>VOFG01001170.1_pt1 | contig 16941 bp, 13 predicted proteins | sample 5384171 | NCBI WGS metagenome assembly VOFG01 (sample SAMN12384726, study PRJNA508395) | human gut metagenome | isolation source: healthy gut F | host: Homo sapiens
AAATAAATGTTCAGATAGACTGTCGCGATCCCGAGCGCGTCGGACGGCGTGTTCAGCGCGACCATGATCTGCTCGCTGAACAGCAGGCCGACGCCAGCCAGCAGCACGCTGATGGCCAAAAAAGTCAGCATCGCCGTGTAGACCGCCGTCTTCATCCGCGCAAAGCGCTTCGCGCCGAAATGCTGGCTGATGATGACCGACGCGCCGATGCCGCCGCCGATCGCAATGCAGATAAAGATCGACGTCAGCGCATAGGACGCGCCCACCGCAGCCAGCGCGGATTCGCCGTTGTAATGCCCGACGATCGCGGAGTCGACAATGGTATAGGCCTGCTGAAAGAGGTTGCCGACGATCATCGGGAGCGAGAATTTGATCAGCGCCCGCACGGGCTTTTCGGTAATCAGATAATCCATTCCGGTTTTCAAGCAGCTCCCCCCCTTCGTGAAAGAATATTATACGCCAGACAGGCACGGTCTGTCAAGAAGAAGTCCCAAAAGGGGCTGCCGCAAGGGGAATACCTTGCGGCAGCCGATACATCGGAGGTTTTGGCGTACAGAAATTTTTCGCGTCAAGCGGGAATCCGGCTCGGCGAGCCGCGGTTTATTCGGCGAACAGCGGCGTGGAAAGGTAGCGGTCGCCGGTGTCCGGCAGGAGCGCGACGATGGTCTTCCCGGCGTTCTCCGGCCGCTTGGCCAGCTCGATGGCCGCCCAGACCGCAGCGCCCGAGGAGATGCCGACCAGCACGCCCTCGTGCTTGCCGATCTCGCGTCCGGTGGCAAAGGCGTCCTCATTTTCGACGGGAATGATCTCGTCATAGATCGCCGTGTCGAGCACGTCCGGCACGAAGCCCGCGCCGATGCCCTGGATCTTATGCGAGCCGGCCACGCCGGTCGAGAGGACGGCGGAGGTCTTCGGCTCGACGGCGACCACCTTCACCTGCGGCAGCTTTTCCTTGAGGTAGCGGCCGACACCGGTCACGGTGCCGCCCGTGCCGACGCCCGCGACGAAATAGTCGACCTTGCCGTCGGTATCGGCAAAGATCTCCGGGCCGGTTGTCTCATAATGTGCCTTGGGGTTCGCGGGATTGACGAACTGGCCGGGAATGAAGCTGTTCGGCGTGGCCTCGGCCAGCTCCTTGGCCTTGGCGATCGCGCCCTTCATGCCCTTTGCGCCCTCGGTGAGCACCAGCTCCGCGCCGTAGGCCTTCATGAGCTGACGGCGCTCGACGGACATGGTCTCGGGCATCACGATGATGATGCGATAGCCGCGCGCGGCCGCCACGGCCGCCAGACCGATGCCGGTGTTTCCGGAGGTCGGCTCGATGATGACGGAGCCTTCCTTGAGCAGACCCTTCGCCTCGGCGTCGTCGATCATTGCCTTGGCAATGCGATCCTTGACCGAACCGGCGGGATTGAAATATTCGAGCTTCGCGAGCAGCCTCGCGTTCAGGTTGTAAGCTTTTTCAAGATGGGTCAGCTCCAGCAGCGGCGTTTTGCCGATCAGCTGATCGGCAGAGGTATAGATATTCGACATGATTTTGTTCTCCTTTTCAATTTTGTTTTGTGGTTTTGGATTTCACGGATTGAAAAGGCTGCTACATCGTCCGTAGACTTGATTTTCATCGGTCATGCCTCCGTTTTCTGGAAGTTTCTTGTATTATAGCGCTATATACCTACTGTGTCAATAGGTTTATAAAAAATTTTTTGATTTTTTTAGGGAAGCTCTGATTCAATCGCAAGAGCGGTCAGCGAGGGATTTTGTTCCAAATTGAGGTTTGGAAATTGCAGGAATACTTTGTGTATTTCAAGATTTTCAAACCGATAAGGGGGCAAAAAGACCCGCTGAACGCCGCAGCCGATTGATTCAGAGGTTCCTTAGGGAAGCTCTGATTCAATTGCAAGAGTGGTCGGCGAGGGATTTTTGTCGTTTTCCGCTCCCGTGCTTCGCCACGGGATGCCATGCCTTCGGCTTAAAGATTGCCACGGCCGCGCTGCGGCCTCGCAATGACACGAAAATCGGGACGTTTTTGTTTGAAAACGGACGTTTTTCATTTTTTGCGGTTATTTTTTGCGCGGTATCGCTTCGCATCGTCTTTCAAACGTTTCGTTCCAAAAACTGCCCCGTTTTTCCGTAAAACCCACCGGATTTGTCATTGCGAGGAGGGCGCGTGCGCCCGACGCGGCAATCTTAAACGGAACGAAACGGCATCCCGGAACGAAGCACGGCAAGGCTGCGCAGTGAAATACGATCTTTGATCGTGTGAAATATGCTTCGCATGTGAAATGCGGGCTGACGCCCGCGTGAAATGGCGCTTCTGAGGAAGTGCCGATGTGGTGTCCCTGCGGGACGGATCTTCCCGGGATTTTTGTCATTTTCCGCTCCCGTGCTTCGCCACGGGATGCCATGCCTTCGGCTTTAAGATTGCCACGTCGCTGCGCTCCTCGCAATGACACAAAAAACGGCAGGTTTTTCGCAAAAACCTGCCATTTTTATTTCCGAAATGTTTGGGATTCGTCGCGGGGCGACGCCGCATGGCGTCCTTCCGGGGCGCTATATCATGCGGCCGCAAGGCCGTATATCCTGAGCATATATCGCACGACGAAGCCGCGTATCCTCCTCAGCCGTGCCTCGCTGCGAGGCCGCACGTGGCCAACGGGAAGCTTTCGCTGTGAAGCCCCGGCTGCGGCTGCTTACGTTTTGCCGCAGTCCGGCAGGACGCGCGTGGCGTCCGAATCGTCGAGGAGAACGCGCGTGGCATCCGAATGCTCCGGGTCGCCGGGCGCAGCGTCAGAGCCGTGCGGGGCGCTGTGCGGGAGCTCCGGGGCGACACGCAGAACGCGCGTCGCGTCCGTGACGCCGTGCGGGGCGTTTGGGTCTTCCGGCCGGGCGCGCGGGATCATGCGGGTCTCGTCGAAGGACGCCGGATGCAGCCGGATCGCGCTCCGCATCCTGATCGTAGGGGCGGGGGCGCGGCGTCGGCCGCGGAGCATCCGCCCGGCCGTCAACTTGCCGCGAGCCGTCCGCGCGTCGATACCCGTCAAACGGGCGCGCGCCGTCCGTCCGGTACGGCTCGTCAGACGGCTGCGTCTCCTCAAAGGTCTCCGGCTCCTGCGCCGTCATACGCGGCGTATAGACCTGCGGGTCGAGCGCGGGCGGACGATAGCGCTCGTGGCGCTTGCCGCGCTCCGGCGGATCGTCATAGCCGTCCGGCTCGTCATAATCGTCATAATCGTCGTAGTCGCCATACTCCTCCGGAGCGTCGTCCGGTTCGTCGGCATAGCCGCGCTCATAATCGCCGTCGGCATAGCCGTCATCATACGTCTCCGGCTCGGCCGCACGGCGCGGGGCGCGCCAGCAGAGCGTCCAGAGCAGGGCGGACAGCAGCGTCGCGGCGAAGGCCGCCACGGGCGCAGGGCGCAGCGTCAGCACGTTCTCGCCGTACTCGCCCTGCGCATAGAGCAGCAGGAGCACGAAGAACGGCGCCGAGAGCGACACGAGCAGCGGCAGCGCCCAGCCGCGGCTCCTGCGGCCGCAGAGGTGCAGGATCAGCTCGATGAAGCCGACGAGCAGCGTGATCGCCGTCGCAGCCGTGGAGATCAGATAGAACACCAGCCCAAGCACGCCGCCGTAGGCCTCCGGGTCGCCTCCGGCCAGCGACGGAAGCATGGAGAACAGCTCCGCACCGGTCAGGCTGCCGTCCTCCAGCAGCGGATCGACCGCCGTGCCGAAGCTTGCGCCGTCGGGCAGGCCGTCCGGCGCGCCGAGCCAGTCGAGGCAGACGCAGAGCATCGCCGCCGCCAGCAGCAGCGCACAGAAAATTCGAATGGTGTTTTCACGAAAAGTCTCCCCCTCTCTGTGCGAACGGAGAAGCCGGCCGAAACCGGCTGTTCCTCAGCGCGAAAAGATTGGTGTAAATTTTCATGGCAAAGATCTGAAGCTCCGTCGAGGTCATGTCGAGAAGCGACTCCGCCCCGGAGGTGTCAAGCTCGATCGGATCATACGGCATCACGGCAAGCTCGAAATCGACGCCGTCAGCCGACTGCATGGTGAGCTTCACCCCGTCGTTCTCGGTGGAATAGTGCAGCTCACGCACCTTTCCGTTGCGCGTCACGCGCAGCAGGCCGTCGCCGTCCTCAAAGGCCAGCTCCAGCGTCGCGGTGGGCGTTTCGCTGCGCTTCAGCATCAGATTCCACGCGTCGAGGATCATGTTGTCCTCAGTCTGAATGCGGAACTCGCCGCCGACAAACTCGGCCGTGAGCGTGACGCCCTTGTCCGTTTTTTGCAGCGTGACCGTCAGGCTGCTCGTTTCGTCCTCCTCGTCGGACAGCACGAAGTGCAGACCCCCGTCGGTCTGCTCCATCGTGAGCAGCAGCTCACTGCCGCCAAGCTCCAGCTCAAGCGTGTGCAGCAGGCCGTCGCGCACGCCGACGGTCAGCTCGGCCTTGGTGTCGTCTCCGAACAGCTCGTCGACCGTGATGTCCACCACGTCCTTGCCATAGACCGCGTCAAACTGATAGCGCAGGTAGTCCTCCACGAGCGCCTGAAGCGCCTCGGCGTCGGCCGTGACGCAATAGCGCGTGTCGCCGTCCTCCTTGCCGAGCGACTCGACCTCGAGCGAATCGGTAAAATCCGTCCACGCAGCCGGGTTGCTCGCGCGGTAGGTCGCAAACGAGGCATCGGTGAAGGGGTCGATGCTCAGATTTTCGTCCACATCCAGTCCAAGCGCTTCGGCAAGCGCCGAATCCTTCAGCTCCTTGCCCAGATTTTCCAGCGGAAGGGAATAGACGTCGCCGGAGAGCGCCCGGTCGCTGGTGAGATAAGCCGTTCCGTCAAAATCCGCGAGGGTCAGGTCGAAGGATTTGCCGTTGCTCTCACTGGAGACCGTGACGAGCGCCTCCCGCTTGGCGCGGCTGACATCCACGCGGCAGGCCACCTTCATCTCGGATGACCACTCGTCCCCGGCCGATTCCGCATTCAGCTCGACCGAGAATTCTTCCTTCTGATCCAGCGTCTTTGCATTCTGCACCGCCCGCTTCAGGTTCGTGCAGTCGACAAACTGCGCCTGCAGCAGCTCGCCCGTGCGCTTTGCCGCGCGCATCAGGCGATAGGTCGGCGTGTTGAACATCAGAAAATACAGCGCCAGCGCGGCCGCGACCAGAACCACCGCCACGCTCGGCAGCGTGATCGCTAGGATCTTCCTGCGATTGCGCTTTTTCGGCGCGGGCGGCGTCTCATAGGCCGGGTTGACCACATAGCCCTGCGGGACGTCCGCGTCCCAGAGCGGCTGCTCCGGATCCTCCGGCAGCGTCGGCTGCTCGGCATCCGCCGCAGGGGCATCGGCAGGAGCTTCTGCCCCGTCGACCGGCTGCGCAGGAGCTTCTTCCGCCGGAGCGGGCGCGGTTTCGTCAAGGGTCGTCGGGGCAAGGGAACCGCCTCCGGCGCGGGCTGCTCCTGCTGCTGCGGCGCGCCGCAGACGTTGCAGAAAGCGCGCGGAGTCCGGAAGCTCGTTGCCGCAGGTTCTACATTTCATAAATTTCTCTCCTTTTGCGTCTTTACGGGCGTGTTCGTCCCGTCAAGCTTATCATAACGGATTTTGTCTCGTTATGCAAGTCTTTTTTCAGTTCAAAGGCGCTGCAACCTGAAAACGGTCGGAATAAAACCAGTTCAGCAGCAGATCCGTGACCTCGCCATAGGACTGCACGCCGGATTCGACGGAGAAGCTCTTGAGATAGCCGTCGTAGACCTTGTCAAAAACCTCGGAGGCCGCCTTGCTCTCCTGCTTTTCATAGTGCTCGGTCGTCGCGTCGAGATCGGCGCGGAAGAGGTCGCTGCAGCCCGCCGCGACCTCGGAGGCGGCGGTCGGGTCGGCCTTGGCCAGGGAATTGTAGCAATAGATATAGGCCAGATAGGCCGCAGAATAGCGGCAGTTGGCGTCGCCGTAGCCCAGACAGGCGTAGACGGCGACGAAATTCGCCTCGTCCTCGCGGGCGAAGCCCATTCGATGCGCCATTTCGTGCGCCATGGTCAGCGGCAGCGCCGCCGGGTAGGTCGTCGAGCTGACGCAGCTCTCGCCGGTCAGGCAGACAAAGACGCCCGTCGTGCCGAGCTTGCCGCAGAGCCTGCTCGACAGCAGCTTTTTGACCCGCGCGGTCGAGCCGTCGAAGGGTGCGCCGCGGGCAGTCTTCATGGTTTCAAAGCAGGTCTGAACGGAGTCGGCGCAGGCGTCGAAGCCCGCGCCTTGCAGCGTGCCGTCGGCGTTGCGCGGCAGCAGCCGCGCGCTCTCGCCCGCAAGCTCGCGGAAATATTCCGTCGCCGCGCGGAGCTGGGCGGTCGTATACCGCTCGTCCGGGAGCTGCAAAACCTCATTGACGGGCGGGGCAAAATAGTTCAGCCCCCACACGCTCACATAGAGGTTCACGAGCAGCACCGCCGCCAGCAGCAGACCGCTGAGCCAGCGGACGAAGCGCTTGCGGTGCAGCGCGCGGACGAACGTGAAGATCAGCCAGAGCGCCGCCAGCAGCACCAGAATTTCGCACACGGGGATCGGCAGCGCGGAGGTCAGGCCGCTCAGAAGCGTCATCAGCCGCCGCGAGAGCGCCGGATAGAACCGGAACCAGAACGCCGGGCAGCTTTTCGCCAGAAAAATCCAAAGCCCGGTCAGCACGGCGAGAACGCCGCCGGAGATCAGGCGGAAGATCGTTTTGGTCATACTGCGTCCCCCAGCACCGCCAGACGGCGCAGCAGCGCCTCGCCCGTCAGCAGCACCGATTCGTCAAAGGTGAACTGCGGGCTGTGCAGCGCCTCGCCGCCCGTGCCCAGCAGGAAGAACACGCCCGGCACGCGCCGCTGATAGGCCGAGAAATCCTCGGTGATATAGGTCGTGGACGCCTCGCGCAGCTCCGGCACGGCCGGACGCACAGCGTCCAGCAGCGCGGCGTCGTTCGTGACGGCGCGGTAGCCGTCGCTGCGGCCGACGTGCAGGGCGCAGCCCGTCTCGGCTGCCACGTCGCGCGCGATGCGCTCCATGCCGCCGAAAAGGCGGTCAAACTGCCCGTCGCTGAAGCAGCGCAGGGAGCCTTCGAGCCGCGAGCGGTCGCTGACGGCGTTGTTGACCGTCCCGCTCGTGCAGCAGCCGAAGCGCAGCAGACAGGTCTGCTCCCGCTCGGCCAGCGCATAGACCCGCTGCAAAAACAGCGCCGCCGCCCAGAGCGCGTCCGCGCCCTCGCGCCAGTGCGCAAGATGGACGCTTTTCCCCGTGATCTCGACGCAGAGCTGCGCCGAGCGCGCCATCATGCCGCCGGGGCGCGTGGCGACCGCGTCCTTCGGCAGCTCCGGCCAGAGATGCAGACCGAAGATGCGCGAAACGCGGTATTGTTCCAGAATCCCGGTCTTGCAGATCGGCTCGGCGCCGCCGGTCGTCTCCTCGGCAGGCTCGAAGATCAGCAGGACGTTGCGCGGCAGCGCCTGCTGCGCCGCGACGAAATCCGCCAGCGAGAGCAGCATGGCCATATGGCCGTCGTGGCCGCAGGCGTGCATCCTCCCCTCATGGGTCGAGGCAAAGGGCAGCCCGGTGCGCTCACAGACGGGCAGCGCGTCCATATCGCTGCGGAAGGCGACCGTTTCGCTTTTTCCGAAATCAAACCACGCGCAGACCGCGCTCTCCCACGGCGAAAACACCGCGCACGGCAGCACCGCAAGCCGCCGCCGCAGGTAGGCCGCCGTCTCCGGCAGGGACGCATCCGTTTCGGGGATGCGGTGCAGCGCACGGCGGTCGGCCGTCAGCTGCTTCAGCAGTTCCTCATCTCTCATAAAAACCATTCCTCTCTTTATCCGGCCTGCTCGAACTGACTGTTATACAGCTCGGCATAGAAGCCGCCCTGCCTGAGCAGCGCCTCGTGCGTGCCGCTCTCGACGATGTCGCCGTCGCGCATGACGAGGATCAGGTCGGCGTCCTTGATGGTGGAGAGCCGGTGGGCAATGACGAACGAGGTGCGCGTGCGCATCAGCTCATCCATCGCGCGCTGGATCTTCAGCTCGGTGCGCGTGTCGACGGAGCTGGTCGCCTCGTCGAGGATCAGCATGGGCTTGTCGGCGATCATGGCGCGGGCGATCGTGAGCTGCTGCTTCTCGCCCTGCGAGAGGCTGACGCGGTCGTTCAGGACGGTGTCGTAGCCCTTCGGCTGCGTGCGCACGAAGTGGTCAAGGCCGACGGCCTTGCAGGCGCGGCGCATATCCTCGTCGGTCTTTCCGGTTGTGTTATACATCAGATTTTCTCGTAGCGTGCCCTCAAAGAGCCATGTGTCCTGCAAGACCATGCAGAACAGGTCGTGGATCTCGGCCCGGCTCATCTGACTCGTCGGGACGCCGTCGATGCGGATCTCGCCGCCCTTCAGCTCGTGGAAGCGCATGAGCAGATTGACCATGGTGGTCTTGCCCGCGCCGGTCGGGCCGACGATGGCGACCTTCTGCCCAGGCTGCGCCACGGCGGAAAAATCCTTGATGACGATGCGGTCGGAGTCCTCATAGCCGAAGCGGACGTGGTCAAACTCCACGCGCCCCTGCGGATGCTCCAGACGGCGCGGCACATCGTGCTCGTCGGACAGCTCCTCGGCCTCGAGGAACTCGAAGACGCGTTCGCCGGCCGCCGCCGCCGACTGCATCGACTGCATCGCCTGCGCGATCTGGTTGAGCGGCTGGGTGAACAGACGGATATACATCATAAATGCGACGATCACGCCGAACTCGATGCGCCCGCGGATGACGAGCGTCGCGCCGACGACGCAGACCGCAACATAGCCCAGATTGCCGATGAAGCCCATGAGGGGCGGCATCAGACCGGACAGGCACTGCGCCTTGAAGCCGTTGGCGCGCAGGGACTCGTTGCGCTTGTTGAACTCCTCGCGCGCGGCGCGCTCGCCGTTATAGGCCTTGACGACCGTGTGGCCGGAATAGATCTCCTCGATATGGCCGTTCAGGCTGCCGAGGCAGCGCTGCTGCCGCAGGAAATACTTCTGCGAGCGCGACATGATGAAGAACATCAGGCTGAAGCCCAGAACCGTCGCGCCGATGGCCGTTCCGGTCATGGCGGCGTCGTTGAGGAGCATCATGACGAGCGCGCCGAGCATCTGCACGACCGAGCTGACGAGCGCGCCGAAGCTGTTTTTCAGCGACTGGCCGATCGTGTCGACGTCGTTCGTCACGCGCGAGAGGATATCGCCGGTGGAGGTGCGGTTGAAATACGACATCGGCAGCCGGTTGATCTTTGCGGAAATATCCGCGCGCATCTTTTGGCCACGCGCTGCGTGACGGTCGTGAGCGTCCAGCTCTGGACGGACGAGAGCAGCATACTCGCCGCATAGAAGCACACCAGCAGCGCGCCGATGTCCGACACGGCATTCAGGTCGATGCCGGTCAGAATGCCATCTGTAATGACGTTTGTCATTTTTTGCTTTTTCAGCTGCTCCGGTAGCCGAGCAGCGTGAGCACCGTGCCGCCGACTGCGCAGACCAGCGCGATGCAGATTGCCGGAAGATACCCCTGCAAAGCCGCAGGGCTTCCTCCATGCGCCCTTGAAGTCCTTCGACTTCTCCGGGGCTCTGCCCCGATTATGAGGACCGGGCATAGAGAATCCTCCTTCCTTTCCGTTAAGCCAGCTCTGCTTCGGAGAGCTGCGAGAATGCGATCTGGCGATAGACCTCGCAGGACTTCATCAGCTCGTCGTGCGTGCCGATGCCCGCGACCGCGCCCTCGTCGAGGACGACGATGCGGTCGGCATCGCGGATCGTGCCGATGCGCTGCGCGACGATCAGCTTCGTCGCCTCGCCCGCCGCAGGACTTGCGCAGGCTCTCGCGCAGAATGCGGTCGGTGCGGAAGTCCAGCGCCGAGAAGGAATCGTCAAAAATCAGAATTTCCGGCTTGCGGCAGACCGCGCGGGCGATCGAGAGCCGCTGCTTCTGGCCGCCGGAGAAATTCGTGCCGCCCTGCGCGACGTAGCTATTCGCTCCGTCCGACTTTTGGCTGACAAATTCCGTCGCCTGCGCGACGTCGATCGCGTCGTCCACGTCCTGCGCCGACGGCGCGGGTCTGCCGTTCTCGCCGTAGGCGACGTTCCCGGCGATCGTCCCACTGAAGAGCACCGCCTTCTGCGCAACATGGCCGATGCGGTCGTGCAGCGCCTCGAGCGTGTAATCCCGGACGTCGCGTCCGTCGACGAGCACCTGTCCCTCCGTCGCGTCATAGAAGCGCGGGATCAGGTTGACCAGCGTGCTCTTGCCGCTGCCGGTCGAGCCGATGAAGGCCACCGTCTCGCCCTTATGCGCCCGGAAGCTGATGTGGCGCAGAACGGCCTCCTCGGAGTCCGGATAGGAAAAGCTCACGTCGCGGAACTCGATCTCGCCGGTCGTGAGGCCGGCCGTCTCCTTGCCGTCGTGCAGCGCGGGGACGGTGTCGAGCACCTCGTTGATGCGCTTGGCCGAGACGCTCGCACGCGGCACGAGCAGGAAAATCATCACGAGCATCATGAACGACATGACCACCTGCATCGCGTAGGACGAGAACACGACCATATCCGCAAACAGCTGCGCCTTATCCATCAACGCCGCGTGCTCGATCAGATAGGCGCCGATCCAATAAATCGCCAGGGAAAGGCCGTTCATGATCAGCGCGATCGACGGCATCAGCATTGCCATGCCGTGGCCGGTGAACAGGTGCGCGCCGGTCAGCGCGTCGTTCGCCGCGCCGAATTTCTTCTGCTGATAGTCCTCGGCGTTATAGGCGTGCACCACGTTGATGCCGTTCAGATTCTCGCGCGTGACGCGGTTGACGTCGTCGGTCAGGCGCTGCAAACTGCGGAATTTCGGCATGACGGTCACGAGCGTGATGATCACGATCACGAGCAGAATGCCGACGGCCGCCGCCGTCGAGAACGTCCACGCGGAATTCTTGTCCGCGATCTTGCCGATCGCGAAGGCCGCCATGACCGGGGCGCGGATAAACGCCTGCAACCCGAGCACGATCAGATCCTGGATCTGCGTGACGTCATTGGTCGAGCGGGTGATGAGGCTGGCCGTGGAAAAGCGGCCGATCTCCTCCATCGAGAAGGCCTGCACGCGGTCAAACAGGCGCAGACGCAGCGCAGCGCCGAAATTCGACGCGATGCGCGAGGCCGCGAAGGCCACGACCACGCTCGCCAGCAGGCTGCCGAACGCGCAAAGCAGCATCTTCCCGCCGGAGCGCAGGACGGCCGAAATCGCGTTGTCTCCGGTCTGTACGAGCTTGGTGATGTCATTCATATAATCCGGAATGCGCAGCTCCAGCCAAACCTGAACGACGACGAACGCCAGCGCCGCCGCAGCCAGCGCCGCCTCGCGTTTCGTCATCGTACGAAACAGCTTGAACATAAATTCAACTCCTTTAAGACATAGACTCCTTCCTATGATTCGGTATTATATCATTTTTATCCCGGCATGGAAAGAGACCGGCTGCAAAAGATACAAAAAGTTCAAAATTAGACTATTTGGTCTGCCACCTATCAACGGCACCGGCGTGTCGGGCTGAAATCGAAGGAAGCCATACCTGCCGCCGCAGCCCGATCGGCGTGTCAAAAAACGTTTGGAAGCAAACAACCCGCGGCCGTCGGCGTACCTCGGTGCGTCAGGCCGCGAGTTGTGTGGAACTCACTTTGGAGCCTCTGATACTGATTCTTGATTAAGGAACCTCTGATTCAATCGCAAGAGCGGTCAGCGAGGGATTTTGTTCCAGATCGAGGTTTGGAAATCGCAGGAATACTCTGTGTATTTCAAGATTTTCAAACCGATAAGCTGGGACAAAAGACCCGCTGAGCGCCGAAGCCTTCAACCGGCAAGCCGGTAAGCGAGCGCCGCGGCGCCGAGCGCAAGCCCGGCCAGCCCGCAGACCATGCAGGCCGTGAGGCGCTGCCCCAGCCGGCGGTGCGCCAGCGCAAAGCCAATCGCCGTCAGCGGCATTGCCGACCAGACCCAGCAGACCGGCTCCAGCCCCACCGCGATATAGAGCGGCGCAATCAGGCTCACGAACGCGGCCAGAACGGACGCGTAGCGGCGCTCCTTTTCCGGAACCGGACGCGGCGCGTCCTTCAAAAACGCGGCAAACCGCGGGTGCGACGCCAGCTCGCCGTCGTGCACGGCCAGCGCCGTGCCCTGCGTCTGGAAAACCGTCAGCCCGTTCCCGCGCTGCGCGGCCTGCACGTCCTGCGCAGTGAAGCGCAGCTCGGCCTCGCGCTCTCCGTCCAGCATCCGCAGCTGCACGCGGTTCGGATAGACCGTGTATTCATAGCTGACCGTGCGCGCGGCTGCCGCCCGCACGCGTTTGGAAAACTGCACCCGCTGCCGCACGCCGCTGCCGATCAGGATTACATCGAGCAGCGCGCACACGCCCACAAAAAGCATCTGCACGGTGCTCCCCAGCCGGAACGTGAACGCCAGAAGCACCGTCAGCGCCGTGTAGACCCCAATGCTGAAGCCCAGATAGCGCCTCCCCGGTCGGCAGAGCACGGTCTGCGCCGTGCGGATGTCCCCCGGCGTGTATTGCACGCGAAATCGGTCGAGCGGCTGCTGTGTTTTGGCTGCCATGGCGGTTCCTCCTGATGGGTCGTGTTCTTTTCGGCGGCTGCTTCATCGGCGTTCCGGCTGGCAGGGCTCTGTCGGAGGACGTCCCGCCCGAAGCCCCGCTCTGTGCGAACCGCTTCGCCCGAATCTTTCCTTTTTGAAGCGCCCTGAAGCCTTTCCTTTTTGAAGCGCCCTGAAGCATTTCCGGTTCTATTATACGCAAAGCCCCGCCAAAAAGCAAGGGAGCCTCTGATGAAATTGCAAGCGCGGTCAGCGAGGATTTTTGTTCCAGATCGAGGTTTGGAAATCGCAGGAATCCTTTACGTATTTCAAGATTTTCAAACCGATCAGCTGGGACAAAAGACCCGCTGAGCGCCGCAGCCGACTGATTCAGAGGTTTCCATGATTTTCAAACCGACAAGTTGGGGCAAAAGGCCCACTGAGTGCCGCAGCCGATTGGTTCGGAGGTTCCCAAGATTTTCAAACCGATCAGTCGGGGCAAAAGACCCGCTGAGCGCCGCAGCCGATTGGTTCAGAGGTTTCCATGATTCTCAAACCGATCAGTCGGGGCAAAAGACCCGCTGAGCGCCGCAGCCGATTGGTTCAGAGATTCCCATGATTTTCAAACCGATCAGCTGGGACAAAAGACCCACTGAGCGCCGCTGCCGATTGGTTCAGCGGTTTTCATGATTTTCAAACCGACAAGTTGGGGCAAAAGACCCACTGAGCGCCGCTGCCGATTGATTCAGAGGTTTCCAAGATTTTCAAACCGATAAGCTGGGACAAAAGACCCGCCGAGCGCCGCTGCCGATTGATTCAGAGGTTTCCAAGCGCCCGCATTTTCCGCGCCATTCCCACTTGCATTTTTCCCGCGTTATGGTATAATAGAAAAGCACCTGTCCGGGTGCAGCGCAGCTACCTTGGCGGAATGCGCCTCCGGGTGCAGCGCGGTTGCTTTGGTGGAACACGACCAGCCGGATAAATAACGAAATAACCGGGTGTAGCGCAGTTGGTAGCGCGCCTGCTTTGGGAGCAGGATGCCGCAGGTTCGAATCCTGTCATCTCGGACCAAAATCCCTCTGAAATTATTGATTTCAGAGGGATTTTTCTTATTCTTTGTCTATTGCGGCGCAGGGGTTGATTGGTGCTCTCAAATATAGGTCTTGACATTTTCGAGCAAAAACACCTATAATTTAGTCATCAACTCCCTGAGGAGGTGCAGTATGCACACGAACATCATTTCCTTTTCTCCTGACCTGATTGCCAAAATCGTTCGTTGCGTGGAAGATGCTGTCGGCGACGACATTCAAGCTGATATTCAGCGCAATGATCTCCAAACTCGGAACAGCGTTCCCGCTCGTATCTGGGATTTGCTGAACACCAATGTTATTAAGACACTGATACAGAGGATTGCACTATTGCAAAAGCGCATCGTGGTCCGTGGGAGATGTTGGTGATTTTTGAAAAATCCAGTCAATGCATACTCACCTTCATGCGGGAAAAACGATTCACAGAATTATGCAAGCGACAGCGACAGCGCAAACGGATGCACTACATCGATATGATGGCTCGCCAGTTCAACCAGAATCTTTTGGCAGATCAACAGCAGCTTTGTCTCATTCCTCATGAGTTCTCCGACGAAGAACGACTTGCGGAATTAGTTCAGACGCTGTTGCGAGATTTAGGAAGCAACGTCGACATCGTTCGCCACCATGTCCTGGTGTTATTTGACACAGTGGGATATCGGTTAACAAATATCCGTGCCGTTATGGTCACTCCCTCCCTGGACATTGCCCAGGGAAGCGAGCACGACTGGTCTATGTACATTAACGCCGACGAGAGTATTGTTGTAGAGAAAGTTTCCGATCCTGCAGCACCGGAGAACAATCCGGACGCGGGCTTTCCCTTACAGCCAAAGCTATGGCTCGCAAGAAAGGCAAACCCGAAAGACGGACTTCTGGAAACTTCCGCTCAAAAAAAGACGGCTATTAGATTGGCCATATAAGGATCGCCAGAGTGGCGGCCTTATATGGCTTCCCGAAGGTACAGATAACGAGTCAATCAACAATTATTATTTGAAGAGGAGCGCCCCATATGAAAACCCAGTTTAATGGTGAACGCTTGAAAAAAGCACGTATATATAGAGGTTTAACCGTTGCCGAATTAGCAGAACAAGTTGGTTGCCAACGCCAAACACTGTCAATGTATGAGATTTCTAAAAGTCAGCCAACCGACAAAGGGCTTGTTGTCCGTTTATCCCGTGCGCTTAGTTTTCCTGTTAAATTCTTTTACGAACATCCTGCATCTAATACAGAAGGTACAGTTTATTTTCGTTCACTTCTTACCACCAACAAGAAATATCGTAGCGAACAAATTGTGAAAATGGACTTTCTTGCGCAGGTATATTCGTTATTGCAGGATTATATTTCTTTCCCCGTGTATGAACCACTTGATCTCCCCGAAGATGTTACCCCTGAAGAAGCTGCTTATGCATTAAGAGATGCCTGGGGACTTGGGCGTAACCCAATTGATAATATCATATCTGTTGTTGAGCAACATGGTATTTTGGTCACTTCTTTTTCTACAAGTACAGATGATGTCGATGCATTTAGTCAGTTTGTGGGAACGGCAGATATGCCAACTTATCTCATCGCATATTCTAACAATAAAACATCTGCTGCACGTGTTCATTTCGATATAGCCCATGAGCTCGGACATATTTGCTTGCATGAATGGAGCGAAGACATTGAAGAACTCTCAAAAGAGGAATTCAAGCGTAGGGAGCGTGAAGCCAATGACTTTGCTGCAGCCTTTTTGCTTCCGGAAGAGACTTTCAGAAAAGATGCAGAGGCTGCCCACAGACAATCATTTACTACAAGCAACTTAAGAAGAAATGGAAAGTTTCTATTGCCGCAATGATTCGAAGAGCCGAAAGGCTTGATATAATCACAAAAGAGGACTACCAATCGTTGATTAGAATCATGCAAAGACGCGGCCAAAGAAAAAAAGAGGAGCCATTAGATGATGTTCTCATTACTGCTTCCCCAGCATTGCTGAAGGCATCCGTCATGATGTTGCTTCAGGAAAATGTTTTTACAGCCGAAGAGTTTATGGATGAATTATCTGTAGAGTACGGGCTGAGCATTAGTCCGATAGAAGTCGAATATCTACTGATCTCCCGACTGGCACATTAGCTGTTTCGAGGATAATCGATTTTAAGGCGATTCAAATCAAGCGCGGCAAGTAATTTACTGTATTTCTATAATAGCAAAACTTAACGACAGAGAAAGGTGGTGTATTGCCTATGGCAAGTATTTACGTGGAACGACTCATCAAAAGAGTAATTGAATTGTCTCAATCCAGCGATTGGGATACTGCGGTAGCAGAATGGGAAATCGCTGATTGTGAAGAGGATGATACTCTTAGCGAATCCTGTGTTTGCGGCAAAGAGCATTTATACTATCTATTCACTATTGAAAATGCTATAAACGGGAACACTTTGTTTCCCATAGGAAGTTCCTGCATCAAAAAGTTTGGTCGCGACGACTTGGACGATGAAGCTGCAGTTCGAGAGAAAATGTTTAAATTGTACCATGCAGTTGAAGACAATCACTTCATTTCTCTTTCACCGGAATTCTTCTCTCGAAAGCTTTTAAAAAGCTGTATGATGAAGGGGCCTTTGATTGTGAATACAATGGTTACGATGGATATGATGATTACGAGTTTATCCTGAAAATGTTTAATAAAAGGGACAAGCCTTCCATTACGCTTGGTCAACAGAAAAAATTCGCGCAATCATCGTCGCATCCATTCGTCCTTATTTACGGAACCAACTGGCCAGAAAAATAAATGGTTAAGTCGTGTCAGCGTTCCCGGTGATTATTTTCCGCTTTCTTTGTCTGCTTTGCTTTCTTCCTTCCTTTTTCTTCTTTCCTCCTTGCTTTTCACAATTTCTGCCTTCATCTCCAAAATCAACACCTTCAGCTTCTCCTCGCACTCCTCGCGGGTGTGGGCGTAGACATTGCGGGCGTGTTTTTTACCGTCGGGTCACTTTGGGGAATAGCGTCCTTCAAAGAGATGGTCGTTGATCTGACTGACGCAGCCAGTGCCTGACTTGCGCTTGCGGCCCACGTAGGGCTTGCAGTCGGTCATTCTCGGCTTTTCCACCTGAGCCGGGGCAGTTTCCTGCCCCGGCTCCGAAGCGTCCTTCCTGTGGCGCTGCTTTTGCCGATGCCGCGGTCGATGTTGGCGGCGGCTGTGCGCTGCATGTCATCGGTGATGTGGGTGTAGATGTCCAGTGTGGTGGCCGCCGACACATGACCCAGCATGGCGGAGAGCGTTTTCACATCCATGCCG
>VOFG01005024.1_pt1 | contig 16884 bp, 25 predicted proteins | sample 5384171 | NCBI WGS metagenome assembly VOFG01 (sample SAMN12384726, study PRJNA508395) | human gut metagenome | isolation source: healthy gut F | host: Homo sapiens
AACCTGCCGTGAGCACTTCGCGATCCTCGACCGCTGCCTCGTCTGGTACGGCAGCATGAACCTACTGTCAAACGAAAAACCCGACGACAACCTGATCCGCCTCCCAGACGAGCAAATCGCACAGGAGCTGCTGGAAATCGCCGTGCAAGCTGATTCTGCTTCGGAGAACAAAACCGGATAATACGCCGCCTCCACACTGTCACGCCCGTGTCGGCGGTTTGTGCCGCTTTCGCGGCACAGCCGAGCACGTACCCACCAGAAGCCCCAAAACCGGACGTTGCGCCGCCGTGCGGGGGCGTTGCGGAAACAGCAAACGCAGAAGAAGGACTGCCTGCAGGCGGCTTTCGGCAGAGGAGAAGCCGCAAGCGGCGAAGCAGGACAACGCCGCGGGGTCGTGCGCGCCCCGGCAGTCACATCTACCCGCCGTGCGGGCAGTTTCGGGTTTACGAAGGAGTTGTTGAGCGGGTAAAAATAGCACCTGTGGGGTCTTGATTTGAAAAAGCCAGACGTTTCAAGGAAAACAGCGGGGTTGCACGAAAAAAGTGTGTAGAAATCGAACAAATAGCGGCAGGTGCAGAGGTGGGTGAAGAACTCTGAGCTTGCAGGAAAAAGCAGCTTGCAAGCCTAGAAACTTGCAAGCTGCCTTCTAAAAAGTCTGCACTTTACTGCACCCGAGATTCAGCCAGAATCAGACGGACGATCATCTGCCGAAATAATATAGATACAGATCCTCCATATTGGGTGCTGTTGGTACTGCGTCGGGTCGAGGGGCGCTTTCGCTGAGCAGGCGGATCACACTTTTTCCGTCTGTGTGCATGACATTGCTGCAGGTATATTGCTTTGTGAGTGCCGCTTCGTCCACAGCAGGAACTGTAACGAGCCAGACTTGCCCGTTCAGCTGCTCCAGCAGCGAAGCGGGCTTTTGCATTTCGAGGACAACACCTTTCCGGAGCAGAATGATTTCGTTTGCGACTGCTTCGAGATCCGATACAATATGCGTCGACAGCAAAACGAGTTTTTGCTGGGAAAGATCACTGATGATACTGCGGAACCGGATTCGTTCTTCCGGGTCAAGCCCCGCCGTCGGCTCGTCCAGCACCAGAATTTCGGGATCACCAAGCAGCGCCTGCGCGATTCCCACACGCTGCCGCTGCCCGCTGGAGAAACCTTTCAGCTTTTTCTGCTTTTTGTCCTCCAGACCGACCATATGCAGAAGACCGTCTGTCTGCCGCTTGGCCTCAAATTTTGACAAGCCCTTTAATCTGGCGATATAGAGCAGAAACTGCTCCGCTGTGAAATTCGGATAAACGCCGAAATCCTGCGGCAGATAGCCGAGCTTTTTCCGGAACGCAGCACCCATGACCGCAATGTCCTGCCCATCCAGCAAGACACGTCCGGTCGATGGGGCGAGCAGATCCGTCATGATCCGCATCAGCGTCGTTTTCCCGGCTCCGTTTGGACCGAGCAAGCCATAGACGCCCGGCCCCAGCGTCAGGTCGATCTGCTGCAGTGCGGCTGTATTGCCGTAGAGCTTGCTGATATGTTCGAAGGAAAGCTTCATAATTCCTTGCGCTCCTTTCTTTGATGGATGGCGGCCAATAGTAACCCACCCAATAACAGCGCGTACCAGACACCCCAGACTCCCGGGGTCACACCGATTCTCCGTCCGCGCATCCATTCCGTAAAAAATCCATACCGGACAAACCAGAAGAATCCAAATTTCTTCAGCACAGCAACATTGATAAAATAGCTGAGCGCAAACGGAACGCCGCAGATGCACATGGCTGCCGGCTGGTTTTTCAGACTGTCACACACAAAGCCGCAAAGAGGAAAAATCCAATTGTTCCGATGAGAACGATCCCCGTGCTGCGGAGCCACGCATAACTCCAATCATCCGGTTGGGAAGCCCGCCGGAAATGAGAACCGACAGCGCATAATTTCCAATCGCCAATAGTATCGTACCAACCGAGGCGGCGGCGCTCCCGGCAATCAACCGGTTCCGGAACAGCGCGATCCGACCATAGGCGGTGCTGTTAATGACAGGAAAGGCCCCGTTTCCCGATCTGCGGAAAACAGCCGGATCAGGACGAGCAGAACCAGAAAGCCGAGCGTCACGGAGCCTGTCTTATTCCAGAACTCTGCGGATAGCGACCAGAACACATCGCTGCGGGTCTGGAAATCAAAATAGGCGAGGACGACCCGGACGAATAACCCTGCGCTCAGAACGAGCCAGTAGAGCGGGTTCGGAAGCAGCGAATCAGGTCAGCTTTCATGCCTTCGCTTTCCTCCCCATATCCTCCAAAAGACGAAAAACTCCAGAAGAATCATCCCAATCCCCAGCAGGACCGGTTTCCACACGTCCGACCACAAACCGGGAAAGCCTCTCGAAGTCCACGAATAGCTCTCCAGCAGCAGATACCCGCCGAAGCCGAACCGATAGAGCGCGTCGAACGGCACGCGAAGGAACTCCGGCAGCTGAAACCCGACAGCGGAATACGCAAAAAACAGCAGATAGCTGCCGCCGCAGAGGAACAGACTGAGCGCCGTCCGCCGCGTCAGCGCAGCGATGATCAGGATAAACCCGGCGAAGTATAACGCGCCCAGAAGCAGAAAGCCATACTGGAGCGCACAGTACGCAAGATTGGACATCGGCGGCAGCGCCCCATCCGCAAAATATACGCATCTGGTAACAGGGGAGAGGGCACCTTCGAACCCGAATGCGCCGCCGTTTACCAGCAGACTGGCTGCGCCGATGATGAAAACAACGGCCACGCAATAGAGGACTGTAAACGCTGCTTTCGCTCTCCATGTGCACCGGCGGCCAAGCGCTGCCGTCCCGACCAGATCGTCCGTCCGGTACTCCCTTTCGCAGCAGACCAGCCGCGGCAATCCGACCGCAAGCAGAAACGCCGTCAGCGTCGCGCCATAGGAATAGATATTCTGCTGAACAAACAACCACTTTTGCTGTGCATCATAGAGCACGCTGTAATTCTGTTCCGAGATGTCTGTGTATAGCCCCAGCAGCAGATACAACCCGCCAAGGAGATACGCGACCCAGACCTCGCGGAACGCCCGGTGCTTTCTGGCTTCATCCGATATGAGCCATGTCATAATGCTCCCCTCCTTCGTTGAACGTTGTGCACAAGTATGCCGTATAAAATCAGCCCGATGACCGCCAGAGCTGCGTAGGCGGCGGTCGAGCAGAGCTGCAAAAGCCGGTCAAACGGAAGCACCGTCACGAGGAAGCAGAGCGCCGCCCAGAAGACGAGCGCAAGCAGGGATAGCCCTTCCGGATTACGGAGTCTGGCAGACAGAAACAGCAGCAGCGCACAGAGATAAATGCCCGGTACCGCACCACAGAGCGCCAGCCGCAAAAACGCCTCCCCGCAGAAACGTGCAGCGTCACGGAAAGCAGCAGCAACGCACCGAACATGCAGCATGAGATCACGACAGACCGCGCAGCTAACATTTCCGGATAGGAATACGGAAATGTAGCTCCAATTCACGCATGTTCTGGTTACTGGCGAGTACATACCGATGAAACAGCAGGAGCATCGGCATGGGTGCGGTACAGAAAATCGCCAGCATCGGCATGGACAAAGCCCTGACGCTGAGCAGACCGAAAATCAATGCACCCGCGAAAAGCCCAAGCAGCAGGCCCGCGTTTATTTCACCTGCGGCGATCCGCAGCAGCGTGAAGACCGGCGTCTGCCGGTCCCTCGGCTCCGGCATGGACGCTTGCAGCCGCAAAATGGTGCGGCGGATTTCCTGTTCCATTCGATCGTTCATTCGAAGCCCTCCCGCAGTTTATCTGAGAGTGTATTTCTGGCGGCACGAAGCCGTGATTTGACCGTCGGCAGCGGTGTGTTCGTCATTCGCGCGATCTCGCTTGCGGTAAATTGGTGGAAATAATGTAAGATTACTGCCTCCCGCTGTGCGGCGGCAGGCAGCTTCTCCAGCGCGGCTTTTACGGACAGGGGAGACCGCTGCCATATCTTCGAGCGAGGCAGCCGGATCGGGTCGGTCGAACATGGTGTCTTCCGCCTGAACGATTTTCTGTCGAAAGCGAAAGTAGTCCATGCACTTGTTATGCGCGATCGTAAACAGCCAGCTGTCAAATTTCCTCCACGGCGTATAGCTGCCGATGCTGCATCATTGCGATAAAAACATCCTGCGTCAAGTTAAGCGTCCTGCTCATGCCCGGTCAATTTGAAAACATATCCGTAAATTCGCGGATACCAGCGGCGAACCAAAAGCTCCAGTGCGCTCTTATCTCCACTTTTGATCCCGCGCACCAGTTCGTGGTTGCTATATTCCACTGCCTCACCGCCTTTTCTGTCAGTATAACGAACGAGAGTGTCCAAAGGGATGAAAGATGCAAAAGAAATTTTATAAAATTATATCAGACCCTTGCGTGTGTTTCCAACTGCAATGTTTGATATTTTATATTTTGACGCTACTGAAAAGGTTAGGCCCCAAAAAAAAGAAAATGGACGCCCGCAGGCGTCCACTTAAAAGTCAGAAGCTATTTGCTGATTTCTCTTTTCTCAAAAAGCGTCCATTCGTTATCGATGAAAACAACAAGTCCATCGGAGGTGGTTGCATAAGCAGCGCGCCCAGAATATCGAAGTTTGCCTGTCCGTCCTCCTCTGGCCATTGAGATAATGAAACGGTAGATGTAATCTCGCCAATGATTGCGTCTTCGGCTACCTCACCGGGCATCTGCTTACCTGTGGTGCAATAAATCTCACCATTATACATGATGGAAGGAACACGAGCCTTCGGAGTGGATGGTTCTTTATGGCATCCAGATAAGGATAAAATGCTGATTAATAAAAGAATAACGGCAAATTGTCTTTTCATGCTACGCCTCCAAATCTCAAAGTCTGATTTATAAGAAAATAATACACCGCATGGCCGCCGATGTTCTGCATCATTGCGATAAATGCATCCAGCGTCAGGTCAAAAAGCTCCAGTGCGCCCTTATCTTCGCCTTTGATCTCACGCACCAGTACATGATCGCTGTATTCCACCGCCTTTTCTGTCAGTATAACGAATGAGAGTACCCAAAGGGATGAAAAATGCAAAAGAAATTTTATAAAAATTATAACAGGCCCTTGCGTATGTAAAACTGCGCCGCAGTAAACAAAGAATAGGGCTTTTCGGAGCGCGCGAACGCGGCTAAAAAATATTCCGATCTTCCGAAAAAATCAGTAGACTTTGTGCCGGTTCTGTGGTAGTTGTTTGTGCTACCAAAACGAAGGAGGCACAGACATGGCAAAGAAACGGGCAAACGGGGAAGGCAACATCCGCAAGCGGAAGGATGGACGCTGGGAGGGGCGCTACACCGCCGGATACGACGAAAAGACTGGAAAGCGACTAATTAAGAACGTCCTCGGTAAAACGCAGGCGGAGGTAAAAGAGAAACTGGCGAAGGCAGTCGCAGAAGCGGAAACTGTCGATGTGCGAGCGCAGATGAGTACACGCTCGGTACATGGCTGCAAACGTGGTATGAGCTATATGCAAAACCGCACCTGCGGTTCTCAACTGCTGAATACTATCGACGTGGGATTGAACTGCACATCGCGCCGCGTATTGGCGATATTCCACTCAAAAAGCTGACCGGGCGTGATCTGCAATGGCTCTACAAGGACTTACAGGAACACGGGCGGCTCCGCGAAGCGCAGAAAGGCAAGCAACCTGGTCTCAGCGATTCGACGATTCGCGGAATCCACACGATGCTGCACAGCGCACTCGCCCGGGCGGTCAAAGAACGCCTGATCGCCCGAAATCCAGCAGACGACTGTGTCCGCCGAAAAACCCAAAGCACGAAATGAGGATCCTGCCGCCAGAACAAATCAAATCCTACCTAACGGCAGCTGATCAACGTGGTGTCCTGCCCATGTTCTATCTGGAACTCATCAGCGGTCTGCGCAAGGGCGAGCTGGTTGCGCTCCAGTGGTCGGATCTGGATATCGAAAACAAGACCATCTCCGTCAGCAAGCAGGCAGGACGCAACAACGCAGGCGAGCCGGACATCACTCGTCCGAAAACGGAAAACTCGATCAGAAAAATCTCCATCCCGCAGGACGCCGTCGATCTGCTGGTCGCAGAACACCAAAAGCATCCCGGCAGCCCGTGGATGTTCCCGTCTCCGAAGACAGGCGAGATGTACCACCCGGATTCGGTGGTCAACATCCACAAGAAAATCCTGAGGGACGCAGGACTGGAACACCTTAGATTTCATGACTTGCGACACACATTTGCAACGTTAGCATTGCAGAATGGCGTGGATGTGAAAACGGTATCGAGTATGCTCGGCCATTTCGACGCAGGTTTCACGCTGAGAACATACACCCACGTCACGCGGCAGATGCAGGAAAGTGCAGCGGAGAAGATGGGCAATTTTATGGCACAAGTCATGTAAAAACGCAGCCAAGAAAAACAAAGAGCGGCGGAGAGGATGACAAACATCCTCTCCGCCGCTCTTTGGACATTTCGTCGTGTGGGTCACGGTGTGGGTCAGGCAAATTCGCCGCCCGAAAATTCGAACAAAAAAGAGAAAACCAGCGAAAATCTTACGATTTTCACCGGTTTCTGGAGCTAGTGGCCGGACTTGAACCGGCGACCTGCTGATTACGAATCAGCTGCTCTACCGACTGAGCCACACTAGCATCCCGATTGCCTGAATAATATAGCACGTTTTTCCGCTGCGTCAATCCCTTTTTCGCGGGATATTTAAAATTTTTGTGCATGTCCTTTGCAATATGAACAAATGTCCACAGCAATTTTCTACATTGCTGTGTAATCATTTAAATTGATTAAAAAGCTATTTTATGGTATAGTGTTCACATACTTTTATATTCTAAAAAGGGAGATGGACGTCCGCGGATGTCCGGAAAGGAGAACTATGGAAGCTATCATCAATTTCTTTACGGGGAGCCTGAATACGGTCGCATGGCTGTATATCTTTCTGCCATGTACCATCGTCGGCGGTCTGTATCTGACCATTCGCAATCGCGGGATTCAGTTCACGCGCTTCGGCTATGCGATGAAAAAACACGGTCGGAAAGATGTTCCAGAAGCAGGAGGCAGGCGCAGGCGCGGTCACGCCCCTGCAGGCCGTCACAACGGCACTGGCCGCGACGGTCGGCACCGGCAATATTGTCGGCACCTCGCAGGCCATCGCGCTCGGCGGCTACGGCGCAGTGTTCTGGCTGTGGCTGGCGGCGCTGCTCGGTATGATGATCAAATATTCCGAGGTTACACTGTCTATCCAGTACCGTGAGCGCGACGCGAAGGGTGACTGGGTCGGCGGCCCGATGTACTACGTCAAAAACGGCCTCGGCAAGCATTGGCAGTGGGTCGGCATTCTGTTCTGCGTCTTTGCGGCCGTCGCCTCCTTCGGCATCGGCAACATGTCGCAGGTCAACTCCATCGTTGGCTCCCTGAACGACGCCATCGACGCCTTTATCCCGGCAGCGGAAGGGGAGCGGAAGCTGCTGAACTTCGTGTTCGGCGTTGTGATTGCCGCGCTGATCGGTGTAATCCTTTTCGGCGGCATCAAGCGCATCGGCGCCGTGGCGGAAAAACTTGTCCCAGTTATGAGCGTTTTGTACATCATCTTCGCGCTGGTCGTGATTTTCGGCCATGCCGGCAATATGGCCCGGCTTTCGGCAAGATTTTGCCACAGCGTTTACACCAAGGCGCTCGGCGGCGCAGCTAGTGGCATTGCGCTCAAGCAGACGATCGTCTGGGGTCTGCGCAGAAGCGCATTCTCCAACGAAGCCGGCCTCGGTTCTGCAGCCATTGCCCACGCGGCGGCTGATACCAAGAGTCCAGTCCAACAGGGCCTGTACGGCATTTTTGAGGTCTTTGCCGATACCATTGTCATCTGCACCCTGACGGCCCTGACTATCATTTGCAGCGGCGTAGACATCACCTTCGGCCATAAAGTCGGCTCCGAACTCATCACTGCCGCGTTTGCCACCATGTTCGGCCAGAAATTCGCTTCCGTCTTTGTCGCGCTGGCGCTGATGCTTTCGCGTTTACAACGATTCTTGGATGGTCGCTCTACGGCAGCCGCTGTGTCAGTATCTGTTCGGCCTCAAAGTCTCGAAGGCTTATCAGGTGGTGTTCATCATCGTCGTCGTGATCGGTGCGGTCGCGTCGCTCGACGTGGTGTGGGATATTGCCGATACGTTCAACGGCCTCATGGCGATTCGAACTTTATCGCCCTGTTTGCCCTGTCCGGCGTCGTGGCGAAGCTGACGAAAGAGTATTTCTTCGACAAAACAAGCTGACAAAATAAAACCAAAAGCCCGCAGGCCGGTTAAACCGGCCTGCGGGACATTTGCATCGAAAGGAGAGAAGCAGCATGCAGCAGCTTCAGATCGGGCGGGTCTACCGTCATTTCAAAGGTGATTACTATCTTGTAGAGGCGCTTGCGAAGGACTCTGAGTGGGGAACCCTGCGTAATTTACCGGAAGCTTTACGGAGATGGCGGCCTGTGGGTGCGTCCACTTGCCATGTTTTTGAGCAAGGTTGACCGGGAGAAATATCCCGACGCAGAGCAGGAATATCGCTTACTCCGCTAAGCCGTATTTCGTTTTGATGCGGTCGAGCTTTTCGAGCATAGGTTCCGCACCCAGCCACAGGAAGACGAACGTTGCGACCGCGCGTACCAGATCGACCGGGATGCCGGTGATATAGTAGCTCATGATGATCTTCCAGTTGACTGTATTCGACCACATAAGTGCCGACGCGGGATTCATAATGCCGCCGAAGATCACAGTCGAGGCAATCACGCCGAAAATGCAGAGGCTGAGCTTCGACCGCCGCAGAACGCCCTTTCGGTAGAGTACGCCAGCCAGCCAGCCAATGATGCCCATTGGCAAACATCTGCCACGGCGTCCACGGGCCTTGCGAGAACAGCATATTCGAGACAAGCATGGTCATGGCCCCAACAACGGAACCCTGTTTCTCCGCCGAAGGCTACGCCTGCCAGAATCGTCATTGCCACGACTGGCTTGAACTCCGGCAGCATGAAGAACGCGGCGCGGCCCGCGACATTCAAGGCAACGAGCACAGCAATCAGCACCAATTCCCGCGCCTGCGGTTTGCGGCCCTCGAAGATGAGGAAGAACGGCAGCATACATTCGAGCAGAATGAGCAGCGAAATGAAATAGTACTTTCCCGCCGAAACAGTACACGCCGATGAACAGCGTCCGGAAAGCAGGATAAAACCGTCGCAAAGGATCGCCGATGCTTTTCAACGGGCGTCTGGATGAGATAATCCGGCCTGTCCGCCTTGCGGCCAATGGACAGTGCAAACACGAGCAGCGAGAGAAGCAGAATGCCGTAGAGCTTCAGTTGGTCACCCGCAAGATTCGTCAGCCCGCCCGCGTCTACTAGTTTTGTGAGATCTGTCACGCCAATGGCCTGCACGATCAGCGCCAGCGACGCAATACCGGACACGGCAGCAAGGACTTTGCGCCAGACCGGGAGTTTTTTTTTCATCGTCTGTGCTTCCTTCTCCGGCGCGGGCGGAATGCGCTGATACTCCGGCAGTGCCGGTTCCGGCTCGACCGCCGCGCCGCCGCAGGCCGCGATTACGTCTTCGGGCGTAACGGCTTCCGGCAGCACATCTCGCGCAATGCGGTTCGCGGAGGTCGTGTAGAAGCTGTTGCCGCTGAAAACACGCGCGGCGCAGCCTCGGTGACGATATTGCCGTCAAAAAACAGGGCACACCTGTCCGCATACTTCGCGCAGGAATTCGATGTCATGGCTGACCATGAGAATTGCCACGCCAGACGCTTGCAGCGTCCTTAAAAATCTGCCCAAACGTCTGCTTGAATTCCGCGTCAATCCCTTCGTCGGCTCGTCAAGAAGTAAAATGTCCGGATTCAGAAGCAGATTTTTTGCCAGCGCCGCGCGCTGCTGTTCGCCGCCAGATAAGTCGTAGGGATGGCGGTCAAGCAATTCCGACAGCTTGCAGAGCGAAACGACTTGTGCAAGCCGCTCGGTTTTCCGTTCGGATTTTGGTAAAATCTCAATAAGTCCTCGCGCACCGTGGCTTTCACAAACAGCGTCTGCGGGTTCTGCGGCAGCATTCCGACAGTGCCGGTTATATTTAATTCCCCGCGATACGCTTTTTTCAGGCTTGCCAGCAGCTTGAGCGTGGTGGTCTTGCCCGTGCCGTTGCCGCCGAGCAGGGCGAGAAATTCGCCCTTTCGCAGCTCCAGCGACAGACCTTTTACCACATCCGGCAAATCCTTGTCATATTTGAACCAGAGCTCCCGCGCCGACACGACGGTTTCCGTGTCAGGCGTGTTTTTGTTTCTTCGGGAATCGGTTTCAGTTCGTGCTTTTTTTGCGTAATCCAGCAGCCAGTTACGCCCATCACAGACAGAGATCGGGCAGGCTGCCTCGGAATCCGTCGCCGCCCAGATGCGCATGGCGGCGGGCATGGCCAAAAACATCGCGTTCCCGCTGGACTTTAATTCCGCGCCCACCTCGGCGGGTGTTCCGGTGCAAAGCAGCCTGCCGCCGTCCATGACGGCAACACGCGAGGCGAAGGAGAACGCTTCTTCAAACGATGCTCCGTCAGAATGATCGTCGTGCCAAGCTCGCGGTTGATCTTGCCAAGGGTAGCCAAAAAATCCGACGCCGCAATCGGGTCAAGCTGGCTCGTCGGCTCGTCGAGAATCAGCACCTTCGGCTGCAAGACCATCACGGACGCAAGATTGAGCAGCTGCTTTTGTCCGCCGGACAGCTCCGTGACCGGCTTGTAGAACCATTCCTGAATCCCGAAGAACGACGCCATTTCTGCAACGCGGGCGGCGGCTCGTGGGCGTGTCATAGCCGAGCGATTCCAGCCCGAACGCCAGCTCGTGCCAGACCTTATCGGTGACGATCTGATTTTCAGGACTTTGCTGCACAAAGCCGATCTTCTCGGCCTGTTCGCGCTGGGACAGTTCATCAAGCTGCTTTCCGTCAAACAGGATTTGCCCGCTTCTTCGTCCGTGCGGCGCAAGCACAGTTTTCATCTGCCGCAAAGCGTCGATTTCCCACACCCGGACGGGCCGCAGAGCACCAGAAATTCTCCCGGCCGGACGGACAGCGAGAAATCGGAAATCGCGTTCTGCTCCTGTTCGGGATATGTGAAATTCAGATGTTTGATTGCAAAGAGTTCCACTGCCTGTCCTCCCTTCGGTCGAGCATCATCGGTGTCAGCACCAGCGCGAGATACACGAGCATGAAGCTCACCGTCATCGGCGTGAATGCGGCAGCTTTTATCGTCGGATAATACCGGAAATACGTCCGCCCGCCATCCAGCCGGAAACGAGATACGCCCCGCAAAAAATCAGCCACGCAAGCGCAGCCTTGTCGCGGTCATCGAAGCGATAGATCGAAAACGCCGTGCGCCCCGGCAGGCCATAGCCGCGTGAGCGCATGGAATCCGCCGTTTCAATGGCATTTTCGAGCGACCATGTGACCATGATCGAGAAAAATTTTGACGGCGATTTCCGACACGGCGGAACACACTCCCATTTTTCGCATCGCGTCCGATACACGCCTGCGCCTCCGAAACCGTCTGCATCTGCGCCTTGAATTTCGGAATAAACCGCAAAACCATGGACAGAACAAGCGACAGCGCCGGGATCACGCGCCCGAACAGGTACACAAACTTGTCTGAGGTCATAATCTCGTTGTAGCTGGAAAACCAGAGAACGACGCTTGCCAGCATGACCGCAGCCGCAGCGCCATAAAGCATGGATTCCAGCGTCAGCGGATTCCCGGAGGGCAGATACGTCAGAATCGTCGCGCCCTCATGGTTAAAGGCCGGATTGACCAGCGCTGCAAGCGCCGCCATGGGCAGCAAGTCCCATGACGGCGAAGCGCACGGCCTTCCGGCCTTTTAAATAAATGTCATATGCCAGTGCCCCGGTCAGCGAGATCGCCAGATAGACCGGGTGCATGAGGCACATGGAAAAGAGCAGAACGAGTGCGTAATAGAGAAAATTGACTGTTGGATGATAGCCGGAGAAGGTATCTCTGTTTTCATGCTTCACCGCCTGCCGCATAGCCGCCGCCAATGTCCTTGCCCAGCTCGCAGGTGTACTCCCATTCCACAATGTCGCCGTTTTGCAGCTGATACCGGCTGCATCCGTAGTTCGGAAACCAGTCGTTGACCTTGTACATCCAGCCGGACACCTCGCCGCAGTCAAATTCATAGAGGTTGCCAATGCCCTCGATGTAGGCCGAGTTATAGATCGGCGTCATGGAAAATTCCATGTGGATCTTGTTGTCGTTGCAGACCTGCTGGAGTACGTCAAAAACACTCTGCCCCTGCTTGAAGCTGACCTCCACGGGCTTTAGCAGCCAGCCGTCCTCCGGCACAAGCTCCACCTTTTCCTTGTCGCACAGATCCATGTCTACAAATGGGATGCCGAGTCAGTTCAGTACATTTCCACGAACCGGTGGAGGATCGCGGCGACCTGTGCTCTGGTCGCGTCGCCCTTCGGCATGGCTTGCCGGAAGCACCGTTGATCAGGCCCTCCGGACAGCCCAGCCGAGCGCCGCGCGCATAGGCGGAAACGCTGTCCGCGTCGGTGAGCTGTTCAGCTTCGCGCTCGCATCGGCGTCCAGCTTCCTGTACTGCGCATAGCGGTACAGGATCGCGGCACGCCGCTCGCGCGTGACTTTTGGCGTCGGGGGAGAAAGGTGCTGTCCGTGCCGGTGACGATGCCGTTGGCGGCTGCCCAGATGACAGACTTTTCATAGTACGCGCCGAACGCACATCGGCAAAAGCTGCTTCTGCCTGTGACGGTGGGTTCGCCCTCGGAGCCGGCAGAGAAACCGTGACGAGCATGGCGCGCGTCATGGATGCATCGGGGCTGAAGGTCTGCTGTCCGTGCCGGAGAACAGGCCGTTTTCGTATACGAATGCAACGTCGTTATAGAACCAGTCCGGACGTGGAAACGTCCGTGAACGGAAGCCGGACCTCGGGCTTCACGGGCTTCATTGCAACGCCGGAGTGATCGGCTCCGGAAGTACGGCGGGGCATGGTTTACCATGCCGACTGTATGAACCTGCGGTGAACGACGCCGTCCTCGGCGGTGACAGTGAAGCTCCAGATATTTCTGGTGGGCATCCAGCGCTGACAGTCGGCGGATGCCTCGGAACGATCACGAAGCTGTCTGTCTTGACGACCGTGCCATAGGGAACCGTGACGGTGTAGCTGTTGTTCGCACCGGCCACAGCCTTTGAAACCGGCAACGGTGACGCTGCTGACACGCGCGTCATTGGACTTCGGGGCGCCGTGAACGAATGGTGACGGTGTAGGTCTTGGAGTGTCACGCTATCCTCAGCGGTGACGATTGAACGTCCAGACATTGCCTTCATTCGTCAGAGCGCCGACAGTCGCGCCTGCGTCGCTGACGATCACGAAGCTGCCCGCTGTAAGCATTCCGTGCCGTAGGGAGGGTAACGGTGTAGGTGTTGTTCTCGCCAGCAGTGGCCTCAACGCCCGCGACAGTGACGCTGCTGACATCCGCATTGCTGGACTTCGGAGCTGCTGTGACCGTGACGGGAGCCACGGGGGAGAAAATGTTGGTGAGCTCGTCGCCCATTGCGGACAGAACTCGTCGCCCATTGCGGACCTGCTGCCTGCGGCGGCAAACGAGAGCGTGACCTGCCCATTTTCGCCGATGACCTTGCCTCGACCGGCGTGAGCGTGCCGTCTTCGCCGACTGTGCAGATCTGGATGTCCTCAGGATCGAGCGCCGCACCGTGCGTTACACGGTCCTCGGGCTTCAGACCGCCGCCGTAGGCGTACATATAGCCGTCCATACCGAGCGTGAAGTCGGTTCCGGCCTGAACCGTAAAGGTATCCAGACGGTTTCCGTCCGTATCCGTGAACCACGTATAGTAGTCCATGTACATACTGGTGTCCTGATGAAGAAGAACTCAACGGTGCCGTTCTCCGCAACGGGGTCTGGCTGATGGTGTAGCCGGTGTAGCCGTACTGCGTGTTATATTCGCCATTCTTGTCGCAGGGGAACTCGCCGTTGACCGCGAAACTGAACGCGGAGGTTTTTTCTCCGTTGACCGTGGTGATCGTGCCGTTGCTGACGACGAGATAATCGCTCTTGCTGTCCTTCGTGAAGTCCTCACCGAAGGTGAGCTCGTGGTACTTCACGAGCACGTCCAGCGCGGAAACGCCGTCTGTGACATCATCAGCGTAGCCATAGCGTTCGGCGAGATCGCTGGAGACTTCCACGCGGGTCGGAACCATGATAAACATATTTTCTGCCTGCATGGAAATGGTCGCGTGGATCGTCTTGGCCTCTTTCACCGTGACCGTGACGGAGTAGGTCACGGCAGTGCCGTCCTCAGCGGTCACAGTAAACGTCCAGACGCCGTCCTCACCCTTGGCCGGGCCGGTAAGCGTGGCCTTGCTGTCGAAAGTGTGATCTCGAAGCTGTCTGCCGTGACCTCTGTGCCTGCCGGGAGCGTTACGGAGAAGCTGTTTTCAGCCGTACCGGCTGCTGCCTCAACGCCTGCGACCTTGACGGACGCAACACCCGCGTCAGAGGACTGAGCTGTGCCGAACACCACGTTGATGGTGTAAGTGCGCTTGCCGTCGCTCGTTTCATTCATGGTGGGCCAGCTGTCGTCTGCACAGACGACGGTGATGACGCTGCCATTTGCGATGGGGATCAGGGACGTGCGGGAATATTCGCGGCCCGTAGCCTGCGTGCCGAGATAGGTGCGGACCTGATAGTTCTTGTTTGCCGCCGTCGGTGTGACGAGCAGCGAGGTCGTGCCTTCCGGCACAGTCAGGGTGTAGGTGAAGGTGTCGCCGCTGAACTTGGGCGCCAGCTTACCGGTGCTGAACGTGAGCGCCTTGAGGCGGGTATCGGAATTGTTCCAGCTGCCGCCAAGATCCTCAACGGTACGGGTGTACATGATGCGGATCTCGTCGCCCGCGCAGAGCGTGCCCTTTGCAACGGTAAATTCACCAAAGCCAAAGTTTGTGAACCAGTCGTTGAGTGTGCCCATCCAGCCGGACATGGTACCGCCGTCAAACGCCTTCAAGTTGTCAATGGAGGAGATGTAGTTGCTTTCCGCGCCGACGACGGTGTGGCCATCCAGTGCTTCCACAACGCAGCCCATCATGGTCGATTCGCCAGTCAGCTCGATCAGGTGTCGGCCAGCGTGCCTTCCCAGACAGCGCCCTCCGCCTTCGGGAACGTGGTGTTCTCCACGATCACGCGGGCCATGCCGGCCAGCGTCAGAACGCTGACATACGCCATATCCGAGCCGCCCTTGGGCGTCGTCCTTCACATAGGACAGCGTCAGTGTGTAGCTGCCGGCTCCGAGCTGCTTCTTGATGCTGCCGCTCTTCTCACCGCTGACAGCGTCGGCCAGCGTTTCCGTGCTGCCGCCGCCTTCTGCGAGCGTGATGTCAGCTTGTCATAGCCGTTTTCCGAGGAAACGCCGTAGCCGGAAGCGCAGAACGGTGGGTGCGCTCAGCGTAAAGGCGAACGAGGTCGTGGAGCTGGTCTTGTCCTGATTCTGGTTGCTGCTTTCAAAGCGGTCCAGATCGGCATTGTAGACCAGGGGTAATTGCCGTTGTCGGAAACGCTGATAGAGGTGACAGTCTGCTCGGGGTAGGACGCGTGGCCGGGCAGTCGTCGTCCCAGACCGTGTGAGGCTTTGCCGCAGACGGCGCATTCGTAGGTCTTATAGCCGGTGAAGACCTGCTCGGTGCCGTCCTTGGGCGTATGGCCCTTGGCGGGAACGATGTCTTCCTTCGTTTCGAGCAGCCGTCTCTGCGGCAGGTACGGACGATCTTGCCCGGCTGCGTGCAGGTGGGGCCGTCAGGACACAGCTGTTGTCGCTGCCGTCCAGATCCTCGCAGGAAGTCGTGGCCGAGCGGTGCGGTATAAGCCGTGCGGTAGCTTTCGCCGCACTTGCTGCAGGGTAGCTGGTGTAGCCCTTCACAGTGCACAGCGGAGCCGTGACCGTGCCCCTCGCCAGCTGCTTCGTGGAAGGTCACATCGGTCTGCCATCTGAGCGCGGGATAGCCGCCGCAGACCGGGCCCAACGCGTCGGACAGGTCGGCGTCCTTGAGGTCAGCTTCGTTCAGCGCTTCGGCGTTCGCGTCCGCAACCAGCGTGTTCAGATAATAACGCGGAGATCTCGGAGGAAGCAGTGTCAACCGTGCCGAATACGGCGCTGCCCCTTCGCCGGTGGAGTAGCAGCTGGAGATGGTGATTTTCCCTGCAGTGCCGCTCCAGTTCACATTGCCCTTGACCTCGCCTGCGATGCCGCCGGAGAATGTGCCGGGAGATCTTGCCGGTGTTGTAGCAGCTTGTAACAGTCATTTCGCTGCTGGTGCCGCCGATGATGCCGCCGGCCTTGCTGCCGGTCGCGGAAATTTCTGCGGTGTTATAGCGGCCGGTGATGGTCGAGCCGTTTGCCGCCGACTGTACCGCCGATAATGCCGCCGCGCTGCTGCCGCCGGTGACAGCGCCGAAGTTCGCGCAGTTCTCGATCACGGCGTTCTGATAGGTGTATCCCACAAGACCGCCGACGTTGTTGCCGGTAGAGGTGATGACTGCGTAGTTGAAGCAGTTCGCGATTTTTCGGAGCAGTGCCGCTGGCATAGCCGGCGATCGCGCCTGCGCTGCCCTTGCCGGAAGCTGCGCAGATGGTCAGATCATGGATGTAAAGATTCGAGCCGATCTGCGCAAACAGGCCAGCCGTGGCGTTCAGGCCGGTGATCTCATGGCCCGCGCGTCCAGCTCGACCTTCTTGCTGCTGTCGATAGTTCCAGCCAGGCGTACTTGCCCAGCTTGATGTCGGCAGTCAGAA
>VOFG01004151.1_pt1 | contig 16876 bp, 23 predicted proteins | sample 5384171 | NCBI WGS metagenome assembly VOFG01 (sample SAMN12384726, study PRJNA508395) | human gut metagenome | isolation source: healthy gut F | host: Homo sapiens
CGAGACATCGCTGCAGAGCGAGTGGGCCACCCTGCTGGCGCTGGAGCGGGAGTGTCCCCGCCAGGACAGGACCCACCGGGTCATCGTCATGGCCGACCTGGGCGACCTGCGGGAGGGCTTTTGGGACAAGGACGAGCTGGTGGAGGTGTGCGTCCGCGTGGAGCGGGAGCTGCCCCACGTGCACCTGGCGGGCATCGGCGTCAATCTGACGTGCTATGGCTCGACCAAGCCCACGCCGGAGAAGATGCACGAGCTGCTGGCCTTGCGCCGGCGGGTCGAGGACGGTATTGGCCGCAGGCTGGAGGTGGCCTCCGGCGGCGCGACCAGCTCCTTTACTCTAGTCCATTGGGGCACGATGCCGGCCGGTGTGAACCACCTCCGAATCGGGGAGGGCATCCTGCTGGGCAAGGACCTGCAGGTGGACTGGGGCATCCGCGACATGGATTATCTCCGCATGGACGCGCTGACGCTGCGCGCCGAGGTGGTGGAGGTCAAGGACAAGCCCACCTATCCCATCGGCGAGCTGGCCATCGATGCCTTCGGCCGCAAGCCCGTCTACGAGGATCGGGGCATTCGGCGGCGGGCGCTCTTGGCCCTGGGACGCGCCGATGTGGGCGACCTGGAGAGCCTGCTCCCCCGGGAGCCGGGGCTGACAGTCATCGGCGGATCCTCCGACCACTGCATCGTGGATGTGGAGGACTGCCCCCGCCGTTGCAAGTGGGCGATATTGTGGAATTCTCACTGTGCTACAGCCACATGCTGTACGCCACGGCGCGGAGCGATATGCGGCTCCATTTCAAACATCACAGGAGGCAGAGTAAGGCAATGGGAGATTTAGGGATTTTGATCATCGGCGTCGTGGACACGTTTTTTGCCTTCTTTGTGGTGGCACCCATGATGCTGCAGGCGGCCAGCCTGTTCGGCGTACAGAAGCAGTTTGCTAAGGCCATGGTCCAGGAGGGCGTCGTCAAGCAGGAGGCCGTGGACCGCATCCACCCTAAGAAGCAGATCGCCGGTGTGGTGATCTCGCTGCTGCTGCTGGCGGTGCTGGCGTACACCTGTACCAAGTCCGAGCCGTGGGGCTACATCTGCGGCGGCGTGGGTCTGGTGGCCGGTATGCTGAAGTATCGCGCACTGGTGCAGTACAACAGCGAGACGGTGAAGCGCTTCAAGAACACCGGACGAGATGGTCCGGCAAGTCTCGCCGCTGATCCAGTTTGCATGGCTATGGCCAGCAGTTTTTATTCGGAGGAGGCGTACAGTTCCGCGTCGTCATCACCCCAGCAGGATGGTGTTGTCCGCAGCCGTTCTTCCGGCAGGACGTAACCTCCACGTGCTTGCCCGCGGCTACGCCCAGCCCCTTCCGCTGACCCGAGGTGTAGCAGGGAAGACCCCGGTGACGGCCCAGCACCGGCCGTCCTGGTCCACCACATAGTCTCCGTCCGGCACGAAGCAGATATCCTGGCTGTCGCCCTTGTCGGCGTTGTCCAGCCCCGCCTCCCGCGCCTGCTCACGGATAGCCGGCTTGTCATAGTCCCCCACCGGCAGCAGCAGATGCGCCAGCTGCCGCTGCGTCAGCTGATAGAGCACATAGCTCTGGTCCTTGCGACGCTCCGCGCCACGCAGCAGCCGATACCGCCCCGTGGCCGCATCAAAGTCCACCCGCGCATAGTGGCCGGTGGCGATATAGTCGTAGCCCAGCGTCAGCGCCCTGTCCAGCAGCGCACCGAACTTCAGTTCCCGGTTGCAGTCGATACAGGGATTGGGCGTCCTCCCGGCCACATATTCGCTGACAAAGCGGTCCATCACGCAGCGCTGGAACTTCTCCGTTTCGTTGAATACATAAAAGCGCATTCCCAGCCGCGTAGCCGCCTGCCGGGCGTCCTCCGCATCGTCGGCGGAGCAGCAGCGACCATCCTCCCGCGGTACAGCTTCAGCATGGCGCCGTCACAGTCGTAGCCCTGCTGCACCAGCAGTACCGCCGCAGCAGAGCTGTCCACGCCGCCGGACATGGCTACCAGCACTCTTTTTTTTCTCATTCATGGTCATTTCTCCGCATAATCCCCCGGCAGACGTAAGCCATACTACCGGCGGATGGATGTTGGAAGGCGTGGATTTGGCCGAGCGCCAGGGGTGGGAAGCCCCGTCGGCCATAGGGTCTCATTCATCCAAATGCACCTGACGATATGCGTGGAACGGCAGCCCGTCCGCCAGCTCCAGCAGCGCCGGCCTGGAAGCCTCCCGCATAATCGGCCCGTGGGCTCCATCGGCAGCTCCAGCACCGCGTCCGTCCCTGCTGATCCGGCAGGGCCAGCGTTACGCAGGTACCCTGGCCCACCTTGCTGTCCAGCAGCAGACGGCCTCCGTGCCGCCGGTATCCGCCCTTGATGACTTCTGCACGGCCGCGCCAGCGGCAGGCCCAGCCCAGGCCGCACCCGGTGTCCGATACCTGGAGCAGTACCTGCTGGTGCTGGCACTGCAGCGTCACCGTTACCGTGCCGCCCGCCTCCGTGTACTTCAGGGCGTTGCCCAGCAGCTGCCACAGAGACCGCCGCAGATGCGGTCGATGCACCGCCGCCACGTGGTTCGCAGGGCGCACTGCACGGACAGCTTCACGCGGAAATAGCCATGGTAGAGCATGGCGGCGTTCGCATCCAGTTATCGGATCCGTCCCGTTCATCGCGGGGGCCAAACGGCTTGCATCCCGTAGTAGATATTGCCCAGTGCACCGATCTGCATCGCCACCAGCGGCAACCGGGCATATAATTCTAAACATACCATACATTTAGGATATTCCATCAGAGAGGAAGATGTTTTATGAGCATTAAAGTCGGTATCAATGGTTTTGGCCGTATCGGTGCCGGCCGTATGTATGGTCATGCGCTGCTGCATGGATCACCCCAACATCGAGATCGTGGGCGTTCAACGACCTGTGCCCCGCCGATTACCTGGCCTACACCCCCATGTTCGTCTGCGGCGTCAACCTGGATAAATATACCAGCGATATGACCTTTGTCTCCAACGCTTCCTGCACCACCAACTGCCTGGCTCCCATTGCCAAGGTCCTGCATGATAAGTTCGGTATCACCGACGGCCTGATGACCACCGTGCACTCCACCACCGCCACCCAGAAGACCGTTGACGGCGCCTCCCTGAAGGATTGGCGCGGTGGCCGTGCCGCCTCCGGCAATATCATCCCCAGCTCCACCGGCGCTGCCAAGGCCGTGGGCAAAGTCATCCCAGCCTGAACGGCAAGCTGACGGGTATGTCCATGCGTGTTCCCACGCTGGACGTTTCCGTTGTGGATCTGACCGTGAACCGCAGAGCAAGCCCGCCTCCTACGCGGACATCTGCGCCGCCATGAAGAAGGCCAGCGAGAATGAGCTGAAGGGCATCCTGGCCTACACCGACGAGGACTGTTGTCTCCTCCGATTTCCTGGGCGACACCCCACCTCCATCTTCGACGCCAGAGCTATGAGGCCGTTATTCTGGAGGACAGCTAGGTGCCGCTGGGTGTGCCCTCCGGCAGCTGTGCCTTTTTCCACCAGCGGCTCACCCGTACGGAGGATGGCCGTATCTCATTCCGTTCATACGCGGCGACCTTACCCGCCTGGACGTACATATGCAGAAAAGCGGCATGAACTTTGTCCGCACCATCGACTGAGTAGCACCCCCGCAGCTTTTTCCGCGGCGAGGGCGGGGCTGCGCTGTTTACGACAGCAGCAGGCGTAGCAGTACCCGGGCAATGGCATAGCCCAGCACGCCGCCGCCGATGCCGGCGGCTGATGGCCCACACCCGTTTCCGCTTGTGGGGCACCTGCTGGCTGTACAGCCGCTGGTTTTCCCGGTTCAGGCCTACCAGTGCCCGGGTTCCGGGGCCGCGACCGCCTGCACGATAGCGTCCGCCATCCGTCGGCTGCCGCCCCTTTCGAGCCGCAGTGTGATGCTGCGCCCGTCATAGGTCAGCAGCTCCACCACGGTGCGCTTTGGCCCACAGCAGTTTTAGGTCGTGACGATAGACCCACAGCACGTCCGCCAGGGGCAGAACGATGTTCTGCCGCCGCCCGTACAGGAACGCCGTGCTCACCAGTGCGTCAGAGCGCCGGTCACCTTCCCAGATAGTGAAACTCGCTCCGCCCGTTCCAGCCTTTCCCTTTTTCAGCTGCTTCAGCGTGCTGTTCAGCTGCGCGGTGTACAAGGCGGCGCTCGCCAGCAGACAAAGGCGGCCAGCCCGAGGAAGCTGGCGATGAGGGACCAAAAGCTGCTCCCCGTGTCCGGTGTCAGCTCGCTGTCGATGTAATAGTCGCCGTAGGTGTACACAAAGTCCTCGGCGGTCATGCCGACGGCGGCGGCAATATCGTCGATATATGCCTCCGGCGTCTCACAGATCACGCCCACCAGACGTACCGGTGCCGGCGCGGTGGTCTCCGTGCCGGGATATAGACGGGCCACGAGGGCGCGGCCGTATCCCGGCACTGCGCCGTCACCGCTGTCGTCAGCATAGGTATAGTCCACGATGTCCGCATACCGTGCGTATTCGGCGTCGCTCAGCTGCACCAGATAGCCGTATCCTCCGTGTCCTCCGCCAGATAGAAGACCAGCTTGCGCCCGTCGCCCAGGCTGATGCCGCCGCCGATGAGCACCTTTTCCGGCCCCAGAATGTTCACCAGGTCCGTGACGCCCGCCGCCCACGCAGTACTGCGCCACCACAGCCTGGCCGCCGCGTCTCCGGCGGCCGCCGCGTCAAATACGTCCTTGCCGGTCAGCCCCTCACCGCAGCGCGCCAGAAGTGACTCCGGATGCGCCGACGCCGCCCGCCGTCCCTGCCGGATCAGGGCGGTGGCGGAGGCATAGGCCTCCCAGCAGCCTTTACGTCCGCAGGTGCACGGCTCGCCGTCCAGCACCAGTACGGCGTGGCCCGCCTCGGCGCCGGTGCCGCCCACGCCCTCCAGCAGCTTGCCATCGGCCACGATGCCCACGCCCACGCCGGTGCCCAGCGTCACCAGCACCATGTTGCGGCAGCCTACGGCCCCGCCCGCCACCGTCTCTGCCAGCGCCGCGCAGTTGGCGTCGTTGCTGAGCCGGCAGGGGAGCCCCAGCCGCGCCGTCACCATGCTGCATACGGTACGTTGAACCAACCCAGATTATAGGCCCGCACCACCACGCCGTTGGCGCTGTCGCACGTGCCGGGGGACCCGATGCCGATGCTGGCGCAGTGGGCCGCCGTGATGCCGGCCTTTTCCATAGCCAGCTCCACGGCGCGGCACATATCCGCCACCACCGCCTCCGCGCCGCGCTCCGCGCCGGTGGGTACGCTGACCTCCGCCACGATGTGCTGCCCCTCGTCCACCACGACCGGCGGCAATGTTGGTGCCGCCCAGATCAATGCCAATACGATACATATGTGCTTTCTTACCTCCTGTTAAAAGAGAACGGGGCGGGCTTCCGCCCGCCCCGTGTCGCTCAGAACTCTCAGATATGGGTCACGAAATCGGTGTTCACCGCCACAGGCCGTGCGATGTCGGACGACCGGATGCTGCCGAAGATGGTGCGCATGGTGGTCAGTGCCTCCTTGCCGGACACCTCCGGCTCCCGGTCATGGACCAGCGCGTCCACGAACTCGTCGATGACACCGGAGTTGTGGAGACGTTGTCTCGAAGGCGTAGCTGGTGCGGTTGCCCTCCAGATCATTGATGATGATGGGGGCAGACGGCTCGCTGTAGATCATCATCAGGCCCTTCGTACCGTACAGCACCGTGGATTCGCACCCCTTGCCGTACACCGTCCAGCTGGCCGCCAGTGTGCCCAGCGCACCGCCGGACATCTTCAGAATGCACAGCGCGTTGTCGTCCACGCTGATGAGCTTGCCGTTGTCGTCACGCTTATTCAGCGTCACTACCTTGGCGGTTGTCTCGATGACCTTCTGCCCCAGCAGGTACTGGATCAGGTCCACCTTGTGGATGCCCATGTCGGACAGGGCGCCCATGGCCGCCTTGTTCTTGTCGAAGAACCACGCGTCACGATCCTCTGACCAGCCCTCGGGCCCGGAGTTGCCCGAATGCTGCGGAACGTGATCACATCACCGATGATGCCGCTGTCCAGCAGCTGCTTGGCCTTGCGGTGCACCGGGTCAAAACGCATGTTGTGGCCCACCATCAGGTGTCTGCCATTGCGCTCAGCGGCGGCCACCATGCTCTCGCACTCCGCCAGCGTTACAGCCATGGGCTTCTCGCACAGCACATGCTTGCCCGCGTACAGCGCAGCCGTGCAGATCTCCGCATGGCTTCGGTTCTCCACGCATATAGATACGGCGTCCACGTTGGGATCGTCCACCAGCTCATAGAAGCTGTCGTATACCTTCCCGCCGTACTGCGCCGCCATGTCCTGCGCGCGCTTCATGTTCTTGTCGTAGAATGCGACGATCTCGGCATTGGGGTTGGCTGCATACTCAGGCAGATGGCGCACCTGTGCGATCTTGCCGCAGCCGATGATACCGACTCGGATCATAAAAAGCGTACCTCCTCTGTCCGTCCTCAAATCACCTGCCGCTCTCCGCCGCGGCATATCTTTACGGTACTATTCTAACAAATTTGCGCCCGTTCTTGAAAAGACCTTTTTGGCGTACTTTGCAAATTTTTTCACAAAATCCGCGCGGCCACCGTCACCGCACAGCCGTTTTTCTCCGTGTAGTCCAGCGCCACGCGCTCCGGCAGGGCACAGACGGCTCAGCTTCAGCAGCGGCCCTTGCCCGTCAGCTTGAACAGCGCTTCCTTGGCCGTCCATATCTCCCAGAAGCGCTGGCAGTCGCCGTCATCCCCGGAGCGTATGTACGCCATCTCCTGCTCGCTGCATACCCGGCGCATGAATTTCTCCTGCGCCGAGCGTACCACCTCCACGTCCACGCCTACCGGCGCGTCCGCCGTTACACATACCGCCCACGGCCGGAGTGGCTGACGGACACGTATGTCCCCTCCTTGTCACGGTGGGCTTGCCCAACTCGTCCCAGGTCAGCGGCACGTCCGCCTCCCGCAGTGCAGCTTCTCTGCCAGCATCCGCCGCGCCAGCAGCTCCCCGGCCATGGTGCGCTTCCGGTCGTCCTCCCCGGCGATGTACCACTGGCCCGTTTGGCTGCGCCATTCTCCACATTGAAGGGCGACTATCCTGGCCCGGCAGACCGAGGTGTTCCCCGACGCTGCCGACAGCGAGAGCACCCTGCTTTCCGCTGTGGTGCCCCAGTACTATCTGTGCCCGCCAGTCCCTGCCCCAGTTTGCTTCCCGCCGCCATCGAGGACGCTGACCGCTCTCGACTGCTGACAGGCGCAGCGTTAACGCCGGCCTTCGATCCCCCAGCGAGGTCAGCGCCGCGCGCTGCGGACATCGCCCACCGCAACGCCCGGGAGGAGGTGGGCGCGTTACCGACGCCGTACAGCGCATTAACGGCACCCTGCGCCTTTGCAGGAAACGGCTCAGCTGCCGGTGCCTGCCCCGGCGCATGGAGCTATGATATCTCCCACACCGGCGGCGCGGAGCCAGGTGGGCGGCATGGTGGTCTTTTCAGGACGGCAAGCCGCTGAAGTCCGCCTTACCGCCGCTTCCGCATCGGTCCTGCGCCGGCGCCGACGACTACGGCGCCATGCGTGGGTGCTCACCGCCGGTTCCGGCGCTATCTGGACGGCGATGAAAAGTTTGCCCCTCTGCCGGATGCTGCTGATCGACGGCGGTCAGGAGCACGCCCGTGGGCCGAGCAGGTGCTGGCAGAGGCTGCGGATTGGATGTGGTGCTGGGATGGAGCGACGACGATCACCGTCGCCCACCGCCCGAGGCCACCATCTGGGCATTGGGAGACACCCGCCCTGTTTGCCCTTTGGCCGGTCAGGAGGAGGCCACCGGTTCGCCATCGCCTCCACGACCACCAGAACCACCTGCTCCGCCAAGCGCTCGCAGCTGGACGGCAATCCCTGGCGTGGGAGGCTGCGGAAAAGCGGCTCCTGCAGCACTTCGGTACCGTCACCGCGGTAAAAAACGCCGCGCTCGGCAGCTCTCCGCACGTGGTGCCGGAGGCGGCCGCCCGGCGGTATATGAAGTTCCACGGATAAAAAGTGCCCCCGGCAGAGCCGGGGACGTCGTACGCAAAAGAAAAGAGAGACGGCGAAGCCGTCTCTCTTTCGTTGTGTTTACTCGTCCAGGTTCTCGATCAGCTCAGCCAGCGCATCCACAGCTTCCTTCTCATCGCTGCCGTCCGCGACAGTGTCACTGTGGTGTCCTTCATAATGCCCAGGCTCAGCACGCCCAGCAGGCTTTTCGCGTTGACGCGGCGTTCTTCTTTTCTACCCAGATGCCGCTTTTTGAACTCGTTGGCTTTCTGAATGGAAATAGGTCGCGGGTCTGGCGTGCAGACCGACCTCATTTTTCACCGTGATCTCCCGTGTATACATGAACCAGCACTCCTTACGCACATTTTACTCTCGCGCCAGGGTGCAGCGCGCGAAACTAACCCTCACCATTTCCTATTATACTGGATTATGGCAGGATTGCAATGGGCATTGATACAAAAATCCGCGATTTGCTCTATCCACTGCAATTTGTGAAAAATGATGTATCTTGCAGACAAATTCCGGTATTTGCCCAATCGAAAGCTCACATCCTGGCCTCTGCCCAGTCGCTGAGCTGCTCCAGAATGGGCAGCAGTGCCCGGCAGCTGTCCGTGGGGCCGTATTCCACCCGCACCGGCACCTCCAGATACTCCGCCGTGTCACCAGCCCGTCGTGCTCCAGCTCCCGCAGGGCCGAGGCCAGCACCGTGTTGGAGATGCCGTCCAGCTTGCCCCGCAGAGCGTTGTATCGGATGCCCCGGCGTTGGCCACGGCGCACAGGATCTGCACCTTCCACTTGCCGCCGATCAGCTGCATGGCGTGGTGCAGCGGACATTTCTCCATACACGGACAGTCGTAATGGCTTTGCGGCATGGCCTGAGACATGGTAAGCTCCTCCTCATACTTGGCAATTAAAATCTACGCTCTTGCATTTCTCCAAAGCTATGGTATCATTATAGCAGGTAAGAAAAACCGGAGTAAATAGCATGAGGAGAAAATCACAGCCATGAATATCTATCTTCAGGGGGCTGACCATGGGCCTGGCCTATGTCGCGCCCATCGGCCTTCAGAATTTATTCGTCATCAATAGTGCTCTGACGCAGAAGCGCAGCCGCGTCTACCTGACGGCACTCATCGTCATCTTTTGGGACATCTCCCTGGGTGTGGCCTGCTGCTTCTTGGGCGCGGGGGCGCTGATGGAGGCGCTGCCCTGGCTGCAAAAAGGTCATCCTGGGGTTGGGCAGTCTGATCGTCATCTATATCGGCATCGGCCTGTTGCGGTCCAAGGCCAGTCTGGAGGGCGGCCGGGACGTGAACGTCCCCATCTGGAAGCTGGCAGGTTCCGCTTTCGTGGTCACCTGGCTGAACCCCCAGGCCATCATCGACGGCACCATGATGCTGGGCGCCTTCCGGGCCACCCTGACCAACGGCGGTGATCTGTTCTTCATCTGCGGCTTCGGCTCCGCCTCGGTGATCTGGTTCCTGACGCTGTCCACGGTTGTCTCCCTGCTGGGTAGCAAGTTCAACGAGAAGGTGCTGAACATCATCAACAAGGTCTGCGGCGCCGTCATCATCTTCTATGGCGGCAAGCTTCTGTGGAATTTTGTCCAGATGATGGGCTGGCTGTAAACACTTCACAAATCACGTCCTTTCTGTTACAATAAGGCAGAAAGGGCGTGATCTTTTTATGGAACAGAACTACCGGCTCACCATCGCCTACGACGGCTCCCGCTTCTTCGGCTGGGAGCGCCAGCCGGACAAGGATACCATCCAGGGGGCAAGCTGGAGGCCGTGCTGGGCGCATTGCAGGGCTATCCGGTGAACGTCATCGGCGCGGGCCGCACCGACGCCGGTGTTCACGCCCGGGCCATGACCGCCAGCGTGGTGCTGGACGTGACCGAGACGCCCGACGCCCTCCGCGACTATCTGAACCGCTACCTCCCCGACGCCATTGCTGTCCGGGAGGTGAAGGAGGCCGCGCCCCGTTTCCACGCCCGCTACAACGCCCTGGGCAAGACCTATCGCTACACCTGCCACACCGGGCCGGTGAAGCCGGTGTTTGACCGGAAGTACGTCACCCTGCTGGACTACGACCCGGATGTGGAGAAAATGCGTCAGGCGGCGGCCTATCTGCTGGGTGAAAACGACTTTGCCAGCTTCTGCGGCAATCCGCGGATGAAGAAGTCTACCGTCCGCCTGGTGGACCACATCGCTATCGAGCGCCGGAAGGACCGGGTGGTATTCACCTTCCACGGTACCGGTTTTTTGCAGAACATGGTCCGCATCATGGTGGGAACCCTGTTGGAGGTGGGCCGCGGCTACTGGACGCCGGGCAGGTGCGGGATATCCTGAGCGCCAAAGACCGCAAGCAGGCCGGCCCCACCGCCCCGCCGGAGGACTGTGTCTGATGAAGGTGGATTATTGAGCCAAAAGCATCGGGCGCTATCCCGGATGCTTTTGCTGCGTAAAAATGACCTAAGCCTTGGCTTAGGTCATTTTTGTTACATATTGTGGATATCGTCCAGCAGATCGTCCAGCGACATGGTCCGCACCTCGTCCTCATCGGCCTGGGTAGGCTCGTCCTGGGCGGAGCGCTCTGCGGTCGCCGGCTCCTCCGCCGGCGCGGCGGGCGTCATAGGCGCCGCCGGGGTCTTGTCGGGGATGACGGCAGGTTCGCTGTCGCTGCTTTCCTCGCGGGGCACCAGACGGGGCACCCGTGCCGTGTGCCGTTCCTCGGGGATCAGGGGCTTCGCCGGGGTCCGCGGCGGTTCGTCGTCGTATTCCTCGTCATCGCCGCCGCCCGTGTGGCCGCGGCCGATCAGGAAGCCCAGCAGGAACAGCACCGCCACCAGCAGCACCGCCGCCGCGATGGCCACATACACGGTCTCGACCTCGCCGATCAGCGGCATCGCAATGGTCCCGGGGATCTCCAGCGGCGGTACCTCGGGGATGGTGGCCGGGTCGATGACCTCCACCGTGGGGACAATACCGGTATAGGCCGGCATCCGCAGCACATGGATGGTATAGTTCTGCTTGGTCTTGCCGTCCTCGGCGGTTCCGGTAACCGTGAGCACAGTCTCCGCCTCGGTGGCGGACAGCCGCACCTCGCCGGTGCCGGTGATGCCCTGAGCCTTTTCGTCCTTTGCCGTGGCGGCGATGGTCACCTGCTTCGTCTCATAGGGGACGTAGGCGATGTAATCCGTCACCGCGGAGGAAAACTTGGGGGGACAGGACGCGCCCTCGATGGTCAGGGCGGCGATGGACGCGTCGGTGGAGGGCTTGTAGTTGGGGTCCTGCTCCCGTGTGGCATCGATGGTATAGCTCTTGGTGGCGCCGTTGGCCGCCGTGACCTTGATGGTCACGGTGTTGACGCCCACCGCCAGCTCATTGCCGCTGACAGACACCGTAGCGCTGTTATCGGCCTTTTGTAGTTCAGATCCACCTTTTCCACCGCGAAAGGCACCGTGCAGGTGTAGTACGTGGTGCTGCTGGAGAAGGACGGGCTCAGCGTGGCGTTGGAGCAGCTCAGCGAACTGAGGTTGCAGTTGCCGCTGGGTGCCGCGCCCACCTTGCCGGACCAGCTGGCGCTGTCCAGACTGGTGTCGCTGTTGCCGTCGGACACCACGATGTTGCTGAAGGAGGCGCTGAGGGCGTCGCCCGCCTTGGCGCTGCCGGAGACCTTCAGCTTGATGACGATGACACCGCCGCTGGCGCTGGACGTGCCGTAAACACTGAACTTGTTGTTGTTGACCACGATGCTCCATCCGCTGACAGAGCAGTTGTAGTTGGTGAAGGACAGGTTGCTGCTGTAGCTCAGGTCGGCGGTCAGTCCGTAGATGCTGTTGGGGACGGACAGCGTCAGGGTGACGGTGTTGCCCGCCTGCGGGGCGGCGGTGCCGGTCAGCGTCGCTCCGGCGGCATGGGCCTGCACGGGCAGCAGCGTGACCACCAGCAGCAGCGTCAGCAGCGCGGAGGCCGCGGCGCGGAACAGTTTGTTTTTCATAGGATGTTTCCTCCTCAGCCGATGGTGCGCTGGCCCACGGTGATCTGAGCCGCCTGCACCACGTCGGTGATGGTGACTTTGCCGTCGCCGTTGATGTCGGCTGCCGCGGCATAAGCGCCGGACAGGCTGCCGGTTAGCCCACCACGGACTTCTGCAGCTTGACCACGTCGGTGATGGTGATCTTGCCGTCGCCGCTGACGTCGCCGGTGACCACGATGGTCACGGTGGCGGAGCTGCTGACAGCGGTCATGCCGGTACCCACGAGGCCGGAGGTCACCTTGGTGCTGCCGCTATAGATGGTGTAGCCCGCACTGTTCATTGCGGAGACAGACGTGCTGGGCGATACGCCGGTCAGATAGTTGCCGGAGGGCTTGGGCGTCTCGCCGCCGGTACTCCCGCCGGTGCTCCCGCCGGTGCCGCCGCTGTTGGCCGTCTTGGTAAACACGGCGTCAAACGTAAGATCCGCGGCGGGCATTACGGTACTGCCGGTAAGCTTGCTGCCGGTGGAACTGTTCACCCAGTGGCTAAAACTGTACACATAGCTCTTGTCCGCGGCCTTGAAGGGGTTGGACGTCGGTATGCGGATAATGTCGTCCTTCGCCAGCGTGTAGCGCTCAAACACAGAGTCGCCGTTTTTGAATGTCACGGTGTACAGATCACCGAACTTAGCCGTTACAGTGTGGTCTCTGGGCGCCACAGGCGTGCTCTGTGAGATCTCCTGGTCGTTGTAGAACCAGCCCTTGCAGCCGGCCTCTGTCACCTCGGGCAGCTTGCCGTAGGGCTGAGACTCGCTGTACTTCTGCTCTGCGACCACCTTGCCGTTCACCACAAACTTGACCTTATACACGTTGTTGGTCGATGTATCCGGGGGCGACGCGGTCGCCACACCGATGGTAAAGGTGCGGTCGACCAGTGTCTCTGTGCCGGAGCTGCTGGTGCCGGTAAGGGTAAAAGGTATATGTACCCTGCGGAAGCTGGCTGATGGTCAGCTTCGCATCCAGCCCACAGGTCGAACCACTTGGCGTTGATGCCGCTGCGGGAGCTTTGCGTTGCGACTGCGCCGGTGCTGTTGTTGGTAACGACCGCCTTGACGGTGTCGATGTTCTGCGTGCAGGTGACGATACCACGGATGGGGAAGGAAGAGTTCCCCTGCGTCAGATTGTGGACGATCTTGTTGCCATAGTCGTCCTTCTCCGGCATCTGGGGATAGAATAGGCCGATGGTGCTCCAACTGTCCCGCCCCGATACAGGAGACAGTGTCACGAGGGTGGCGTTTTTAGCATCATCACTCAACTTGACCTTGTAGGCGGTGACCGTCGTCGTGGTAGTCGGCGTAGACGAGGCCATCTCTGCCGCGATCTGTTCGTCGATCAGCTTCCCCACTGCACTTTCGATGATTTCCTCATAGGTTTTGCCGGTCATCGCCTTGATAAGAGCTTCATATTCCGCTTCTAGTTTGTCAATCTCGGCTTTCTGAGCATCAGGGAGCTGTTTTATATCATCCGGAAGTTCGGTCAACAATTCCTCCTCTTTCTTTTGGATCTCAGTCAGTTTCTTGAGATCCTCTGTTGTTGGCCTTCATTTCCCTTGTAGTTCTCCGCGACAAGTGTAGTGATTTCTTCCGCCAACAACTCGCCAAAGCGTTCCTCATTTTCAGTGTACAGTTCGCTTTCTTCTTCGATGGCATCAATAAACGCATCTATCCGATCCTGACGATCTTCCGCTGTAGGGCCTGCGGAGGTAGAGGCATCCGGTATCTCCGTGGTACTGACCTCGACGGTCAAATACTTCTTTGCCCCCATTATCAGAATGTATCCGTTGTTGCTGTTGTCCAACGTCCAGAACTGGTTCATGCTGTCGGAGGGATTCTGCAATTTCAGCGCGCCGCTGGCCACGGCCAGCCGCGTGCCATCCTCCGCGGTCAGGGTGTAGCGCCCGGGTTGTAGTACGTCAGCGTCAGGGAGGACGCTTTGTCCTTGGAGATAGGTCGGTGCTGTTCACGCCGTACCCGTAGTTCTGGTTCGCGTGGTACAGGATCGTATACTTTCCTTCTAGATGGGAAGCGGTGTTCTGATAGCGCATGACCAGCGCATCGGCAGGCTCGTTGATGTGCAGGCGGCTGTATACCGAGGACTGCACGTCGCCGCTTGCGGCGCTGTAATAGGCCATGGAACGGTTCTTTACGCCGTACCGGTCGGCCTGCTGGGTCTGCATATCCCTTATACTTGTTGTCCAGCTTGCTGCACTCGGCGTAGATGGCCTGGATCAGCTCGGCCTCGCTCTGCATTTTGAAGCCGCCCAGCCGGTTGGTGAAGGCGCGGTAGATGACGCCGGTAGCGCCGCTCATGCCATCGGAGCTGTTCGCGCCGATGACACCCGTGCCGTGGTGGACGCTGCGGCTCCAGAACACGTTTTTCAGGGCGATGGAGTAGTCGTCGATGTTAAAGCCGGGGAACAGGGTGGAGATGTTGTTGACCAAAGACGGTGTAGCAGTTGGCCTTCCAGAAGTCGGTCTGGGCCTGGGCGAACTCGGCGCGGTTGTTGGCCATGGCCACCGTCTGCCCAGGTGTTGCGGAAGTTGCTGCCGAAGCCGGGGTAGTATTCGCCCTTGCTGTTGAGGCGTAGGCGTTATACAGGATGTCGCCATGGCGCGGTAGGTCGATTGCCGTCGGGCCCCGAGCCAGTCCATGAAGTTGGACACGGTCATTTTCCACGAACATATAGATGCCGTAGGACGTGCCGCCGCTGTCACCCTTGACGGTGGAGAACGGCCGGGATCAGCGCTGTTGCCCGTCTCGTAGTATTGGCTCAGCGCGCCCAGCTCCGTTTGCCCAGTTTTTGTTGGCGGCCACCAGTATGGTGGTCGCGCAGCTCACTTGCCATCAGCAGTCCAGCCAGTACCAGCGCCGTTCCGCGTTTGATCCGTTTCATATGTCCACACCCTGCCTTATTCCGTGTTTTTCGTATGTCGGAGGCGGCGAAATGCCACTCCACCGATTTACATAACAATATTCAAGGGTAGTATACCATCCGTGTCCCGGCTTGTCTACCCAAAAACGGAAAAACACAAAAAATACGAAAACCTGTCACCGCTACCACAACATTTGGGTAGAAATCTGGGAGGTTCTGTCGTATAATGGTACTCGACCTGCAAAAAAACCAAGGAGCGATGTATTTATGTCAACGAAAGAAAAGCAGAAGAGGGTACCGGGCGCGCCGCGGTGGTGATCATCCTGTGCGCGGCGGCGCTGGCGGCTGGCCTGGCCTGGTGGTGTACCGGCAGCTGTGCCCCACCGTGCTGGAGACGGTGGAGATGTATGCGGCATCGGAGACGGAGGACGCGCCGTCCTATGAGGACGCGGAGCGGACGCCGCTGGGCAGTATCCTGCGGGGGGCGGCGGTGCAGTGCGTGAAGGAGGACGTGGACGGCGGCACGGAGCTGGTACGGGTGGAGAACGGGCTGCTGGACGGAAAGGTCAGCTACCTGTATATGGAGAGGGCCAACCTTGCGGCGACGCCGGAGGACTCGGTGCTGACGGAGACGGTGTACGCCCTGCGGGGCATGAGCCTGACGGACGAGACGGGGACTGTGCCCGGCTGCGCCGTGGAAAAGGGCATGGCTCTGACTGTCATCGGGTTTGACGGCATCAGCAGCGGTAAAGTGCTGCGGTGGCAGGTGTCCTGCGAACGGGGCGAGGGGTACATCGACGGAGAGAACGTGCGTATGACGGAGGAGGAAGCGCTGGCGCAGTATGACGACGCGCTCTACCAGCGCCACGCCGCGCGGGGCGACGCCTGGGGCGGCGGCGACGCGGCCGGCCTGGACTACTACCCCACGGAGAAGCGGGCCTTCACGGACAACGTGATGCCCGACGAGGTGCGGGCCCTGTACCTGAATGGCAGCGCCGTCCAGTACGCGGACAGCTATATCCGGCTGGCCCAGGGCACGGGCATCAATGCCTTCGTGGTGGACATCGTGGACGGCACGGCGGTATCCTATGCCTCCCCGGTCATGCAGCAGTACAGCCCGTCCGCCTATGCCGCGGCCCAGGACACCATGGAGAATTTCAGGGCCAACGTGCAGAAGCTGCGGGACGCCGGGTTCTATGTCATCGGGCGCATCACGGTGTTCAATGACGCGCATCTGGCCGCTGACCACCCGGAGTATGTGATCTCCGACCTGAACGGCACGCCGCTGAAGATCAGCAGCATGTACTGGCCCAGCGGGTATAACCGCACGGTGTGGCAGTACAAGACGGAGCTGGCGCTGGAGGCCGCCGCGCTGGGCTTCAACGAGATCCAGTTCGACTACATCCGCTTCCCCGACGGCGCGTATAAGTACGAGCAGGCCGGTACGATCGATTACAAAAACACCTACGGTGAGAGCAAGGCCCAGGCGGTGCAGCGGTTTTTACTATACGCCACGGAGCGGCTGCACGAGGCGGGGTATTACGTGTCCGGCGATGTGTTCGGCGAGTGCGCCAACGCCTACGTGACGGCCTGCGGCCAGTACTGGCCGGCCATCAGCGCGGTGGTGGACGCCATCTCCGGGATGCCTTACCCGGACCATTACAGCGCACGGGGGACTATAAGCCCTGGGAGCACCCCTATGACACGGTGCGTATGTTCGGCGAGAGCGCCGCGGCGCGGCAGAGCGAGACAGCATCTCCGGCGGCGGTGCGGACGTGGATACAGTGCTACAACGCCATCCGCGAGCCGTACAACCATTACGGCGCGGCGGAGCTGGCGGACGAGGTGCGGGCGCTGCGGGACAGCGGCAA
>VOFG01001790.1_pt1 | contig 16821 bp, 23 predicted proteins | sample 5384171 | NCBI WGS metagenome assembly VOFG01 (sample SAMN12384726, study PRJNA508395) | human gut metagenome | isolation source: healthy gut F | host: Homo sapiens
CTGCCTTCTGGTGCCCATACTGCTTGGTCAGTGCCTTTGTCTGCAATAATATTTCACTCACAACCAAATCTCCTTTTTTGCATAATATAATAGTGAGGGTTGTATTCCTTAGCAACCCTTTAATCATAATATAAATGTAAAATCCTAATACATCGCTAACAAAAAGTAAAAAAAAAAAAGAGTAAAGCTTGTTTACCTTTACTCTTTCATTTTGTAACCGATGCCCCACACTGTCTCTATGTACTCGTCATCGGTCAGCTTTTTATCTTCTTTCTGATATTGCTGATGTGCACATCAAGAGTCTTTGTCTCGCCAATATACGGCTCATCCCAGGCATATTCAAATATGTCCTCCTTAGCAAACACCTGTCTGGGATGCGCCATGAGAAGCTCGAGTATGGCAAACTCCTGCTTTGTGATGCCGTCAACAGCATTATCAGCTACATAAAGCTGTCTTGAAATCCGATCGAGCACAAGCTGTCTGTGCTCTATTTTAGCAGGACCCGCTATGTATGTATTTGCAGTATCTCCCTGCCCGGTCTCATTTTCTGCTTTTGTCTGGTTTTCTCCTGCCTTGCCCGACTTTGAAGGCACATCTGCCACCGCATGACGCAGCTGCACAGCCACTCTGGCAACGACCTCCTTTATCTCAAACGGCTTTGTGATGTAATCATCAGCGCCTGCCACGAGCAGATTGATTTTCTCATCCAGCTCATCCTTTGCCGTAAGGATTATCACCGGAAGTGACGCATCCATCTGCCGTATCCGTGCCAGAAGCTCCTCCCCTGAAAGCCCCGGAAGCATCAGATCCAATAGCACAAGCGCATAAGCTTCCCTGTCCAGCTTAAGCAAAAGCTCTCCCTCTGTGCCTGACCATGCCTGTCTTGTCCTATATCCGGCTTTTGAGAGCTCTGTCGCAAGCAGATCATTAATGTCCTTGTCATCCTCTATTATGAGTATCTCCCCGGATTTGTTGTCTGTCATAATATTCCCTTTCTATATCTATTGTACCGTTTCTATGAATCCGCCTGCTTCTTTGATGGATCCGGATAGATTGGCTCACAGAAATGCACTGTGTATTCCTACACATAAAAACCATCTGCATCGATTACATCGCTGTCACTCATAGTGATAAACACCGGAAGCACCGGCTTATTATTCCTTGCAGCAAATGTAAAAAGAAGTGCAGAAATCGCCTTCCTGCACTATCCATACTGTAGTCATAGTCTGCGTCTATCTTTTTTGCCTTGATTGAAGCAGAGGAAAACTCGTCCTCCAGCTCGTTTTCGTAATAATATACTCGCATGTATGACATTTTACTATTATTCGGTTGTTTTTGCAAACTTTAGTTTAGTGCCAATACACACAAAAAAACAACAGTAACTTTTTTTATTCTAGAAATATCCCTCGACTCCCTGCACCAGTCCGTCTGCCAGATTTTCAAGTGTGGCATCGCTGTGGTCAGAGCATGCGTTGCCAAGCTCTACATCCACTGACGGTAACTGCTGTATGAGGTCTGTGTCAGGTCTATCGCCATTGAGCCATTACCGTTTATCTTTGCTCCATGAACGCGCAGTCCTTCTATCAGGCTTGCCCCAAGTGCATCATGCTGCTGCCAGTGTGATGCAACCGGCTCCATACCCTTTATGCCTCCAGGCACTGATATGTAAAAGCAGCCCTTATCGTAGCTTAGTCCGTCGCCATCCCAGTGCAGAGCGATATGACAGTATGCCGCATTATTGCAGATGACAGTACGTGCCACATTGTCAAGCTGTACATCGCTTCCGTCTCTTACCATAAGCACATCATAGCCTGCCGAAAGCAGCTTGTCCTTTAATATCTGCGCCATACGGAGTGTGACAGAGCTCTCCGGTGTACCATCATTAAAGGACATACCGCCTGAAACTGCCACTGCTTTTGTTGCGCCTGCGCCTGTTGTACCACCTGTGGTCTTTGCAGAGCCGTCCGGATGACAAAGTGTCTTCACCGAATTTCCTCCGCTTGTACCGTGTCCGGCATTGACACCTACTACTATGTTTTTGCGGTTTGCTGTAGCCTTGTACATGACCGCACAGCCTGAATTTATCGCTGAATGATCTGCATACTGCCATGATGGATTTAGTGACACTGATTCTCCATTCTCATAGGATGCTCTTTCTACATACTGATAAGAGGAATTATTTTCACCTGAATTGTTCTGCTCCTCGTCCGGCTGTTCGGCAGTCTGTTCTTCCTGCTGTGCTTCTGTCTGCTGTGTTTCTTTTGCGGCCTCTGTTACCACCTCTGTCACGGCTTCTGTTTCCGTAGGCATCTCAACCTTCTCTGCAGCCTGTGTCTCTGTTGCAGGCTCTGTCGGTGTATCCTGTGCTTTTTGCCGCATGATGCGAGGGTAAATATCATCATGCCTGTAAGTAATATTGCTGTAAATCGTTTCATTTATTAAAACTCCATTTTCTTTTTACTACATTATAGACAACCCCATGATATTGTTCAAGTATTAGGCAACATTACTTTCATTTTTAGGGGCCAGTTTTAAATAGTCAATAGAAATTGTATTTCCTCTAAAAATCAGTTATACTATATGTGAATGCATCGAACATATTTTAACTTGGGAGGCTTGCATGGAAATATTAAAACTGCCTGTAGGAATTGATAATTTTGAAGATATACGAAGGTCTGGATTTTATTATATTGACAAAACAAAGCTTGTCGAACAGGCTTTACATAATTGGAGTGAAGTAACGCTGTTCACCCGTCCAAGGCGCTTTGGAAAGACTCTTGGCATGAGCATGCTGCGCTCATTTTTCGAGATTGGCACGGACAAATCACTGTTTGACGGATTATATATTTCACAAAATAAATCTCTTTGTGATGAGCATATGGGCAAATATCCTGTGATATTTATTTCACTTAAGGATGTCGAGGGTTTATCATATGATGAGGCATTTCAGGTATTCTCCAGAATTATAGGAAATGAAATCAGCAAATTCTCCTTTTTGGCAGAAAGTGATAAATTGACAGTTTTGGAAAAAGAACAGTTCAAAGGATTACTTCATATAGAAAAGGGAAAGTTTATTTTTGACAAGGATACCTTTACCGCTTCATTAAAGCTTCTTTCCCAGCTTTTATATAAGCATTACGGCCAAAAGGTAGTCATCCTGATAGATGAATACGATGTGCCACTCGACAAGGCATACCAGAACGGCTACTACTATGAGATGGTCTCTCTCATCAGGGGCTTGTTCGGACAGGCGCTAAAGACCAACGATTACTTACAGTTTGCTATTTTGACAGGCTGTCTTCGCATATCAAAAGAAAGCATATTTACAGGATTAAACAACTTTGAAGTCGTTTCAATCATGGATTCAATGTATGACAAGTGCTTTGGCTTTACAGATAAAGAGGTTCAGGAAATACTTAAGTATTTTAATCTTTCAGAGCATTATGCAGATATAAGGGAATGGTACGACGGCTATCATTTCGGCAACACCGATATCTACTGCCCGTGGGATGTCATAAGATATTGCAAGAGCCTGTGTGCAGATCCCACTGCAAAGCCGCAGGACTTCTGGTCAAATTCAAGCGGAAATGCTCTGGTCAGAAGCTTCATTGACAAGGCCGATGTCCAGACCAAGGATGAGATTGAGCGCCTGATAACAGGCGAATACATTGAAAAAGAAATATCCCAGGAGCTGACCTACGATGAAATTGACAAAAGCATCGCAAACCTGTGGAGTGTGCTCTTCACCACCGGTTACCTGACCAAGCAGGGCGTGACTGACGATGGCAAGGTGCGTTTATCAATACCAAACCGTGAGATAAAAAACCTTTTCATCAAAAAAATCCGCGAATGGTTCAGCGATACAACTGCAAATGACGGAAAGACACTTGAACAATTCTGCAATGCATTTGTGGAGAAGGATACTGAAAAAATAGAAGAGCTTTTTGGCGATTATCTCTGGAATACAATAAGCATAAGGGATACCGCAGTTGCTAAAGATAAAAAGAAAATTTCTACCATGGTATCCTGCTCGGTCTGCTAGGCTACAAAGCAAGCTGGCTCATCAAATCAAACACCGAATCAGGCACCGGCTACAGTGATATCCTCGTTGAAGTTCCAAACAACCGAACCGGCATCGTGATAGAGCTTAAATATGCCGAAAACGGCGATATGGACGCAGCCTGCAGTGAGGCACTGAAACAGATTGAAGAAAAATCATATGTGGATAAGCTGAAGCAGGATGGCATGCGCAATTTCATCAAGTATGGAATTGCATGCTTTAAGAAGGATTGTAAGGTTGTGGTAAGTGAATAAGGCACGCATTTAAACAGGCGTAGAGAGACTAACTCTGCGCCTGTTCAACAGCAACTCTTTTCCTAATTTTTATTGTTGTTCCTATCTACATTTATGTATTCGAGAAAATCTTTCACTATTATTAAGGCAATTGTTGGCGCAAAGCATATTCCACCTATAATTATAAACATTTGATTATCAAACATTTTCAATCCCAACAAAATCATAATAGCACCAAGAATACATATAAATAATACAATTGTATACTTCTTACTACTTTTCCATTTGGCAACATCATCCTTTGATGAAATACTTATTATTTCTAAAAAGCATATGTTATCAGCATAGCTCCAATAGACATCTCGAAAAATAAGAAAGAAACAATAAAAGAGGTTAATAATTTTAAAAATCCAAAAGTTAACTTTTTACTCATAAAACGCTCATTTCTACTATTTTTTAATACACATTTTGTAAGTCAATATATTAATTTTTAAACATATTTATTCAGATTAAATGTTACATTAGGAAATATTGATTTAGTAAATGATTTATTAATACTTGGATATTTAACTCCACATCTATCAATAATAAAATCATAAATCAAAGTAGCAAGAGCTCCAGTAATAAGTTTTGCTAAAATAGGACCTCCAAATGCTTCACCTATAGCGGTTCCAATCAATGCAACGCTAGATCTGCATATAGTTCTAACTGTACTTGACGATGCAATAACCTTAACTGTTCCCCCACCTTCAATATAGCACATCTCCTCTTCATTCATTACAGCATAACTGCTAGGGAGCACAAGCGCTCCGTCGTAACACATATCCATATATGTGTACCTCCTTTTTTCTTTGTTTTATTTTGCCATTCCCGTCTGCAGACAGTCCTGACTCTATGTAAAGCTTTTACATACAAAAATTAATCATCTAAGTGTAGCTCATTACACCTTTATCGTTCGATTCCACGCCTCATTTTTAGAAGCAAATCTTATAAAAAAGCTGTTTGGCATCTCTGTTCATTGCTACTCTCCTATATTTGCATAGTAACCAATGTTCCAAATCCATTTTCCTTTTCTACTATATACTTCTTATCAATTTTTCGTTCAAAGCAGGCAAATTCCTTTTTACGGAAAAATAACATAGTCAATGTAATTTCTTCATCTTTTGGTTTTCGATATTGTGATCCATGTCTTATGATAACAATCAAGACCTAGAATTTTCTGAAGGTTTTCTTTTAGTCTGGCACTATTTTTTATTTGATTTACTTCCTTGTTAAGTACTAATACAAATCCTATATTTCCAAATAAACTGTAGATATCCATATTTTTTCTATCTGAAAACCATATTATTGGTGTAAAAATAGCCAACGACATACATGCTGCTAAATTTAAGGATATAAAATCATCACTTACATTTATATCTAATACTAAGATCACTAACAAACTTGCCCATGAAAGTATATTCACCGATGCCAATACCTTCCATAAAATATTAATTCTTTTCGTCTTTACTAAATAGTATCCCGCAATAAAAATCAGAGCTATGTACATTCCTTCAACAATCTCTTTATTCAAATTCATTACTCCCTTCATGTACTTTAAAATTAATAAAGTAGGTCACGATCGACACTTTCTTGTCATGAATGGCACGTTTTTACCTTGCTTTCTAAAAATATTAAATTGTCATACCATTATGTTTTTTACAAGAAAACAGTTAAAAACTATCACTTCAATAGGTAACACAGCTAAAATGATATATGAAAAGATACGTGTTATTAATGGTAATACCATAAACATTGACGGATACAACATTCTAATCACTATTTCAATAATAATTAATATCGCTCCCAACAAAATTCTCCCCTTTTTAAACAATATATCTATTTTGTCCCAACAATTTGTTTCTTCACTGAATTCTCTATAACGCCATTCACTTTGAATGATTCCAATTAACATTCCACCGAAAATCACAAATGGATAATATGGATGCTCTCCACTAGCAATTGTTGCCACCACAAAAAATAGATCAATCACACCTATGATTAAGTGAATTATTTTCCGGCTCCATCCATTCAAGCGAAAAAACAATGTATATTCTCCAATTACCTCTACCTTCTTGAATTTGAATAGAATATTAATACAACTCTTATTATAGCCAATATTAATGCACTAATTATAATTACAATTATATTCATAACCATATTATCCGACCACGTAAATCCACTTATACATCCTATAATCGCACATACACACCAAAATTCTATCCACTTTTTTAATTTAGAATTCTTATTTTTTTTCAGCATAATTTCACCCTTATAATAATTTTCACATTATACTTTTCAAATACGTTTAATCAATACTACATAATCTAAAAGCAAATTACTATATATGTCCGTGACATACCAAATAGCTTCTTTTCTGATTTTTTTTATAGTGAGGTATAGACCACAGCATAAAAAGTGGAATAACTCCAACATACAACTAAATACCTTCTAGCCCCTTGTAAATCAAGCATTTCCGCCACTTTCTGTCATCTACTTCTCATCAACGACCTGGAAAATGAAAAACTTAATAATTGTTTTTCATCTTGTTTTGTCTTTATTTCTGGTTGTGCCAAATACACATTTTTTCTCTATTTTATATTTCATCACATTACATCATATGTTATTGAAAAGTGTGTCAAAAGGTGTGTCACGTTCATAGTATAACATATATTTATGATCCAGGAAATAAAAAGAGAGGTCACACAAGCACCTCATGTACCTGCAGCCTCTCTCTATCACAACACAGCCATTATTTTATTAAGCTCTTTCCTCTTTGTATCTTCCATCACATCACAATAAAGATCCATTGTCATTGCAAACGTGCTGTGTCCGAGAATTGCTTGTAAAACTTTCGGGTCCATGCCATTCTCTATGCACCTGGTAGCAAAACAGTGACGTAATGTGTGAAAAGTGCAGGTATCTATCTTAATTCCTACTTCCTTCATATCCGCAACTATTTTTCTCTGGTCCGTTCTCACGTTCATATCAAAATGTGGTGTTCCATGATTTGACGTAAATACAATATTCTCCATTCCTTCCAGTGGTTGCCAATACTTACCGGTTTTAAATTTCTGCAGACGTTGTTTACTTCTCCATTCTTTCAGAAGTACATACAATTCACTGCCTTTTTCCATTGGTATGATTCGGCGGCTGGCCTTTGATTTTGGAGTATCTAAGTATTGTCCCTTACCAGGAACATAGCAAAGTGTATGTGTAATATGGATTTCTCCATGCTCAAAATCCACGTCTTGCCATTGCAACCCCAAGACTTCCCTATTCTCATACCAGTAAGGCTCGCCATACGATACAATGGATAATAATAACTCTCTTTGGCAGCTTCCAGGAATTGCTTTTCTATATCTGCAGATAATGCTTTTTCCCTTTTACTATCTTTGAATTTCGGCGGTGTGGTATTTTCCATAGGGTTCTTTGATATAATCCCATTTCTTGCCGCCTGCCTCAAAGAATCATACAATAAAAAATTTATGGTTGATGCAACTGTTTTTTGATCGTTCTGTAGCTGCTTTGTTAATAAATTTTTGTATCATATCCGCTCTCAAATTTTACCTGCTTTTTCCCGAATATCTTTTTATATACCGATTGTAGACATTCTTGTAAAGATTTATAGTCGATTCCTTGCAATCTGCTTTTTTTGTATACATCGAGCCATTCCACAAACCATGCATCAAACAAAATAGCCTTTTCTTTGCTGTATAATCCGTGCTCAACCTCGTATCTTTTATCTCTCAATGCTTTTTTTGCATCTGGAAGTTTTCGGCTATATCCGGAATATGTCACACCCGAATACTTGAAACGCCACATATACCGCCCGTCTTTCCGCAATGTTATGCCAGTAGGCAGCCCTTTATCTTTTTTGCTTCGCCATATAATCACATCCTCCAAACAGATGGGGCAGTGTACCCCACCCAGATAATTATTTGCATTCTTGCATAATCTCCATTGCCAGCTTGAAACCTAAAATAAACCCGGCTTTCTCTGAGGATCTGGCAAAAGCAACACTATTGTCAAAAATCTGCTGTTGCTTTCTATAATCTTCCTGGATTTCTCCGGAAATACTTTATCAAGGGTTACAGACAGTTTATCAAATTCCCTTTTCTGTTCTTCACTATATGGGTTTTCCTCATTTTGGCTTGCTTTATAATTCTCATAAATTTGTTCGATTGCTTTCATGTTCGTACTCCTTTGCTTTTATTTATAACATTTCGTTTCTGATTACATATTACACTATTCTTGTTATGCTGTCAATTATTTTTACACTTTTTGATTACATTCTATATTTTTTATATTGCAAATGTTTCTAATCAAGATTATAATATAAACATCAATCCATAGAAGGAGGTGCAACCAGTGGTAAGTGACAAAATTAAGGCTCTATTGAATATAAAAGGTAAAAAAATACAAAGAACTTGCTCAGTTATTTGGAATAAGCGAGCAGGCTATGCGAAATAAATTTGCTAGAGGCAGTTTCTCAGCAGATGAACTAATTAGAATTGCTGACTTTGTGAATTGCCAACTTGCTTTTTAATATTGATGCCGATCAAAAAGTCATTTTAACAATAGAAGATTTGAGAAATCCTGTTACTAATACCGAAAAATAATCTAAACATAGGAGGCTCGCTATGGATATATCAAAACGTTACAGTGTAGAGTTAAACAAAATCAATAATCATCTGACGGATCTTGAACGAGGACGTATATATGAACTTACCCAAACACCAGGAACTCCGTCCTGTGCTACTATGGCTCAACATCTTCGAGAAGATATTTCCACTCTTCTTGATTTAATTGAAAACGACAAACCTGGAGTATTAGAAAAAGTGTCCAACGTAACAAATAAAATATAAGTTGCTTTAGTGGTATACACTCGGATGATTCGTTTTGTCCGAGTGTTTTTCTTACCATTTGGTAATTCTATATGCATAATATCAATTGCGCCACTTCTTACCATCTATATTATCTATTATAACGTCGATATGACCGCAGGGAGCGTTTATCTCGCACTATATGGGGAAATTGTTGTTTTTACCTTTTTACACGCTGTTATCGCTTATATAATTCAAAAACAAAATATCTGCCAGCTCATGGATACAAATATCGATATATCTTTTAAATGTTCCATCACTTATCCCTAGTTTCTTTTCTATCTGAACATGAGACATAGGCTTTTTCACGATATATTCCAATACCATTGCATTATGCCTAATACTATATGTATCATCCTGCTGCATCACATGATTTAATTCCGCGTGACGTCTAACAAGCCAATCCACATATTTTCTTATTGTGCTTTCTGCTGATTCAAACCTATACCGTTTTAACGCTTCCCTTATTACTTCCGCAGCAAATCCATGTTCCTGGTCCTGTGAATCTTCTTTCCCTTCCTTAACCATTAAAATTATAAAATCATGTATTTGTTCCACTGCTGCACCCCTGGCGCATTCTTTTACCTGTTCAAATTCTTCTGCTGTCATAGCAACAAATTCCTTTCATCCTCTGATAATTCATTGAAATCTTGCACAATCTTCTTTCTTGCGCGTTTAGCTGCAGGCACTGATAAAAACGACAAGAGAGCATTTCTGTATTTCCCGGTTCTTATTTGTTTAAATGCTTCGGTTTTAATTCGTGAGATATTTTGTCTTGTACAACCCATATATTCTGCAATCGTTTTTTCACTATACCCCTGGTAAAATAGAGCCTTCAAAACTAATTGTTCACGCCCGGACAACTCTACAAGTGCTTTCTGCAGTTCTATGTGCAACTCTTCCGCATATGGATTTGCAAGCGCATCATCCGATACGCATTCCGAGCTTGCAATCATATCCATTACAGATCCTGAATCCTTATCGCGTTCGTTTAAATAGCTGTCAAGACTCTGCATTTGCATTTTTCGAATAGTCTCAACTACTGAGCGTATAGCATTATCAGACCACGATAATATTTTCTGAATGTTTTCAATCGTTGCCGATTGCCCTTTGCTTCTCAGATTTTCTTTTGCCTGCGTATATTCTTTTATGCGTTTTCGCATATATGCAGGGAGACGCAACGCCTGGCCATTTTTATCATAATATTTATATATCGATTTTCTGATATAGCTTTCGGCATAGGTGAAAAACTTTACACCGGCAGCAGGATCATATCTTCTCACAGCTTCCATTATTCCTATAAATGCCTGTTGTTCCAGATCCTCAAAATCTTGTCGATGTACATTCCGCTGTAAGCCGGTGGCCTGATGTATAATTTTCTGAACAAGTCCCATGTTTGAAACCCATAACTCTGTTAATAGCTCTTGTCGATCTCCGACACCGCTTTGTATCTGGCTTACAATTTGTTCATTTCTTCCGACTGAATCCACCTATATTTCCTCCGTCCAATATTGATACAGTGTATGATTTCTTACATGATTTCTTCTAAGGTTTCTACAAGGATTCTTTACTAGATATTAGATAATAGAGATTAGAGATAGAATAATATATATGCTCATATCCACCCCTGCAGCCATATACTAAATTATGCTCATTGCCCGATTAAAGGCTGTAGATATAAATATGCGAGCTTCTATCTCCGAAACATCCGTTGTATCTTTCTCATAAAATCCGTTTGCATCTGCTGCCACAGTGCAAGTGTACAAACTGCCATCTGCTCGCCGGCATAAATATCTAACTTCATCCGAGAGAACATCCGCAAAAATAATATAATTCTGTTTGTTATTCTTCATCGCCTGCACCTCTTTCATTGTCCGGAATATAAATATTGACTTCGGTTCCTTCGTCACTAAAACCAGTACCACCATTCCAATATTCTGGTTTTCGGTTTTTCAACCAGAATATTTGTGCTGTGGTATCTCCTGGAATATGTTTCTTTGTTACGATCCTTTTTACAACTTTTCCGTCTTTGGTTTCTTCTCGTATTTCCTCATAATCATAGCCTTTTGCTCTCTTAAAAGAGCATTCTCAATTTCTCTGTCGGCTGCATCCTTCCCCTTTTTTAAGGCATGACATATCTGCCAATATTCATTTTTCCACCGATAAAGTGTTCTTACACTTATTCCCATGTTTTCGGCTATCTGCTCATCAGATAAACCATCCCTGGCCCAGCCTTGAAGGAGCAACAATTTATCATCATCCAGCCACTCGCTTGCTTTTCCCTTTGCCATCGTTGCCCCTCCTTCCTGTTGGTGCACGTATCGCATTCATAAAACATTGTTTCCGATCAATTACTATAGCATTTCACCACGACGAAAAAACACGGTCGACATGAGACGCGCTTCCTCATCCATGCTCATGACTTTGCTAAGATCCGGAAGATTATAGGTTATTTTCTGACCTTTGATTCTGACATCTGTATCACCATTTGCTTCTCCTATATTCTGGATACTTTTACGAACAAGCCATAAATTTTTATTAAGTTCATCCAACTGCTGCAGGTTCTCATGATAAATCTGCGCAGCCAAAAGAATCGCCTGCAATCTGTTGCGCCATTCATAGCCATATACCCCGCATACCTTTTCCCACGCTGCCAGTGAATCACCTTCAGATAGTGCCGGTTTTTCCTCTTCCGCGCTTAGCAGTTCTTTGAGACATTGGACAACTTTCTTTGCATCTTCAAGTTGATCTGTCAGTATGATAATATTTTCCACATCTCCATTTTCCTTTGATGCCTGCAATTTCTTTTCAATTTCCATTTTCTTCTGCTCCGCGTCATCATACTTTTCTTTTGCCTGTATCACACATTTTTCTTTTGCTGCAATAGCATTATTTAGTGGCTCTGTAAAATACCATATATCCGGAAATTTTTCTTCACGTTCTTTATCCAAATTTGCTGCATCTGTTAATATGTCCACGAGTTCTATTGACAATCCTAATCTATGAATAGATACAAGCATCGGGTTGTCGTGATTGTTGAAATCTATACCGGCTTCCACTGCCTCCTCATATAATTTGTTTTCTAAAGTCTTTGCTTTTGTTATTTCGTCAAGCTGTGTTTCTCCTGCTTCTGATCCTCTCGCTTGAATCTCGATAGCCTCCTGGACGTTTTGCAACTGCCGCTTTAATTGCCGTATCTCTCTATCAAAAGAGGGAATGGCAGCAGGCTCTGTAAAATTTCTCTTTTTCTCTTTTTCATCAATAATTTGTTTAATCCTTGCTACTTCATTGTTTAATGAAATTTTAGTATCACTCATTGTTTTTATCCTTTCTTGTGTCAGTAACAACACACGATCATTTGGCAAAATGACCATATTATTTCGTAGAAATAATATTCATGTGTTTATCCTGGTACTGTTTTATATTGGTCTTGTTTGATAATGGTTTTGTTATATTCCTCATATTTCGGATTCCCTAATTCTCGACTTCCTTATTTTGGGGATTCCGAGAAAAATCACATAATTTGTAGATGTTTCTGCCATATAGGTTTCCGTTTTTCAGCTTAATTTTTTCTACGATTCCACGATTAACAAGCAAATTCATATGTTTATAAAATCTCGTTTTGCTCATTCCGGAAACTTTTATTAGTGTTTCAATACTCGGATAGCAGCTTCGCTTTTTATCTGCATAGCAAGCCAAACACGCATATATTAGCCGTGACTCCGGTGTAAGTGTCGGATCTTCTATAATGGCTCTATCCACTTTTCCATAGCCTCCTTTCATTATGTGTTTGCCTCCTTTTGCTTGCTAACCTGGGTTTTAGGGAATAAATGTCTGCTGCCCCTCAACTTCTCCCAACGCCCGGCGTGCGCTCTGTATTGCAATAAATGAATGTTTTGCCCTTTTTTCCATAAAATTACAAAACTCTCTGATTTCGTCTTTATTTGCCGGGAGATAATAACCGGCAGAGGATGAACATATTACAATGCCCTTTACTCTATCTTCTGTAACAATGTCCCTTAATACCCGATCACTCACGCCAATTTTTGCGGCCAACTCACGTGCGGAGATTGCATTGCTCTTCCCTGTAGGAAGTATATTTCTTAAATCATCCATGCCGTCCTCCTATTCACTGATTGCATCCAGATAATTCTGGATTTTTCCAACATTCCACAAAACCCTACGTCCTACCTGCACTCTGGCCTGCGCAGCGGTACCAATTTCAACCGCCGTTTTTCTTCCGGATGAAAGCATAGCCTGCAGGCCGTTAGTATCGACCATTTTTCTATCTTCTAATGTTCCGATCTGTTTTGTCGCGTTCATCATTCTACCCCTTTCTTGTCTTTATCTATTTTCGTGTTGCTTTACATAGCGTAACATGATATTATATGTAATATAAGGCGTACTTTTCGAGTACAAAGGAGTGATATTATTGAGAAGAGAGCGTGTTAAATTACGTAGTTTCGGAGAAAAATTAAAAAGGATCAGAACTAAATGTGGATTGACACAAGATAAATTTGCTGATGAAATGAATATCTCCCTCGATACTGTTAAGAACTGGGAGCAAGGATATAATTATCCATCTATAGACATGCTTGTATCGATTTCAGAATATTTCAAATGTGATTTAGATTATTTGATAGGGCAGCAGTCAATGCCTAATAAGGAGTTTACTCACATTGCTGATATGATAGGAATTTCAGAGCGAGCTGCTGCTTTGCTTGTTAATGCGAAAGAACAAGGCAATCCTATTACAGAAGTACTTTCAGAACTTATAGAAAACTATTCACTGCTCGAAAATATATACTCATGCTCGACAGCAAATTATGGTAGTGTCGGCACATTCATTGATGTATCTGATCCATTTCAGCCAAAAAGGGAAGCGCTCAATGTTTGTCACTCCTCAAAAAGTGCGCCAGGCTGATTCTATGGATTTATTTAATAACCTGCAGGAATTTGTTGATAATTTACGCAAGAAATATGGTTTCCCGACGTCTAAAAGAGATAATTTCAGATGTCTGTTTTTACTTCGTCTAATTTCATCTGAAAACATGACATGTTATAAATTATGATCCTCTTTACACTTTTCCTTGCATCAGCTCATAAGATATGTTATATTATGCGTAGAAAGAGGGAAAGCCAGAGAAGCGGCTTACCCGAATGAATTAAATAACTGTTTTATCAACAGCCGTCATTATTCGCAGTAATGGCGGCTATTTTCGTTTTCCCTTGAAAATCGTGTAGCACAATCCAACAAGGGCGCAAATGAATATTCCAATCTGAATTAAGTCAGAGTATGTAACATACATTGGCAACGCCCTCCTTTTCTTATGTCTGGAGGGTTAGCCCCTCCGAAAAAAGAGGGTAAGCCGCCCGGCTCTCTGGTTTCCCATGTGCGAAGTATATCATAACTTATTAAATCAGACAACGATAAATCGACAAAATCCCCTTTAGATTACTCTAAGAGGATTTGCTTATTTCGAGATATTTTTCTATAAAAGTGTGTCAAAAGGTGTGTCAGTCTTTTTATTTCATATCAGAGAATTGTTCCGGAACCCCTATAAAATAAGCATTCTTAGGATTATTTCTCATCCACCACCTGGAAAATGAAAAACTTAAGATAATACGACTCCGGTACATTAGCTGAGTTGGCCCACAGTATCGGATGATCCGGTCCCTGTGTGCGGAACTCCACCTGGCGCAGCCTCTTGTGAGTTGCCTTTGCCGCTTCCTTGACCGTTTTTTGCAAGCAGCTCCTGCGTCATGAAATGAGAGCATGAGCAGGTAGCCAGAAATCCACCATCCTTAACAAGCTTAAGTCCTTCATATTAATCTCGCGGTAGCCCTTTATCGCATTTTTGGTGGCCTCACGCGACTTTGTAAATGCCGGAGGATCCAGAATGACTACATCATATTTTTCACCATCTGCAGCGAGCCGTGGCAGCTCATCCAGCACATTTGCAACGCGAAACTTCACTGTGCCTGAGAGATTATTTCTCTTCGCATTTTCTGTAGCCTGCTTAACCGCATACTCTGATATATCAAGTCCTGTGACCTCACTTGCACCCGCAATTCCTGCATTAAGAGCAAATGTGCCCATGTGCGTGAAGCAGTCGAGCACTCTTTTCCCCCTTGCAGATACGCTGCATAGCAAGCCTGTTATACTTCTGGTCTAAGAAAAGCCTGTTTTCTGTCCATTTTCCACATCGACCATATAGTGAACTGCGTTTTCTACTATCTCCACATTTGTGTCAAACTCGGCTCCTATAAAGCCTTTTACCTTAGGAAGACCTTCTTTTTTGCGCTCATTTGCATCACTGCGCTCGTATACTCCACGAATATTTATTCCATCCGCCGCCAGCACTTCCTTTAACAGTTCAACGATTTTCACCTTAAACTGCTCCATTCCAAGTGCAAGACACTCCACCACAAGCACATCAGCGTACTTGTCCACTGTAATACCCGGCAGGAAATCAGCCTCGCCAAATATCACACGACAGCAGTTTAAATCAGACACATTATCATTGCCTCCTGCCATCACCTGCTTGCGATAATCCCAGGCATTTTGCACTCTCATCCTGAGGAAATTGTCATCAATCAGCTGGTCTGCTTTTCTTGTCATCATTCTGATACGGATTTTTGAATTCTGGTTTATGAAGCCGCGCCCCATCGGATATCCGTCGAAATCGTGCACCACAACAATATCTCCGTTCGTAAACGTGCCTGTGATTGTGTCTATTTCATTGTCAAAAATCCATGCGCCGCCTGCCTTTATAGTGCGTCCTTCGCCTTTTTCAGTGTTACAATTGTATGATTTTCCATGTTTGTTCCTCTTCTAATTTACTTCATTATTCCTTGCTAAAATCTGATTATATAGTTTATCTGAAATTCTATAGCCTTTAGAAATAAGTTTATCCATTTCAGGCTTTACTAAATTTATTAACCCTTTTGTTTTTGCCAAGCTCAAAATTCCTAAAACGCCTATTGTATCAATTAAAAATTCCGATGCCATTTTTCTTGCAGCATGCTCATCGATTATTGCAAAATCAATTCCAAGCTCTTTTGCCCCAACAATAACTTCAAGCTCTCCAAAATGCAATCTTCCATATAATGCCTTTACTGTATCCGCATTTTTTACTTTGTATATGATAATTTTTCCTGAATTAACACACTCTTTAATCCTTTTAATTTCATCCTGATGATTTACAGAATCTGCACATAATTCATTGAAGACAGCTTCCGGAATTATAATGCTTCCAAATAAATCCAATAATAAATATAATCTATCTATCGAAATCAAACCTATAATAGGACTGGTATTGCATATAATGTCAATTTTTTTCATCCATTATTCCCCCAATTTACTCAAAAAACATCATCCATATCCATGTCATCCTCCTCATATTCTCCCCATGGTATACCATATACCTTAAGAATATCTATAAAATCCCATATACTTTTTGCCTGTCAACTCCGCAGCTTTTTCTAAAGTAATAACTTTAGTAGTAAACAAACCTACCACCGCTGATAATGTAAGCTTATCACTTACTGTTTCGCCACCTTTTAGTATATATAAATAAGGTACTAAATCTTCTGATATTTT
>VOFG01003551.1_pt1 | contig 16818 bp, 30 predicted proteins | sample 5384171 | NCBI WGS metagenome assembly VOFG01 (sample SAMN12384726, study PRJNA508395) | human gut metagenome | isolation source: healthy gut F | host: Homo sapiens
ATAAATTATCCATCTACTAAATCCTCATTTGTTATTTTTTATAGTATAAATCACTTCCTCCCTTTTTAAAGTTTATTCTATTAAAAATACTAGAACTATGTAGGATAGCTTGTTTTATCTTCATATTATATTGTGTAATGTTGTTCTTACAGGAAGTCGCCCCAGAGCAAAAGCGCGCACGACCTACGACAATATTCTGCGTCTGTAAAAGATCACCAGAGTCTGCGATCCGATTCGTTTTCTCAGAACGATAAATCGTACATTACCAAAGATTTGGCGAAAGTCTCAGAATCATCCAGGATCACTTGGATAGTAAGAACTTCTATGCAATTAATCCTGAATTTGATCTTAAATCTTAATTCTTAATTCAATTAGCCAAAAATGTCCAACGATACCTTCCGAAAGTATACGCAGTCTCCTGCAAAATAATAATGAGAGTGTGGAACATCCACACTCTCAGTTTTCTTAACAAAATATTAATCTCAGTTTCTGTAAAAATTCAGGAAAGGCTCCTAAAGAAAATTTTCAGCTTTTACATCTTACTTTAATAACATATACACAATAACTGCTGCCACTACGATAATTGCAATCGCAAAAGAATAATAATCAGTGCTGACACCTTCTCTTCCTCAACAGAAAGCATGTCATCATACGCTTTTTTTCATCTCGCGTTCCCGCTTATCACGTACTTCCTTTGGTGGAATATTGGAATACTTGTTCTCTTACAGAACGTTCCTTCTTTACATTCTCTTTTCTTGCGCTATCTTTTTTCGCACTATCTCTTCTACCAGCCTCTTTCTTCGCAGACATACGCTCTGTTTTTTCGGGCCACATCTTCCGCCTGATGCTGTGGAACTTTAAATTTTTCTTACATGTATAGCAAACAGATAATCCGGATCTTTTTGCTTGGTTTCAATGGTCCGCCACATGTTGGACACTTCATCATCAATACCTCTGTTATCTATCTCTTAGATCAATGGATATTTGTCAGTCAGACCTTTTACCATCTCGCGTACTTTTTTCAATATTATCCTCACTCTTAATCACAAGTGCAATACCTTCCACCAATCACATCCATATCCTCTTCTACCATGCCTCTTGTTGTAACTGCTGCTGTTCCGAGACGTACACCGCTTGTAACAAATGGTGAACGTGGATCGTTCGGAATTGTATTCTTGTTGCAGGTAATATGAGCTTCATCAAGACGACGCTCCAGCTCTTTTCCCGTCACCTCTTCATCGCGAAGATCTACAAGCATCAGATGATTGTCTGTCCCACCGGAAATGATTTTTCACGCCACGGGACTGTAATCCTTTGCAGAGTGCCGCAATGCATTTTCAGAATCTGCTGTTGATATTCTTTAAACTCTGGCTGTAATGCCTCTTTGAAACATACTGCTTTTCCAGCAATAACATGTTCCAATGGTCCGCCTTGTATTCCCGGGAATACAGCTTTGTTAAAGTTGAACTTATCTGCTTTTGCCTCCTGGTTACAGGATCATACCTCCTCTTGGTCCACGAAGAGTCTTGTGAGTCGTTGTCGTTGTCACATGAGCATATGGAATCGGGCTTGGATGCAGTCCTGCTGCAACAAGACCTGCAATATGAGCCATATCTACCATCAGATATGCGCCTGCTTCGTCTGCAATCTCACGGAATTTTTAAAATCAATTGTTCTCGCGTAAGCACTTGCTCCTGCGACAATTAACTTCGGTCTCTCTCTCAAAGCGATCTCTCTTACATTATCATAATCGATCACGCCTTCTTCATTGACACCATAGGACACAATATTAAAATATTTTCCGGAAATATTGACCGGTGAGCCGTGTCAGATGTCCGCCGTGATCAGATTCATTCCCATTACTTTATCTCCCGGCTCCAGCATTGCAAAAAATACTGCCAGGTTTGCCTGTGCTCCTGAATGTGGCTGAACATTTGCATACTCACAGCCAAATAACTCTTTTCGCTCTGTCTCTGGCAAGATTCTCTACAACATCTACACACTGGCAGCCGCCATAATATCTCTTTCCGGATACCCCCACTGCATATTTGTTCGTCAGCGGACTTCCCATAGCCGCCATGACTGCTTTACTTACCCAGTTTTCAGATGCGATCAGCTCGATGTGTGAGTTCTGTCTTTCCATCTCTGCCTTGATCGCATCTGCTATTTCGCTGTCTGTCTTTTCAATTTCATCAAATGTATACATAGTCCTGTCCCTCCTATGGGGACAATTATATCATTTTATGATTTACTTCCAAGTGTTACTTCGACACAGTTTTTCCGTATATTCGCCATTATTTCAGGAACCTGTACTGTTCCCTTGACTTTATCTCCACACGATAATACTGAAGCTGTTCTTTCGGTGAATTCATATCGCTGATTGTGGTTCCCTCAAGTCCTGTAATAACACTGCCTTTTGTCAGACCTGCCTGCTGGGCTCCACCATTCTTTACAACATCAAATATAAACTCCAGTAGGCATATTATACATCTTGGCACTTTCATCCGAGACATCTACACCCTGGATTCCAAGATATCCTTGTTCTGCCTCAGACACTTTTGTCTTTGTCTCCTGATTCATCAAATTCTGGATCGTATCGCTTGCATCAGAAATTGGAATAGCATAGCCCATACCTTCTACACTGTCTGTTGCAACTTTTGCGGTATTAATTCCAATAACTTCACCGTTAGAGTTCAAAAGTGCTCCGCCACTGTTACCAGGGTTGATTGCTGCATCTGTCTGAATCAGAGTACCTCCTTCATAACCGTCCAGTGTCCGCTCCGTTGCAGATACGATACCTGATGTTACAGACTGTCCATAACCAAGTGCATTACCGATTGCGACGACCTGTTCACCTACCTCAAAGCTTACTGGAATCTCCCATTGTCGCAACTGCGATCTCATCCATAGTAGAATCTTTCACATCGCTGATCTTGACAGCCACAACTGCAAGATCTTTTGTGGAATCAGTTCCTTTACATTAGCCTCAACACTTTCATTATCCACAAAAAACTGTAAGCTTTTTTCATTGCCTTCCTGGAGATTATTTGTAAGGATCGAAGTTCGCTATCTGTCTGGCCGATAATAATACCAGATCCGACACTTTGTCTCCTCCTGCTGTGTTCCTCCAAAGAAACTCTGTACTTCCTGAACGCTCATATTCGTAATAGATACGATAGATGGCATTGCATTCTTTGCAATCGTTGCAATATCGGAAGTTCCTGTACTGCTTGATGATGTTGTTAGTTTCGCACCATCCACTGTCTGTGCTGTCTTGGCAGTCTTACCGTTTTGTAGTTGTTGTGCCGAACACTTTTGTTTCCCACATAATTTCCTGTCTGGAATGTTACACTTGCCACAAGACCAAATGCAACTCCGGCGCATACAAGTTTCACTGGTTTTGGCACCTTTCGGTTCTTCTTTGGCTTTGGCGTTTCCTCGTTCATACCATTCATGTCATCAGGTTCTGGTTTTATAATAAGTATATTGATTTTCCATATCAATAATCTCCCTTTCCTTCATTTCTGTAATAGATTGTATCGTTTAAATGTGTTCAATTGTGATGAAATCTTGTCAAATCTATAAATTTAAAAAGAAGCATGCTTCTGACAGCATACTTCTCTATTTCTAAAATATTTAACCGTTATCTTCCGTGTTTCCATATGCATTCTGCAATTCGCTCAACGCCTCCCGCAAAAGTGCATCGGACTGAAGTGCTCGTTATACTCCTCATTCACTTTCCGGAACAGATTCTGAACATCCTGGTGTTTCGTAAAGTCTTGCAATGTATCTCTGTACGTCACTCTTTTTTGGATCTGAGATTACCTGCATCTTGTCCTTTTCTTTTTTGCATAAAATGTTGCAAGTCCTGGTACTTCTGTATAAATCCCTCGGATTTTCATATCGTATGTCACAAATGTCACATATGTATCCGCATCTTTTTCCTTCCTTTGTATACACATGCAGATTATGATAAGCTTCTACATAGCCTGTCTCTTCCTGCATCTTTCGCAAAGTGTTCTTCCACTGCCCGATTCACTTCCAAAACTGCATCTTCCAAAAGCGGATTTGCCTCTTCTGATTCACATTCCAGATAAACAGCCTGTATCTTCAACGGACTTGTCTTTTGTACCTTCTGTGCTTCTTCTCTGGTAAATCCATACCCCCGCTGCTCTATCGTCATAAAAAAGAAGCAGGAGGACAATCCACCTTCTCTTCATAGATCTCCTCCACACATCAGTACTCGTTATTCATACACACCGGGCGGATTCGAACCATGCGCTCCCGCCTCCGGAGGGGCGGTGCTCTATCCCTGAGCTACGGGTGCCTGGTCAATTTGACTTTGTAATAGTAAACATTTATCTCACAAAGTAAAGTAAATACATGAGATAATTTTCTACACAATTCGAATCATTATAACATTATAGCAAGAGCGCCTTCGGCATTCTTGACCGCTGGCGCTCCCATACACCAATCATAATACTTTTCTATATCATAGATTATCTTTCGCTACTTGCATTGACTGCTCTTCACTTTTCTTATAATCGCAATCTTCGTTCTTTTCTGTCATAATAATAAACATGATCTGACAAAATATCTTCGTCCGGTACCTGTGTCTCATTGACTTCTCTTAACATCTCTGTCAGCATTCTCCGTCCCGGCGAAACACTCTCCGGCACTATGATCATCTCATGGACACTACTTGGAACCACATAGAAATTCTCTTTAAGACATAAACTGATACCCGCAAGTCTGTCTGGATACAGAATTGCTGATGCTCCATAATTGCGGATCTGATTCGTCAATACATACATAGGTTCTTCGGACATTTCTCCTTTATTCCTGTAAGTTCCGCAATCAGATCACTCATAGTCAGAAATTCTCCCGGAAGTTCATGCCATGTATTATATCTTGCCTGATGATAAATATCCTCTTTTGTCACATGCCACAGTTTCAGATGCCGGTTACGGATCATCATTGTCGCCATGCCATAATCTCCTGCTTCAAAAAGTACACAAAAGATAATTGCCAGATCAAGATATGGCACATATGGCACTTCCTGAAGGGTTCTTCATTTGCCTCACGACCAATCAGACGATAAATCACTTTTTTTTCCTTGATTTTATCGTATTCTCCAAGCTTCTGCTCATCCCACGGCCGGTCAACTTTCAAATCCTCATACAAATCGGCCACTTCTTTTGCAATCTTATCAACTCCTTTGCCGCTAAGGAACTGTTGATAATATTCTTCCAGATAGATGGTCGGTGAAATATTCGTACTGTCATCCTCAATCAGAAAGCCCGCTCCGCTCGGTTCCGTTATTCTTCTTCACGGTACGTGTGCTGACTCTGATGTGTGTCCCCATGTTCTCTCTTACTTTTTTTTCTACTGTCTCTAAAAACTGCTTATAATCCATATATCTCCTTTCCTCAGACAGCAGCAGTTTCTGTGTTTCAAATATTATGGTATTAGAATTATAAAAAAGCCCCTGCAAAAATGCAAGGCTTTTGTCGTTTGTTTTTCTTATGTTTTCCTTAAGCTTATGCTCTTGAAAGATACTCGCCGGAACGTGTATCAATCTTGATGACCTCTCCCTCATTAACGAACAGAGGAACCATAACCTGCGCACCAGTCTCAACGATAGCCGGTTTTGTAGCACCTGTTGCTGTGTTACCTTTACGCCCGGCTCAGACTCTGTGATCAGAAGCTCAACAGTTGTCGGTGGGTCAATTGCAAATACTTTACCCTGATATGATTTCAGAGTTACGTCTGTTCCTTCTTTTACGAACTTCAGGCTATCTCCAACATCCTCAGAATCAACCGGAATCTGCTCGAATGTCTCGTTGTCCATGAAGTAATACAGGTTTCCGTCAACATAGGAATACTGCATTGTCTTTCTCTCGATAAATGCTTTCTTTAATACATCTTTAGATGGGTTAAATGTTCTCTCAACAACACCACCGTTGATAACATCTTTCAGTTTTGTACGGACGAAAGCAGAACCTTTACCTGGTTTTACATGTAAGAATTCCAGACATTCATATACCTTTCCGTCGATCTCATACGTCGTACCTTTTTCAATATAAGCATCAGCCATTGTATATATCCTCCTTAATCGCACCCGAATGGCACTTTATACGTTTTCACTTTTACCATTTTATAATAGATTGTGCCTTTTTTTCAACTATTTTTTCGCCTGTTTCTTGCTTCTTGCATAAAAAATACAACACAATCTTCTCCAAATATCTCTTCAGCACAATCTGAATCTCTTCTTTTGGGTGAATCGGTTTCACAAGAATATTGGAAATCCCCGTTCTTTTTGCACCCCAGACATCCGTAAATAACTGATCTCCGATAAACACACTGTTTGTCTCATCAGTCCCCATAATCTCCATAGCCTTCCGGTAATTCTTTGTTGATGGCTTGTGCGCATTGTACACATAATCTACTTGAATCGGCTCATTGAACATCTTTACACGCGGCTCCTGATTATTGGAAATGAGACAACATTTAAATCCAATCTTTTTAATCTGTCAAAGAGTGCGATTGCCCTCGCATCAGCCGGAGCGCCATGGGGTACCAATGTATTGTCAATATCAAAGATCAGGCCACGATATCCTTCTTCATATAATTTTTCAAAATCAATCACATATGTGGAAGCCACATATCTATCCGGGAAAAATCTGTCAAACATTACTCTCCATCCATTTCTGTCAGTCTCTGTACTAACTCTTCACACACCTGAAGAACAGTCTTGTGATCCGTATTGACAATAATATCGGCTGCTGCCTCATATTTTTCACGACGTGCCTCCATCAATTCTGCAATACCTTTTTACATTCTTTCGTCCTGCGAGAACCGGTCTGTCGTCGGAATCTTTCACGCGCTCATAAACTTCCTCCGGACTGGCAGTCAGAAGAACGACTCTTCCATTCTTCTTCATCTGTTCTACATTGCATTCTCGAAGTACAACTCCGCCTCCCGCAGGAAATGAGTACATTTTTTGCGGCTCTGCATTTTCTTCAGGAGTTCTGTCTCACAGTTACGGAAATATTCTTCGCCATAAGTTGCAAAAAATGTCCGGAATACTCATTCCTTCCTCTTTCACAATTTCCTGATCCATCTCTACAACTTCCATAGCAAACATGGTACTTAAATACTCTGCCACTGTTGATTTTCCAGCTCCCATAAATCCGATCATTACAATATTGTAATCGAATAACTTTCTTGCCTGGATCTTCTTGCTGTTCATACGGATACATTCAAAGATATCCATAATCTCTTCTCTGTACTTATTATCATTCAGCTTTTCTTCCAGTCTCAAGGCCTGTTTTGCCTCCTGCTGCGGCTGTAAAATCGGCATACCATATTCCTCTTTATATGCCATGATTTTTTCTACTATTTTACTTCTTTCAACAAGTGCGTCAATAATCTTATCATCACAAAGCGCCAGACTCTCTCTGTACATTTCCAAATCGTTCATCGTATATTACTCCTGTGTCAAATGGCCTCTTTATCCACTTCTTTTCTGTCTTATCTGTATGTATTATACCAACAATTATCTTATTTCGCAACTGCCTTATTTTTTCTATTCATTCCATTCCGAATTCTTGTTCATCGCCATTGCTGACTTTACATCTTTCCGGAACTGATCCCATGCGCCTTCATTTTCCACAAAATATTTCGGACAGATTTTCCCCAGTCACATCATAGTGGCGGATCACATCTTCTTCTGTCAGGTTGAACTTCAGACAAAGCCACGCTGTCAGTTGGACCATAGAACGATAAGTCGCATCATTAAACTTTCCAGTCGCATCCGGATGGCAGCATTCGATGGATACTGTATCATAATTCCGGTCATTCGATGCATACGCCACTTCCCAGGTCGGAATACACTGCACAATCTTCCCGTTCAGTCCCACCACGAAATTACTGCTGGCTTTCGTCTTGTGACTGTCTTTTAACCCTTCAAAATAATTCCGGTTACCTATAGCCGTTGCTCCAGGATTAGCTGTATAGTGAATAACAATCCCTGTAATCTTGTCTGTCTTCTCCTGCGATCTGGAATATGGATTCGGTGTCAGAAGCTCCACGTCAATATCAGGCTTTGATGCATCCACTGCTTTCGTATCCACCTCATAATACTTATTGGAAAAAAATCCGGATTATTTATTTTTATAATCAACATGACCACTAGTGTAATTCCAAGAATAAGAAAAACCCAGCCGGATATTCCGCTGGGTCTTTCTTTCTTCTTTACGTGCTTAGAGTTTTTCTTTTTCTGTTCCTCTTCATCTGCACGTTCTTTGCCCTGCCTTTTTTTCTGTTCCAAAAATGCCCCAGGCATTTTGCTGTTTGCCACCTATAGAGGTCCCGGGAGTCATCACTCATCTGATATATATTCTACATATTCCAGCGAAACATTTTATGAATGAATTCTTATTAATTTATGAATTTTATTATCTGCTGTTCACTCAGCCACAAATTCAGTCTTTCAATGCAAAAGCTTCCCAGCAGCTTGTCATGTGGATGACTTTCCTTTAAAGAAGCAGCACTGATCTTTACAAATTTACCGGTTTTTTTTAAAGTCTCGATATTTGGAGCACCGCAGTAACCCATACCGGAACGTAAACCACCGATCAACTGGAATACAGTGTCCTCAACGCTTCCTTTATAGGCAACTCGTCCTTCTACGCCTTCCGGAACCAGTTTTTTTGCATCTTCCTGGAAGTAGCGGTCTTTAGAACCGTTTTCCATAGCAGCAAGAGAGCCCATGCCGCGGTATACTTTATATTTTCTACCCTGATATAATTCAAAGGTTCCCGGGCTTTCATCACATCCTGCAAAGATACTTCCCATCATACAAGCACTCGCGCCGGCTGCCAGAGCTCTTCGTCATATCTCCTGAATACTTGATACCGCCATCGGCAATGATCGGGATATTGTATTCTTTTGCAACTTTATATGCATCCATGATCGCAGTGATCTGTGGAACACCGATACCTGCAACGACACGGTAGTACAGATAGATCCCGGTCCGATACCGATCTTAACGGCGTCAGCGCCGGCTTCAATCAGAGCCTTAACAGCTTCACCGGTCGCAACATTTCCTGCAATGACCTGTAAGATCAGGATAAGTCTTTTTGATATTTTTACAGCTTCTAAAATGTTCTTAGAATGTCCATGTGCAGAGTCAACGACGATGACATCGACATGGGCTTTTTACTAATGCATCCACACGATCCATCATGTTTGCAGTGATTCCGACACCGGCACCACAGAGAAGACGACCCTGAGCATCTTTGGCGGAAAGCGGATATTTGATCTGCTTTTCAATATCTTTAATGGTAATTAAACCTTTCAAATTATTATCTTCATCAACGATTGGTAATTTTTCTTTTCTTGCTTTGGCAAGGATTGCTTTTGCCTCTTCAAGAGTAATGCCTTCTTTGCAGTGATCAGTCCTTCAGAAGTCATAGATTCTTTGATTTTTTAGAAAAATCTGTTTCAAATTTCAGATCACGGTTTGTGATGATTCCGACAAGTTTACGTCCCTCTGTGATCGGAACACCTGAAATGCGGAACTTTGCCATCAGATTCATTTGCATCCTCCAGTGTATGATCCGGTGAAAAAAAAATGGATCTGTGATAACTCCGTTTTCAGAACGTTTTACCTTATCCACTTCTTCTGCCTGTTCTTCAATTGACATATTCTTATGAATGATACCGATTCCACCCTGACGTGCCATTGCGATCGCCATGCGGTGTTCTGTAACCGTATCCATTCCGGCACTCATCATCGGGATGTTCAGTCTGATCTTCTTTGTCAGATATGTTGAAAGATCAACCTGATTCGAATTACTTCTGAATACGCAGGTACAAAAAGAACATCATCAAATGTAATACCTTCTCCAATAATTTTCCCATTATGCAATTATCCTCACTTTCCTTTAAGATCCAAATATTTGAACCTGTTATATGATACAAAAACAGATCATTTGTCAAGAATTTTAAAACGCATCTTCCATACGAAGTTTGCTCTCTTTCATCTCTGTCTCTGTTCTGTTGCTGCACCTACGCGGATCACTGCAACACCGCCTGCTAATTTTGCAAGACGCTCCTGTAATTTTTCTTTATCAAACTCAGATGTTGTCTCTTCAATCTGTGCACGGATCTGTGAGATTCTTGCTTCGATCGCTACTTTATCGCCCTCGCCGTCAACAATGACTGTGTTCTCTTTCTGAACCTTGATGGATTTTGCACGTCCAAGCATATCTAAAGTTGTATCTTTTAACTCTAATCCAAGCTCTTCAGAGATGACCTGACCACCTGTTAAGATTGCGATATCCTCTAACATTGCTTTTCTTCTGTCGCCATATCCCAGGAGCCTTGACAGCTACAACATTGAAGGTTCCACGGAGTTTGTTAACGATTAAAGTTGTAAGAGCCTCACCCTCAATATCCTCTGCGATAATAAAAAGTCTTGCACCGGACTGTACGATCTGCTCTAATACCGGAAGGATTTCCTGAATGTTGCTGATTTTCTTATCTGTGATCAATACATATGGATCGTCTAAAACTGCTTCCATTTTATCCATATCGGTTGCCATGTATGCGGAAATGTATCCACGGTCAAACTGCATACCTTCTACTAAATCTAACTCTGTCTGCATTGTCTTAGACTCTTCGATTGTGATAACACCATCGTTTGATACTTTTTCCATAGCATCTGCTACTAAGTTTCCGACCCCTTCGTCTCCGGCGGAAATTGCTGCAACTTTTGCAATCTGATCTTTTCCGCTGACTTTCTGACTCATAGATGCGATTGCTTCTACTGCTGTATCTGTTGCTTTTTTCATTCCTCTTCTTAAGATGATCGGGTTTGCACCAGCCTCAAGGTTCTTCATTCCCTCTTTGATCATTGCCTGTGCCAGAACCGTAGCTGTTGTTGTACCATCTCCGGCAACATCATTTGTCTTAGTAGCAACCTCTTTTACTAACTGTGCTCCCATGTTTTCGAAACCATCTTCTAACTCGATATCTTTTGCGATCGTAACACCATCGTTTGTGATCAGCGGTACTCGAAAGATTTATCCAATACTACATTTCTTCCTTTAGGTCCGATGGTAACCCTTACTGTATTTGCTAATTTGTCAACACCTGCTTCTAATGCGGCTCTTGCCTCTGTGCCATATTTTAATTCCTTTGCCATTTCAATCTGCCTCCATTAATCTATAATCTGTCTTATCATTTCTAACTTTATAAATTTTAAAAAGATATGTTCCCGAAATTAATCTTCTACTACTGCAAGAATATCATTCTGTCTTACGATGATGTATTCTTCGCCATCTAATTTTACCTCTGTACCTGCATATTTAGAATAGATAACTTTCTCTCCTTCATTAACCTGCATCTTAACTTCTTTACCGTCAACAACTCCACCCGGTCCGACTGCTACTACTTCTGCGTCCTGTGGTTTTTCCTGTGCAGCACTTGTTAAAATAATTCCTGACTTTGTAGTCTCTTCTGCCTCTAACTGTTTCAGTAACTCTGTCGCTTAATGGTACTCTATTGTTGTGTAGTAATTTGTTGATTTTTCTAGTTTTATCTAATAATTGTACGCCCATATGCAATTCCTCCATCTATGAGTGTATATTATCATACAATTCACGCTTATTCAATAAATTTCCTTAATTTTCTTTCTCTTTTTTATACTTTCAGTGTAACCACATTGTTCATTGCTGCAAAGAAGTTTATTTCCTTTTTCTACCATATAATTTCCACACTGAGGACACTTTTTCAGACGGTTTTGCCAGGACATGAACTCACATTCCGATTATTTTCACAACCGTAATAACGTCTTCCCTTCTTCGTTTTGCGAATTACTACATCTTTTTCCGCACATCGGACATTTTACACCAATTTTTTCCAGATATTGCTTTGTATTCCGACATTCCGGGAATCCAGGGCAAGCCAGAAATTTTCCATGCGGTCCGTATTTGATTACCATATTTCTTCCGCACTGTTCACAGATTACATCCCTTTGTCCTCGATTTTACCTCTTCCAGTTCTTCTTCCGCTTTTTTCACGGCTGCGTCCAAATCCGGATAGAAATTTTCAATAATCGTCTTCCATCTGACTTTTCCTTCCGCAACACCGTCCAGAAGACTTTCCATATTTGCTGTAAACTGACATCCACAATACTTGGGAATGAATGCATCATTATATTATTAACTACTTCACCAATTTCTGTCATATAAAGGTTTTTATTTTCCTTTGCAACGTATCTTCTATTTATAATCAATGTAATTGTCGGTGCATAAGTACTTGGGCGTCCGATTCCCAGCTCCTCCAAAGTCTTTACAAGAGACGCCTCTGTGTAGTGTGCCGGCGGCTGTGTAAAAATGCTGCTTACTGTCAAACTGTTCCAGAGAAAGTTCACTGTTCTCATCCAGTCCCTTTAAAAAGCACACCCTTCTCGTCTTTTTCTTCTCCCGCCTCCGTATAGATCAGACGGAATCCTTCAAATGCAATCTTTGATGTTGCAACATTGAAACGATATTTTCCTGCCGCGATTTTTACAGAAGTGGTCTCATAAACTGCAGGCATCATACGGCTTGCAACAAAAACGTTTCCAGATCAGCTGATACAGGCGGAACTGATCACGGGACAAGGAATCCTTCAACATAGCCGGAGTGCGGGTAACATCCGTCGGACGAATTGCCTCATGAGCATCCTGAATCTTCTGACTGCCACTTTCCTGGCGCCTTCTGCTTTGCCACATACTGACTGCCATACTGCTCTCCAATATAGCTTCTTACATTCGCATCTGCCTCTTCGAAATACGGGTGGAATCCGTACGAAGATATGTGATAATACCCACGGTTCCACTTCCCTTGACATCAACTCCTTCATAAAGCTGCTGCGCACACGCACGTCTTGAGGTTGCAAAAATTCAAAGCTTTGGAAGCTTCCTGCTGCAGAGTGTACTTGTCGTAAATGGAACCGGTGCCTTTTTGTACGCTCTCCTTTTTTGATCTCACTCACTTCATAGTCCGCACCATCAAGCTCCTTTAAAAATCTTATTCAAGTGTTCTTTCGACTCAATCGTCATCTTCTCTTTTCTCTGTTCCGTAGAACTTCGCGATCAAAGGCTTTTCTCTCTCACCTTTTACGTTCAGCTCTGCATCCAGAGTCCAGTATTCCTCTGGAATAAATGCATCGATTTCCGCCTCACGATCTGCTATAATGCGAAGCGCTACAGACTGCACACGGCCGGCGCTGAGTCCTCTCTTGACCTTCGCCCAAAGAAGCGGGACTGATGAGGTAACCCACCATACGGTCGAGCATACGTCTCGCCTGCTGTGCATCCACCAGATCCATGTCGATATCCCGCGTGGGCCTTAAGAGATGCCTCACCGCATTCTTGGTAATCTCATTGAAGCTAATACGATAAACTTTTCTTATCCTCCAGTTTCAATGCTTTACTCAGGGTGCCAGGAGATTGCTTCACCCTCACGGTCCGGGTCAGTTGCAAGATAAATCTTATCTGCTTTCTTTACTTCTTTTCTAAGTCCTGCAAGAATCTCTCCCTTTCCACGTATAATCGTAATATATTTCGGTTCGTAGTCATTCTCCACATCTACACAAGTTGACTTTTCGGAAGATCTCTGACATGTCCATTTGACGCAGCCACCACATAATTACTTCCCAGAAATTTTTTAATCGTCTTCACCTTTGCCGGTGACTCCACTATCACGAGATATCGTGCCATATCTGTATCTAACCTCCATGTTATCTGTATCGGGCAAATTCCCGTACACTATTTTCGTTCAAATGCAAATGTTTCATCTCACATCTGACATTCTGACATAATAATTCTTTGCCGTTTCTTTTATATATCCTTCCATCTCCAGCGTCATAAGTGTCTCCATAAGAATCCGTGCATCAAGCCCGGTCTTCATCTGAATTTCACTTACATTTCTGGGAATAAATCGAGACAACTATACACCACTTTTTCTGTTGTTTCAAGCATTTTTTCATTTTTAATAATTCTGTAGAGTTTTCGGAAACCTCAATCTGCAGTTCTTTCAGGAATTCTTCCGGCGAGATCAATATGCCCGCACCTTGTCTGATCAGCCTGTGGCACCCCTGACTGAGAGTACTTGTGACAGGCCCTGGAAGAGCATATACGTCCCTCCCCTGTTCAGTGCCATATCTGTGGTAATCAAAGATCCGCTTTTTTTCTTTTTGCTTCCATCACAAGCACTACATCTGCCAATCCACTGATGATACGATTTCTCAGTGGAAATGATATGACATAGGTGGTTCTCCTGGTATTTGCTCCGAAATTATCCTCCTTCTCTCTGAACATCCATATACAGACCGATATTTTCTCTCGATAACAAATGTCCACTCCGCAGCCTAACACGCCATAAGTTGTTCCGCCTCCATTTAGCGCACCCCTGTTGTCCGGCCCCGTCAATCCCAAGTGCAAGACCACTGATAATCTGTACCCCGGCTGATGCCAGACATTTCCCCATATTCCAGCGCCTGCCCTTCCCCGTAATTACTACATCTTCTTGCTCCGATAATCGCTACCGAAGGCCGGTCTTCTTCCGGCAGTTTCCTTTTACGTAAAGTGCATACGGTGCAGCGTCAAGTCCGACAACCGTTTCGGATATGTTTTTGAAAAATACGGTACAAAAATCAATTCCTTTTTCTTCCATATTATAATATTTTTTCTGCTAAATCTTTCTGCTTTCTCGCCATTTTCAGCTGTTCTATATCCTTTTTTGTCAGGAAATTCTGTAATCTGAGTTGAGTTTCTTCTATATAATATATCTCTTTTACCCAAAACCATATGCCTCTTTAGTTTTTTCTTCTTACTATCAGAGATATTTTTCATCCTGGCAAACCAGTATTCATAAATCACCCCATTACCTCCCCCAGTATTTTTATCCAGCATACGGTATCCAAGCGCCTCTTTCAGATGGCTGCATCAATCTGTTCTTCCCCGTCCAGATCAGCAATCGTTCTGGCGACTTTCAATACTTTATGATAAGTCCGAGCAGTCAGATTCATCGTTGAAAATGCACATCGCATCAGTTTTTTTTTTTTTCTCCAATTTGGCAAAATTCTTCCATCTGCCGTACTCCGATTCCGGAGTTTGTCCGGATATCGATTCCCCTCATAACGCTGCTCCTCCTTTTTCTCGCCGTGCAGACACGGTTACGTATTTCTGCTGATGTTTCCTCTTTTCCAGTCTTTGTAATTCCCCGTATTCTACCCCTTGAAGCCTCTACACATAAAATCCATACGATCTAAAAAGGCTGGCTTACATGACCCAGATAATTTTGAATCTGCGTTTTGTACAATTACATTTGTTCAAATCCGGATAATTTCCACAAGGACACGGATTCATTGCCGCAATCAACATAAAATCAGCCGGATACTCATAACATCCACTGTTTCTGGAAATCCGGATTTTATGTTCCTCCAGAGGTTGTCTTAAAACTTCCAGCACTGGCTTATGGAATTCGCCAGTTCATCTAGAAATAGCATACCTCGACTATGTAGTAAGTTTTCATCAATATTATGATATTTTATACATGTTTTGGGTAACGGAACGGTGGCAGTTCCTTTTCGCTGCAGCCAGATCAAATGCCATTGCTGATCTGAGTAAAATAGTTCCTTCCATAGAATACCAGCATACATCATTCCAGATTATCTCCATCACTTGGATGATTGCTCATCAGGCACTGCTGTAGCCTTTGTCATTAGGTTTTGTAAATTTCATGGCTCAGCTTTTTCTTCCTCTACTTAATCTGAATTGGTAAGTTTCATATTCTCTGCATCAATCATGGTCTTAGACACTAGGGTTATCTAATGCTTCCTGCGTCCTCTGTATAAAAAGTAATGCTTCCATTAGATTTTATTTGTCATCTCCGGTGTTGTTGCTGTTACATCGATTACTGTGAAATAATTTTGAAAATCTTTTAAACATTATTATTTTTCCTTTCTTTCATACTCTTACTGAGCCATTCAAAAAATTTGTTCATCTTTTATTGCCATCGTGGATCTATCACTGCAACTTTTCACCATTATTTTAATTTTTGGAAACACGAAATTTTTCCTCTCAATCTATTTTTTCTTTTCCGTTCCCTGTCGTCTGCTCCTTCAATACCCTGCACTTTGTCCAGACCCAAGAGACAATTGCTGCCTCATGGTCATCCATTAGACGGTACTTGCTTTTTGTCCTCTGTTATCACCTGGTTTTATAGTGAAAAACAATTCCATACAGTAAAAGTCTTTGCATAACGTCACCACAGTATTTTTTTTCTATCTTCAGGATATTTTACTGTTCCACTGTTCCAGACCTCACGGTTTACATGGTTGGAATTGTCAATGCTTCTGCTATCTGCTTGACTGTCTGTCCATCCATGAGATAACAGTTATATGTACCGCACCACTTCATTCTTCCCTCTACAACTGTATTAGCTTACCAAACTTATCCATCATAACTAATATTGGTTTGTTGACATAACCAGCCTTAAACGAACCGACCATGTTGCGGAAGGCATCTTTTGGCTTCCTGATTCTCCTTGTGCCACAAGACTCATAACACCCAAGGTAATTCATTTTTATTCTCACCTATCTGATTACATCCTCAAAACATTACCCACTTGGCGGAGACAAGCCCTTCAGAACTCTTGACAACTTCACAGCAGTCTCTGTATTTCAGTAACTGGTTGACACTCTTGTTACAATGAGATCAATCTTTCCATCCTTGCACCCATCATCCGTTGAAACCTCAGA
>VOFG01002546.1_pt1 | contig 16790 bp, 27 predicted proteins | sample 5384171 | NCBI WGS metagenome assembly VOFG01 (sample SAMN12384726, study PRJNA508395) | human gut metagenome | isolation source: healthy gut F | host: Homo sapiens
AGATTTTGAGCAACTTCAAATGCAATCAAGTTCAATGACAAAAGGATATTATAGAATTACAAAAAAACAGACATCATAGATATCACGAAATATGGCGTGATATAATGTCTTCCTAAAGGAGAGTTTATTGAATATGAAAATCCTTTAAATTTAAATGAATGACAATAGAAAACAAATCTGTTGTGGACATACATCTTGCTCTTCTTCAGAGAAGGAAAAAACAACTTAAAGCTCGTTTTGCAGAAGTGCTTGTAATATTATGGGAGCTACCTTATAGCGTTTATATTGTCGATTTTTAATGAGAAGCAAAAATCAAGATAAGTTAGCGACAGGCGACAATTTCTATATGTTGGTGAATCTCAAACTGTGGATTTAAACCCGATATGGAGTCAACAAGGGGTATGCTATGTCTATGACAAGTAATGTAGTTATAAATTTATATGGAGGAGAAAAGGCCAAATACATGAAACAGCGAATAGGATTCAATATAGGTGCTGTAAGTGATTATTGCATTAATGACAGATTTTCACTTCTGGTGAACTGTTATTAGCTCAATATGTTGTTAAATATGACAATGTATTGTCCAATTTAGATAATTTATCAAGTGGAAGTCAATTAAAAAATCTATCAATAATGCTTCCATTCATAGTTATTATATAGATGTTCCTATATTGGTCAAATTCAGACCTTTTAAGCAGGTAAAAAGGTCTGAATATGGAATTTGGCATTCAATGGAGTTTTTTCCTGAAAAGAGAATTAACGATGGGAAACAGACATACAAACAAACTGATTTATATGAACGCAAAGTTGTCAATTGCCCTTTGTCTGTGGTTTTGGCTTTCGAAATTCCTGCTAACTGCTATTTTGATGCACGGTATGTTCGTGGGTTTCTTGATGAATACTTGAGAAATAATTCTTCTTTGCAGCGTCAAAAAGCGGTGGGATGGATAATATAAAATCAATTATAGTAACTAAGCGGAATCGCTGCTCCAGTTTGGATCCGCATCAAGCTCTCATGCCCCTTTTGGATAGTGTGTCAAGTATCCAGGCTGACTTAAGCGACAAAGACTTGAAAAGTGGTGTTTGTCCTTTGAAAATTGGCAGACAGCATCCATACTGAACTTCCTTGAGTTATTATTTGGAACGCTCTTGGGAATATTCTCATAAAAAGAAGTTGCCTGAATGTGCCACCATCGGATTATATCTTGGCGGTCATATATGGAGGAAAAGTACGTGGAGAAAGCTATGAAAGTTATTTGCAAGTTTTGGATATCGCCTTGCAAAGGAAAGATTACAACTCGCTGGATATATATAAGCAGTTATTCTGCAGATGTGTATGAGTTTCAATATGACTATTTGTTGGCAAAAGATAAATATTTGCAAGCGGCTGATTATTTTAAGTGAGACGGGGCGGCCTCGACTGCCTGAAATCGCTGCTGAGCGCCGACCGCTGGACGGTGGGGCATCGTGTGCTTCAGCGACAGCGCCTTTGCCAGGGCGCGGACGGACTGCGCCCTGACACGGGAGGACGGCGCTGTGGTACGACGACCAGGGGCAGGCGTGGCTCGACCCCACCGACCCGGAGGTACTGCGGTATCTGACGGCGCTGTGCAGAGTGCGGTGAGCTGGGCTTCAATGAGGTGCTGCTGGATAATTTCTGCTATCCCGCCAGCGGCGACACGGCGGCCATCGCCAACGACGACGGCGACCGGGCGCAGATCCTGACCGACATGGCCAAGACGCTGCGGAGCTGTCTGCCGGAGGGCGTGGCGCTGTCGGTGACGTACCGGGCGGCGGCGACCTGACGCTGGCGCAGCTGGCTGACCTGTTCGACCGCATCTACGTGCCGGTGGCGGACTACGATGCCGTGGCGTCCCAGCTGGGCAGTCAGTTTGACGCGGCTACGCGGCTGGTGTCCATCACCGGCCAGGCCACCGGGACGGGCAGCTATATGCTGGTGCAGTAGGTATGAGACGCGAAGCGGGCGGGGTTCTGCGCTGTGGAGCGAAGCGGAACGAGTACCCTTGGGGTGTCCCGCCCGGAAACGACAATTCCTCCGGCGCTTCGCGCCACCTCAGCTTCGCTTCGCTACGCACAACCCAGTGGGAGCACTGGGCCGCCTCGCAGAGGGAGGCGAGGGAGTTCGCGCCTGCGGGCGGGGATGGATTCCACGACCAGTGTGAGCACTGGTCTCGGAATGACAGAAAATAGCGTGCGCGCCTTGGTAGGCGTGTGTAGGGACGGACGACTCTACGCATTATGAGGCACAAAAAGAGAAACCGCCGTGAGGCGGTTTCTCTTTCGCTTATATGGTCACTCCTGGGCGGCGTGGTCGGTGGGGGCGCTGCACTTGGGGCAGATGCCGTTGACCAGCTGCGTGCCGCAGAGCTTGCAGTACTGGGGCGGGCACTTGGGGCAGACGCCGTTGACCAGCTCTGTGCCGCAGACGCGGCAGTAGGAACGGTGGGGCGCGGTCTCCTGCACTGCCTCCTGCTGGCGGGCCTCCGCCCGCAGCTTCGCCATGTCCGGGGCAAGGGCACATCCGCGCCGCCTGCGCCGGTCTGGTCGGCCAGCTTGCGGTTGATAGAGATGACATTTTTCAGCAGCAGGATGGCCATCATCATCAGCTCATAGCTGAGACGGATCAGGATCGGCCCGAGGAGAATGCACAGCAGGCCCACGCCGCCGGTCCAGTGCGTGCCGCCCCAGTAGCTGTATTCCACGTTGAACAGCAGGAACACGCCGTAGAGCACGATGAAGGCCGTGGAGAAAATGTACAGCGCCTGGAGGATCTTCTCCACCAGCAGGAACTTGAAGGTACAGGCATCATGGAGGAACTTCCCGAAAGCGCCCAGCTTCTCCCGGCGCTTTCGGGGACGATGAAGATGAAGGCCAGCACTGTGGCCGCGATGGCCAGTACCAGAGCGATGGCGATAAAGACGATATTCCGCATGGCAGCACGCTCCTTTCCTTGATAGCACCAGTATAGCAAACAAGCCCAAACGGTGTCAAGCCGCGGCGGTCTCGTCGCCGGGCGGGCGCGATTTTGGCCCGGATATGGATAATCATTCAAAAGAGACACCTTTTTGGCGTCTCTTTTTGGTACTGCTGATTTTTGTGAAGCAAAAATCAGGGCCGCCAATGGCGGCCTTTGACCGAACGCGCAAAGGGAAACCCGACAAAGGTTTCCCTTGCACATTCCCCTTGCGGTATGCGGGAGTGCTGACAACAAAAGTGGTGGGCAATCACAAAAACAGGCGGAATATTGGGGTTTTTGCCGGATTGTTTACAATTTAATTCTTGACGCATGGCCGGAAACAAGGTATGATACTATTTGTAACTAATTTGTAACCTTTAGGTGGTATACCCATGACTGAGCAAGAGCGCGACAAGAACATCACAGGCCACGACCCCAACCGGGAGCACATGACGCTGTCCGCGCTGTGGAGCTTGTGGATGGACAACTTAAAAAGCTGGCGGCAGTACAGGGAGGAACACGCCGACCTGTTCACGCTGAATATCCAGGCGGGCTTCCGCCGCATCGGCGGATGGCTGGGCCGGGTGCGGCGCAGTGCCCGGACGCTGGCCGGAGCGAAAGGATAAGCGGTTTCCCGAATCGGAGCTGGCTGCGGCGCAGCTGTTTCTTTTTGTGCAGCAGCGTAGAGCGGCTGGGTGCAAAGCTGCGGGAGCGTTTTTCCCGGCGGCGGAAGGCACTGGCGCGGGCCGGCGGACAGCGGCGCAGCTACTTTGAGGAAAGCTGCAGCTGCACCCGGTGGCGTTCCTGTCCGGCGCGGTGTGCATCGCGGCGGCGGCGGTGGTGCTGTCGCTGTATACGCTGGGCACGGAGGTCTTTTACGACGGCGTGGATCTGGGCGTGGTATCGTCCGGCCGGGCGGCGGCGCAGACGGTGGCCCAGCTGGAGGACGTCACCCGGGCCACGGTGGGCGACGCGGACTACACGGTGGACGAGTCGCTGCTGGAGACCACCACAGGCGTGTACCCCGGAAGGCCATGGTTTCCACGGAGACGCTGCTGGAGGAGCTGGGCGACGAGGTGGGCCTGGTGGAGTTTGCCAACGTGCTGTACGTGGACGGGGAAAAGGTGGTGGCCACCACCCGTTCCGGCGCGCTGGAGGACCTGCTGGAGCAGCTGAAGCTGGGCTATGAGACGGCGGACACGGTGAACGCCTACTTCGTGGAGGACGTGGAAATCCGTCAGGAATACGTGGAGTCGTCCTATGTAATGAACCTGGGCTATATCGCCGAGATCCTCAACGAGACGAAGGAGGGCGAGGTGACGTACACCGTCACCTCCGGCGACAGCTATTACAGCATCGCGGAGAAATACGACCTGAGCGTGGAAGCGCTGATGAAGCTGAACCCCGGCTACGATCCCAAGATCCTCCGGGTGGGCGATGTGCTGACCATCAGCAACGCCGTGCCCTATCTGACGGTGGTGAACGTGGAGCGGCAGCGGTACGTGCAGGATGTGCCGTATCAGGTGGAGTACACCGACGACAGCTCCATGTATCAGGGCGTGAATACAAGGTCACGTCCCCGGGCGTGTACGGCAAGGCGGACGTCACCGCCAACGTGACGTATATCAACGGCGAGGAGACGGAGCGCGAGGTGGTGGCCAGCGTGACGCTGTCCCAGCCGGTGACGGAGCAGCAGCTCCGCGGCACGAAGGGAGCGCCCCACCTGGTATCCCACCGGGTCGTTCTCCTGGCCCTGCACCGGCATCCTCACCAGCCGGTTCGGCTACCGCAGCCTGCTGGGCAGCACCTACCACAACGGCATCGACATCGGCAACAGCTACGGTACGTCCATCTACGCCGCCGACGGCGGCACGGTGACGTACGCCGGCTGGATGAGCGGGTACGGCTATCTGATCATCATCGACCACGGCAACGGGTATCAGACGTACTACGGGCATAACAGCAGTTTGGTGGCGTCCCTGGGGCAGAAGGTCCACAAGGGCCAGCTCATCGCCCGCATGGGCTCGACGGGCCGCTCCACCGGTAACCACTGCCATTTCGGCGTCAAGATCAACGGCACGTTCGTCAACCCGCTGAATTACCTGTAAAACCACGCAGCCCCGCCCATTGGGCGGGGCTGCGCTTGTCGATAAACCCATCTTGTCATTCCGAGGAGCACCCCAAGGGTACTTGCTTCGCGGCATTTGATCTGATTCGAGGCGGGCTTTGCCCCCGAAAACTTATGGTACATGAACTGCTTACCGCATAGAGAAGGTTTATCGACACACTTTTCCGGGGTTGCAAAAATGAAATTCTATGGTACAATAGAGCTACCTATTATCTGAGAACGAGGTGAAAAGGATGAAGAAGCTGCTCGGTCTGCTGAGTGCGGTGTGCGCCATGGCGCTGTGCCTGTGCGCGGCCTACGCCAGCCCCCTGACCGGCGACACCAGCCACATGGGTCTGTGGATCGCCATGGTGGTGGTGGCTGTGATCGCCATGGTGGTGCTGCTCATCGTGGGTAAGAAGAAAAAGAAATAAGCCGATATGACGAAAGCCCCTGTGCCGCACGGCACAGGGCTTTTTTATGCTATTTCTTGCGGGAGTAAGGCTTTTTCTCATCGGTGCGGCCCAACAGGTAATCCACACTGACCTGATACAGGTCGGCCAGGCGGCACACCACGTCTATCTAGTTCAGCACACCGATCTCGTACTGCGAGTACGTATTCTGCTTCACGTTCAGGTACTCCGCCACCTGCTGCTGGGTCATGCCCGCGTCCACCCGTAAATTGCGGATATTCTCATACGGCAAAACTTCATAGCGCATCATATCACCCTGGAACAGGATAAAATATCTTCTTTTCAGATATTGCATTTTATCTTGTTTTCAGATAAACTATGCGTATAGGGGGTGAAATGATGGCTGATTATAAGCAAATGTACCTGAAGCTGCTGAACGCAACGGAAAACGCCATGGAGATGCTGATCGCCGCCCAGCGGCAGCGCGAGAGCTATACATCCAAACGGAGGAACAGACTGACAGCGAAGAGGCATAAAGATAGGGCCGCCGAAAGGCGGCCCTATCTCAGGCTGTCGAAAAAAAGCCTCCGGCTTTTTTCGACAGCCTGAAATAATGTCGTTATTTTTGTGCCGCCTTGCGGCACGAAAATAGTCGCTTCGCGCCGCGAAGCAAGTACCCTTGGGGTGCTCCACGCACGCCTTGCAAGGCAAGGCTTTGCGCGGCATTTGATCCGATGCGAGGCGGGCTTTGCCCCCTCGAGCTCCCCCTGCGTAAAAGAACCTCTGACCACATAGAGAGGGTTTATCGACAAGCTGTGAGAGGGCCGCCGAAAGGCGGCCCTCTCTTTATGCCATGCCTGAAACAACACACCGCTTGGCAAAACGTGCGTAGGGCGGACGACTCTGTCCGCCCTTCTCTGGCCCTCAAACAAGCCCGCCTGGCCGGGGACCTCCGCGTGGCCGATGCGGCGGAGCTGCTGGGCGCATGTTGGTAGAATGTTGGGGACCCGCTTGCTGTCGTCGGGCATGGAGTCGTTCAGCGTCTTGTTATCGGACACATCCAGCACGCCCTTGTTGATACGGTAGACAAACTGGGTCTTATTGGTAAAGTTGACGTCCAGCTTCGGCCAGCAGGCGGGGCCGCTCTCGTCATAATAGAACTCGCAGGCATAGATCTGCTTGAACTCCTGAGCGATGCCGCTGCCCTCAATGATCTCCCTTCAGGCCGGAGGACAGCACATAGTGCTCCACCTCTCCACGCCCAGACTCTCGCCGAAGGCATTGATGCGGCGAACCACTCCCGCACGCCGGGGAACAGTTGGATGGACTCACCGCAGTGGTTCAGGAAGGCCCGGTCCAGCTTGATATTCTGCGCGGCGGCACTCTGGATCATGGTGTACATATAGGCCAGCAGGCCATCCATGTGGTTATCCCGGCCAAAGCCATTGGCCTTCTGCCAGAACTGGGCCGGGGTATACCCCAGCTCCGGGATGAAGGTGTAATTCTCCATGTCCGTGGTACACAGGTCTTGTCGAAGTCATACAGGAAGGCGATGATCGGCGCTTGCGTTTCCATATAGCTACCTCGGAGCAAGCGGCGGCCTTACAGGCCGCTTTTTGTCAAGTATTGTAATTACGGCCGAATTTCAGTTCGTCCAGATTGATCTGGCGTGTGCTGGAAAGGTCGGGAAAATCCCCAAAGGGATCGCTGGTGTCAGCGGCGGGATCCGCCGCTTCGGCAACAGGCTCAGACGCTTCCGTCTGGGTCTCCGCCGCGTCGCCGTCCTCCGGCGCTGCTTCGCTGAACGCGGCCATGACGCTGTCCTCGATCTCCTGAACGGAGTCCTCCGGTTTGACTTCCTCCTGAGGCAGCTCCACCGGGGCCTGAGGCAGCTCATTCAAAAGCTGGATCTCCTTATCGCACACAGCCCGGACGGCAGCAGAGAACTTCTCCAGCTCCTCCTTGCCTTTCCGCAGACGTTCCTCCGCGGCGGCAGCCTCGTTTTTCAGGCAGTTGATCCTCAGCTTGGCGTCGATCTCCGCCTGCGTCATCATCTGATCCCGCTTCTGTTCGGCTTCCTTCACAATGGAATCCGCCATCCGCTGAGCGGTGAGCAGGGTGGCCCGCATGGAATCCTCGGTGGCACGGTATTCCTCCACCTTCTCCACCAGAACCTTCAATTTGGCTTTCAGCGCCGCGTTTTCTTTGTAGAGAGCGGTATAATCGTCAGTCAGCTCATCCAGAAATTCGTCCACCATGGCCATGTTGTAGCCGCCAAAGGACGCCTTGGCAAAGGAATGGGTCGAAACCTCCTGAGGTGTCAGCATATCCAATATCCTCCCTGCTTAGAAATATAAGCCGTTGCTTTCCAGCTCATCGATGAGATCCCCCTCCAGCTCCACGTGGTAAGGCGTGATGATGTAGGTGTTTGCGGCAACCTTTTTGATCTTGCCCTCGCCGGCATAGGCCACGCCGGAAAGGAAGTCGATGAGCCGCCGGGCCACATCCTTGTTGGTGGATTCCAGATTCAGCACCACCGTCCGCTTGTCCTTCAATTGATCGGCGATCTCCGAGGCGTTCTCAAAGCGGTCCGGCTTCACCAGCACCACCTTCAGCTGCGTGGTGGCATGGATGTTTACCACCTTGTTCCGGCGATCCTCCGCTTTGTTGCGGCGGTCATCGAAGGAGCGCTCACGGGGTTCCTCAAAATCCTCATATTCCTCATCCTCGTCATCATAGGGATGGGTCAGCTTCTTCAGCTCGTCCAAAATACCCATAAGCCAAAACCTCCTGCAATCAAGTGGGATAATACCGGGCGCCGAAAATCGCGGTGCCCACACGAACCATGGTGGCGCCATTTCGGATAGCATCCTCAAAATCGCCGCTCATGCCCATGGAAAGGCACTTTAATTCATTATGGAACAATTTCTCGTTGATGTCAACATAAAGTGCCCGGACTTCCTGAAAATAGCGGATATTGGTGTCCCGGTCGCTGTCTGCGGGGGGAATCGTCATCAATCCTCGGACCCGGACATGAGACATGGCCTGAGCTGCTCTGGCGGCGTCCTCCAACTGAGCAGGGGCGAAGCCGCTCTTGGCCTCCTCGCCGCCGATGTTCACCTCCAGAAGAATGTCCTGAACGATGTCCTGCTTTTCCGCCTCTTTTTCAACGGCTTCCAGCAGAGGGGAGAGACCCCACGGATTGGATCAGGGCCACCTTGCCCACCACCTGCTTGACCTTGTTTCGCTGAAGATGACCGATGAAGTGGAGCGGCGCGCCGTCATAGGCGTTCTGGCTCATCTTTTCCGTCATCTCCTGGACCCGGTTTTCACCCAGCACGTCGATCCCAGCGGCGATGGCCTCCCGGCAGGCGGCGGCGTCATTCATCTTGCTGGCGCCTACCAGCGTGATCTCCTTGGGGTCCCGGCCGCATTCTCCGCAGGCGGCGGCGATCCGCTGACGGACCTCCTGAATATTTGTCTGAATGGACATAGAACATCCCTCTCTTTCTTTATGAAACAACTTTTCCGTCATACAGATCCCGTGCGGCAACGATGATCTCGTCACCGGGCCGCAGCCGCAGCTTCTCCGTGGAGCCGGCAGACCGGACCACAGCGTAATCGTCACCGGTGAGCAGCACCTCCACCGGCTTGAACCGGGCCTTTGCGCCGGAGACGCAGTAAACACCGGTGACATTGACCTCCTTGCTGGCAGTCTCCTCGGTTTCCGGGTCCTTTTCCGTAACGGTCTGGGTGGCCACACGCAGCGCAGCCAGAGGGACCCGCAGTCCATCGGTGGTATCCAGAATGATCTCGGCGCTCTGGCGGCGCAGGAGCGTCAGTTCCTGCAAATATGTATTCCCCTGGAAAGTCACCACACAGCGGCCGTTTTCCTCCGCGCCCACGGACAACAGCGTGACCGACAGGTCCCGATCCACGTTCTTGGTAAACCGGAGGGACAGGCTCTCTCCGGTTCCCAGACGGTTCTGGCGGGTCTGAAGGGTCTGGGCCTCCTGTGCGGAGACCACGCCCACATAATACCAGTTGTCCCCCAGGATCAGCTTTCCGGTGTTGGCGGGGATCTCGGCAGGGGACAGCTTATTCAGAGCACTGGGAGTCAGCGCGGACAAACTGTCCGGCGTCAGAACGGATTCGTAGCCGTCCACCACGGCGGAAAACAAACCGGACCGGGGAGACCGGATGGTCTTTACGGAGTTAGCAGCCTGAGACCGCAGGGTTTTCAACTGATTTTTCAATTCCTGCAGCTGCCCACTGAGATCCTCGGTGCCGGAATAGGTATAATCCCGCTTGAGGACCAGAGACCGCAGCTCCTGCCCCCGGCTCTCCGCCGCGTCCAGCCGTCCCGCCGCCACAACGGTCCGGTAATCCAGCAGGGACCGGGCGATCTGGCTGTCCAGCTTCAGCGTGACCTCCGCGCCCAGCATGGATTCCTGAGCGTATTCCAGCTGCTCGATGCGGTTATTCAGGGTTTCGATCTCGTTCTGCCGGTCCAAGGACGCCTGATCGGCGTAGACGGTGGCCACGGCCCCGCCGGTGCCGATTCGCTCGCCCTCGTTTTTCCGCAGCCGCATAAGGCCGCCGGCATCGCCGGTGAGCACCTGCTCCTGCCGGACCACATAGCCGCTGATGTCCACCGTATCCTCCACCTGATAGGTGTAGGCCAGGGTGGTGGAAAAGGGGTCGCTTACATAGCCGTAGATCTGATAGCCGAAATAGGCCAGCACCAGAAGGGTGATGACCGGCGTGAACAGCTTGCTTACAAAGGATGATCGATTCATGTACGCCTCGTATCGTTACAGGGCGGCTTCCTCCTCACTTTCCCGCAGGGCCACCGGACGAAGGGGGACCACTGTGGAAATGGCGTGTTTGTAAATCACCTGCTGCCTGCCGTCGCTTTCCAGCACCACCACGAAGGGATCGTAGCCGGTAACGGTGCCCCGCATCTGGAACCCGTTCATCAAAAACACGGTGACGGGCAGCCGCTCCTGCCGAAGACGCAGGAGGAAGAGATCCTGTAAATTGATTTTTTTCTGCATAGTATTCCGCTCCTTCTTTATTTGGGAGCGGCTGTGCCAGCGGTACGCTGTCTCTGTCGGTCGATGACCGCCGCCCCTGGTCTTATCCTAAGCCAGAAGCGGTCAAAATTTCTGTCGAAATCTGGAGGGCCCGGGCAAAATCACGGTCTTTTTCCCAATAGATCCAGTGAATAGCCGGATTCCGCCGCAGCCAGGTGAGCTGGCGCTTGGCATACTGCCGGGAGCGGAGCTTGACCAGCTCCAGCGCCTCCTGCTCCGTAAGGGTCCCGTCCAGTACGCCCAAAAACTCCTTATAGCCGATGGCCTGCATGGCGGTGGCATTCCGGGGCAGTCCCATGGCCAGCAGAGCTTGGACTTCCTCTAAAAGCCCCTCCTCCGCCATCTTGTCCACACGGCGGTCGATGAGCGCCTTCATGTCGGCCCGGTCCGCGAATTGCAGGCCGATCCATACTGCGTCATACCGGGGAGGCAGTTGGCGGGTGGCAGCATTGTGGGCGGAGATGGTCTCGCCCGTTTCCAGATAGACCTCCAGCGCTCGGAGAATGCGCTTGGTGTCGGCGGGATGGAGCCGTGCGGCGCTTTCCGGGTCCACCTGCCGCAGCTCTGCCAGCAGCGGCTCAATGCCGTCCCGGTCAAACCGGGTCTCCAATTCCCGGCGCACCTCTCCGCCGGCGTGTCCGCCGGCGAAGCCGTGTCCCCGGATCAGGGCGTCCATCCACAATCCGGTGCCGCCCACCAGAATGGGCAGCTTCCCCCGGGAAAGGATGTCATCCACGATGGGCGTAGCCTTCGCCACGTATTCTGCGGCGCTCCACTGTTCGCTGGGCTCCGCCACGGCGATCATGTGGTGGGGAACCCCCTGCATTTCCGCCTCCGTAGGGGCGGCGGTGGGGACGGCCACCGCGCTTTCGGCGCAGGGTCATCGGGCCGGGCGCGGAACTCGGCGGCGGTCATGGTTTGGAAGAAAGGCTTCTCCGCCGGCTTGGGCGGCCTGCCCTCCTCGTCCAGCGCGGAGGTGACGGTGTGGTACACCGCGTCGAACACCGTCTTGTCCGACACGAACTTCACCACGGTCTTGGCCGGGTGTACGTTCACGTCCACCGCCTCCGCCGGCAGGGTGATGTGCAGCACGCAGCCGGGGAACTTGCCCTTCAGCAGCCGGTTGCGATAGCCCTCCTCCACAGCGGCGGTCAAAAGCTGGCTCTTCACCAGCCGCCCGTTGACAAAGAACAGCTGCCGTGCCCGCGTGCCGTGCCCCGCCAGGGGCTTGGTCACGAAAGCCGCTGACCGCACATCGCCGTTGCTGCCGGACACCGGCAGCAGGGACAGGGCGAAATCCCGGCCCAGCGCGGCGTACACGGCGGGCAGCAGCTCGCCGTTTCCCGGCGTGTGCAGCACCTCCTGCCCATCCCGCAGCAGCTTGAAGGACACGTCCGGGTGGCTCAGTGCCAGCTGTGTGACCACGGCGGAGGCCGCCGCGCCCTCGGCGCTGTCCTTTTTCATGAATTTCATCCGGGCGGGCGTGTTGTAAAACAGGTCGCGGACGCAGACGGTCGTGCCCACCGGGCAGCCCGCCGCCGTCACCTCGCCGGGCACGCCGCCCTCCAGGTGCAGCCGTGCCCCGGCGTCGGAGGACGGCTCGCGGGAGAACACGTCCAGCCGCGACACGGCGGAGATGGCGGCCAGCGCCTCGCCCCGGAAGCCCAGCGTGGATGGCGGCCAGGTCGGAGGCGGTACGCAGCTTGCTGGTGGCGTGGCGCAGGAAGGCGGTGGGCAGCTGCTCCGCCGCCATGCCGCAGCCGTTGTCGGTGACGCGCAGATACGTCAGCCCGCCCTTTTCCAGCTCCACGGATACGGCGGATGCCCCGGCGTCCAAAGCGTTCTCCAGCAGCTCCTTGCACACGCTGGCGGGGCGCTCCACCACCTCGCCGGCAGCGATGAGATCGGCGATATGGGCAGGCAGTTGTTGGATCTGGGGCATAAAAGCGTCTCCCTCTTTCAGTCAGTCTATGGCCACATTTCGTAGGGGCGGACGACTCTGTCCGCCTACCGCGCTATTGCAGCCTGCTCTTCAGCTCGTACAGCAGATTCAGCGCCTCCAGCGGGCTCAGCGCGTCCACCTGGGTGCGGCGTATCACGGCGGCCACGTCGGCCTCCGCCATGTCGCTGAGGGACACCTGCTCGTCCGCGGACGCCGGGGCGGCGGGACGGCCCGCCTCGCTCTCCAGCTCCCGGAGGATCTCCCGGGCGCGGGACAGCACGCTGTCCGGCAGTCCGGCCAGCTTGGCTACCTCGATGCCGTAGCTCCGGTCCGCACCGCCGGGGACGATCTTCCGCAGAAAGACGATATCCTCGCCCCGGGCGTGGACGGCCACGTTGTAGTTCCGCACGTTGGGCAGTTCCTGCTCCAGCGTGGTCAGCTCATGATAATGGGTGGCGAACAGCGTCTTGGCCTTCAGCTTCCCGGCGCAGTGCTCCAGCACCGCCCGGGCAATAGACATTCCGTCGAATGTAGACGTACCCCGGCCGATCTCATCCAGAATGAGCAGGCTGTTCTTCGTGGCGCAGCGAAGCAGCTCCGACACCTCGGTCATCTCCACCATGAAGGTGGACTGTCCCGCCGCCAGGTCGTCGCTGGCGCCGATGCGGGTGAAGATGCGATCCACCACGCCGATGTGCGCCCGCTGTGCCGGGACGAACGACCCGATCTGCGCCATCAGCACGATCAGCGCCACCTGGCGCATATAGGTGGACTTACCGGCCATGTTCGGGCCGGTGATGATGCTCACCCGGTCGTCCTTCGCACCCATGTGGGTGTCGTTGGGGACGAAGAAGGCGTCGCCCCGCATTTTCTCCACCACCGGGTGACGGCCATCGTGAATTTGGATCACGCCGCTCTCGTCCACGGTGGGGCGGCAATAGTTGTGCTTGGGCCGCCGTTTCCGCGAAGGCGCACAGGGTGTCCAGCTGGGCGATCAGCGATGCCGCCAGCTGTACCCGCGTCACCTGGGCGGCGATGTGGGTGCGCAAAGCGGTGAACAGGTCGTATTCCAGCGCCGCGTCCCGGTCAGAGGCGGTGAGCACCTCATGCTCCAGATCCTTCAGCTCCTGAGTGATATAGCGCTCGCCGTTCACCAGCGTCTGCTTGCGTATGTAGTCTGCCGGCACTTGGTCCTAAAGGAGTTGCTCACCTCGATATAGTACCCGAACACCTTGTTGTACCCCACCTTCAGGGTACGGATGCCGGTCTTTTTCCCTTTTCACGGGCCTCCAGCTCGGCGATGAAGCCCTTGCCGCCGGACAGGATGCCCCGCAGGCGGTCCACCTCCGGGTGGAAGCCCCCGCGGATCATGCCGCCCTCCCGCACGGAGAACGGCGGCTCGTCCACCAGTGTCCGGGCGATCTGCTCCGGACAGGTCGTCCAGCGTCTCCAGCTTGTCGTTCAGCGCCGCCAGCGGGCCAGGGGAACGCGGCCAGCTGTGCCTTCACCGCCGGCAGCTGCTCCATAGAGCTGCGCAGGGACACCAGCTCCCGCCCTCCGGCCGTGCCGAAGGAGATGCGGCCCATGAGCCGCTCCATGTCGCCGATGCCGGTCAGGGCCAGCCGCAGCTCCTGCCGGGCCATGTCGTTGTCCACCAGCGCCCCCACGGCATTGAGCCGCCGGTCGATGGCCGCCGGGTTCAGAAGCGGCTGCTGCAACCAAGAGCGTAGATTCCGCGCCCCCATGGGCGTCTTGGTCTTATCCAGCACCCACAGCAGACTGCCCTTCTTCTCCTTGGCGCGCAGCGTCTCCGTCAGCTCCAGATTGCGCCGCGCGGTCACGTCCAGCTCCATGTACGCGCCGGTGCGGTAGCACTCCAGCTCGTCCAGATGGGTCAGATCGGTTTTCTGTGTCTCATACAGATAGCTCAGCAGCCCGCCCAGCGCCAGCAGCGCCGCCGGATCATTCCGGGGCAGGCGGGCCAGCGCGTCGTCGCCAAATGCTGGGCGCGGACCTGCTTCTCGGCGGCGTTGGGGTTGAACCGGGCCGCCGCCAAACGCTCCCGGTGGCAGGGAAACCGCTCCGTCAGCGCGGTGGTCAGGTCGGGGTCGTTAAAGGCCGCGTCGTTGAGCACCGCCTCCGGCGGGGGCAAAGCGCCCCAGCTCGTTCACCAGTCCCCGCACCCGGTCTGCGCCGGTGAAATACGTCACCTGTGCCCGCGCCGGTGGAGATGTCGCAGGCCGCAAGACCTGCGCCGGTGTCGCTGAGATACACGCCGCACAGATAGTTGCTGCGCCCCGCGTCCAAACAGGCATCGTCCAGCACCGTGCCGGGGGTGACGGTACGGATGATCTCCCGCTTCACCAGCCCCTTGGCCAGGGCAGGATCCTCCATCTGCTCGCAGATGGACACCTTGTAGCCCTTGGCGATCAGCCGGGCGATATAGCCGTCGGCGGAGTGATAGGGCACGCCGCACATGGGGATGCGCTCCTCGTCGGACTTGGACTTGTCCTTGTCCCGGGTGGTCAGGGCCAGATCCAGCTCCTTGGAGGCGGTGCGGGCGTCGGGCCGAACATCTCGTAGAAATCGCCCAAGCGGAAGAACAGCAGGGAATCCGGGTTCTGCTGCTTGATGTCCATATACTGGCGCATCATGGGGGTCAGCTCGGCCATAAACGTCCTCCTTTATACCAGCTCTCCGAACAGCGCCCAGGTGTTGCTGTCGGTGATCTTCACGTCGTGATATGTGCCGACGGCGGACTTGTCCCCCACCAGGTGGACCAGCCGCCCTCCGGCGGTGCGGGCCGTCAGCGGCCAGCGGGCGTCGTCGCCCTCGCCGTCCACCAGGCAGCGCAGCGTGCGGCCCACGTAGGCCCGCGTGCAGCGCGGGGAGATCGGTTCTGCGTGTAGCACAGCCGGTCGAACCACTTCTGCTTCTCCTGCGCGGGACACGGGGTCGTCCATCCTCGCCGCCGGCGTACCGGGCCGGGGAGAGAAGATGAACGTGAACAGGGCGTCGAATTCCACCTGCCGCACCAGCTCCACCGTCTCCATCGCCTCTGCCTCCGTCTCGCCGGGGAAGCCGATGATGACATCGCTGGTCAGCACCAGATCCGGCATGACCTTCCGGGCATAGGTAATGAGTTCCAGATACTTGGCCTGGTCATAGGGCCGGTTCATGGCCCGCAGCACCCGGTCGCAGCCGGACTGCACCGGCAGGTGCAGCTGGTGGGCCACGTGCCGGCTCCGGGCCATCACATCAAACAGCTTGGGGGTGGCGTCCTTGGGCTGGGAGGACATGAAGCGGATCAGGTAGTCGCCGTCGATCCCGTCCAGCTCCCGCAGCAGGTCAGCGAAGTCATAGGGCGTCTCCAGATCCTTGCCGTAGGAGTTGACGTTTTGCCCCAGCAGCGTGATCTCCTTGAAGCCATCGGCCACCAGCTGGCGGACCTCGGCGATGATCTGCTCCGGGTCGCGGCTTCGCTCCCGGCCGCGGACGTAGGGGCACGATGCAGTATGAGCAGAAGTTGTTGCACCCGTACATGATAGACACCCACGCCCGGACGTTGCCCTCCCGCACCACGGGCATCCCCTCAGCGATAGCGCCGTGTTCATCCGCCACGGAGAACACGCGCCCCCGCTGGGTGTAGACGTTATGAAGCTCCGGGAACTTCCACAGCGCCTGCGGCCCAAATACCAGATCCACGTGGCGATAGCTCTGGCGTACCTTCTCCGCCACCTCCGGCCGCTGGGCCATGCATCCGCACAGGCAGATGACCTGCTCCGGGTTCTGCTTCTTCGTGTGGGTCAACGCACCCAGATTGCCGTAGACCCGCTTTGTGCTTGTCGGCCACGTTCTGCTGGCAGGAGGTCCACCATCGCCAGCATTGCAGCGCCCGTATCTTCTCTTCAAACTCCCGCTGGCGCGCCAGCGCTCCGGATCAAAACCTGTTTTCTGTCCAAGGGAGACCTCCTCGCCCTGCCAGGCGGGGCGTATGTTTTAATGAGGTATTATACCATATTCACGCCGGTAATACAAGAAATCCCGCCACAAAAATTGCCGCAGCCCGCCGGATTTCGGCGAAAGGCCAACCGGCGGCCCACGACGGCAGCAAAAGTAAATTATTTGCCCAAATTTTTCGAAAATCTTGGATATAGGGTTGCTTTTTAGAAAAAAAATCTGTCTATAATAAATTGTTCTCATCGTTTGGTACAACTATTTTGATATATGGAGGATCTGTAATGAGCAAGAAGTT
>VOFG01004349.1_pt1 | contig 16787 bp, 20 predicted proteins | sample 5384171 | NCBI WGS metagenome assembly VOFG01 (sample SAMN12384726, study PRJNA508395) | human gut metagenome | isolation source: healthy gut F | host: Homo sapiens
GCAAAATCGGCTCTGAGTTTACAGAGAAGGCAGCCTGCAAGTCAAAAACTTGCAAGCTGCCTCTAAAAATCTACGCTTTACTGCACCCGGTACCCAGCTAGAACCAGGCTGACGATCATCTGCCAGAATGTGCTCCTACGCGCTGTAGTATCGGCTGTCCGAAATCTCGTGAAAGGACACAATACGGTTTTCTCTTCATCCATCCATCCATGCTTCATTCTGCATACGCTTTGATAATTCCACTCAAAGATTCTATTTCCGCATCGCTCAGGTGTTTGCCGTAATATTTATAATCATCATCGCTTTCGCGCACGATCGCATCCACATAGTCACGGAATCATCCAGAAGATAACTGCGATTTTCAATATCAAACTGGTACGCACATACGGACTCGGAACGCTTGCAGCTGGCGTCATGGAATCGATCGAGAATAGCGCTTCACGGCCGCTGCATCTTCGGCAGACACGTGTGTTTTTTTGCTGGACGAGATGTGTTCAGGGCAAAGATCGTCAGCGTCATTGCCGGAACAAAATACGATGGCGCTTTCCTGATGGAGCACGTCCTGCCAGTATTGCCGCCAATACGCATACGCCTCTTCATCGCTTCCGCTTTCGGGAAGCGTCGCGCGAAACGTCTCAATCGCCGCGTTTTCCTTCCGGCAAGCTTCCATCTGCGCGGCATCGTCCGGGAAGGCGTTCATAAGCGACTCATTGTTCATCAGGCGATAGCCGATCATTTTGTTCTAGCGTCTCGAAGGTCAGCAGGTTCCCGATAAGAATAACCGCTTTCCTTCGCGCGGGTTGACCAGCTCGGTTTTGACCGTCGAAACCGCCGCCCATTTTTCGTTTTGCGCCTTTTTGCCGTCCGGGCCGCAACACATTCAACTCATCCAGAAGCTGTCCCAGCGCATCGACAGACATTGCCGAAAGGTCGATGCTACCATCCAAAATCGCAGTCGGTTCTGCATGGCTTCCGCGAGGGCATCAGCGCAGAGGGCAGCGCAACGATGGAAGATTTTGTTGGTAACAGAATGGGTTAAACGCTTGGACACAACAGTAAATACGGAGGCGTTTTATGGAAGATATTATAATCATCGGTGGTGGACAGCATTGCGGTGTTGTTATGTACAATGTCGAAGCGCAAGGACGATACCGTGTAATCGGTGTGTTGGATGGCGATGCGGCAAAAAAGGAATGATTTCTCACGGCGTCGAAATTTTGGGAGATTATTCTCCGGCTAAGTTAAATGCAATTCAAAAGCAATACAAAACAAATAAATTCTTTATTGCGTTTGGTGCAATGAAATATCGTAGAAGTACATTCGAATATATGATTAGTCAGGGTTGGGAACCCGTTAATATTATTCATCCCAATGCAGTCATTTCACCCCATGCGAAAATAGGCAAAGGCGTTTTGATAGAATGCGGATGTTTGATTACGCCCAATCCGGTTATTGGCGACAACGTAGTGGTCAATACCGGTTCCAAGTAAATCATGACACATGTTTATATCGCTTCTGGGGGTAGTGCTGTCTGGCGGTGTTAGCATTGGTGAAAATACTCTGTTGGATGATGGCGTAGTTGTTACTCTTGGAAAGCAAGTTGGTGAAAATTGCTTGATAGGCGCTGGCGCTATTGTTACAAAAGATATTCCCTCAAATAAAGTAGCCTATGGAAATCCTTGCCGACTCATTCGGGATAACAGATGAAAGAAATTTTAATCTTAGCCAACCACAGCGGCGGACTGTATGACTCCGCAAAGATTTGATTACGAAATTGAAAAACACGAGCGTCACGGTTGCTGTTCCTCATAATGCTGGGAGGAACTTCATAAGTTAGCGGATCGGGTAATTGAGCTTCCAGTTGACCGACGGGGAATGAACCCCATACATGACAGCAAGCTTTTCCAGCAGTATCGTGCCATGCTGAAAGAGGTCAAACTGAATCTGGTTCTAACCTACACCATTAAGCCCAACATCTACGGTGGCATGGCCTGCCGGATGGCGCATATTCCATATGCCGTGAACATCACCGGATTGGGCAGCGCTATTGAAAACGGCGGCTGGCTGAAACGGTTTGTGCTGGCACTCTACAAACCGGCTTTGAAGGGTGCAAAGGTCATATTTTTTGAGAATGCAGGGAACCGAGATACCCTCGTTGCCACTGGTGTTGTGCCAAATGGGCGCGACGTAGTGCTCAACGGCGCGGGCGTGAATCTTGAAGATTATCCCTATCAGCCTTATCCACAAGAAGGGCCGGTACGGTTTTCTCTTTGTGGGCCGCGTCATGCACGAAAAAGGCGTGGACGAGCTGTTTGCTGCAGCAAAGCGAATGAAGCAAGAATACGGCGACGGTGTGGAGTTTCATATTGTCGGTTCGTTTGAAGAGGCCTATAAGCCCATCATGGATGAACTGGAAAAGGCCGGTGTGGTTAAGCACCACGGCTATCAGTCGGATATGAAGCCATTTTACGCAATGGCGAGTTGCATTGTGCTGCCGTCGTACCACGAGGGCATGTCCAACGTCCTGTTGAGGCTGCGGCCTCCGGACGGCCGCTTATCACCAGCGATATCCCCCGGCTGCCGCGAGGCGGTAGAGAACGGCGTCAGCGGATATCTGTGCCTGGCAAAAGATGCAAATGTACTATACGACACGATGCAGTGTTTTGTAGAGCTACCGGGAAATCGGCAGGCCGAAATGGGGCGCCGGGGCCGATGGCTAATGGAGCAAAAAGTTCAGTAAAACCGCCGTTGTGGCGGAAACAATCAAACACTTGGAGATTTGAAATGCGAGAGTTGGTCATTCTCATGCTCGTGGCGGTTGCGCTGGCATGGTGCGCAGATCACGTCACCATTCGACCGCTAAATAAGCAAAAATGCATAGGCAATTCCTGTTTTCCATTGCGATTTTTATCCTGCTGGCAGGATTTGCTGGTTTGCGCAAGTGGTACAACGATACGGAAACATACCGCTATGCGTACGAAGCGATGAACTGCTTCCCGGCATACTGGAAAACGGTCAAATTTGATTTGGGTTCGAATTTCGGATTTGGCATTATTAATGCGTGGTTGAAAACAGGTGGTGTCACATCACAAAATTTTCTTATGTTCTGGGCCTTGATTGTAGTAGGCCTACATCTATTCTTTTTTGCATAAGTACTCTGCCAATTACGCCCTATCGGTTTTTCTCCTTTTACAACCGGTACCTTTCTATTTATGTGTGCAGCTATTAAACAAACTGCAGCTGTAGCCATCGGCCTATTGGCGATTCATTTCTTCATAAAAAAACAATATGCTGTATATGTTCTGCTTGTTTTTCTAGCATCAACGATTCATCCGTATGCATTGATGTTTCTATCCGTGCCATTTTTTACCTACAAGCCCTGGACGAAAAAAACGTATTTCTTTATCATAATATTCGTTGCCTCGGGCTTAGCTCTCCAACCGCTGATGGGCACAATTATCAACATCACAACGATGATAGGCGAAGAATATACGGTCGCAGAATTCAGTGGGGCAGGCATTAACATTTTTCGTGTGATAGTTTGTAACGTTCCACTTTTTTGTCATTTATGTATCGAAAGCAAATGTTTTCCGACAGCTCACGGAAGGAAAATCTATTCATGAACTTGTCTATGCTCAATGGGGCAATTATGTTTGTGGGACTGTTCGGTACGGCAAATTATTTTGCACGGTTAGCAAATTATTTCTTGATTTTTCCGGCACTTGTGCTTCCGTGGATGGTCAGTAAAATTCAGACCAGAGATCGGGAAATTATTACAACAGTGATGGTTCTTTGCTATATTGCGTACTTCTATTATGAAAACGTAATCAATCCGCCTTTCGACCAGAACTTCATGCGACTGAGGGTTGTGGAATATCTTGCACAATTGGGAGGGTAGGCCATAATGCAGATTCGTATCTTGCAAGTTGTCACCCATATGGAGCGTGGCGGTCTGGAATCCATGCTCATGAATTATTATCGATACATAGACCGTAAGAAGGTGCAGTTTGATTTTCTGGTACACCGTCAGGAACGAGCGGCGTTTGATGATGAGATCGAATCCCTTGGTGGGAAAATCTATCGTCTGCCTCGACTGGTGCCGTGGAGCAAAAACTATTTATCTGCCTTGAATTGCTTCTTTGATGAGCACCCGGAATACAAAGTTGTCCATGTACATCAGGATTGCCTTAGTTCGGTGATCTTGAAGGTTGCCGCACGGCATAATGTCCCGGTGCGAATCGCTCACAGTCATAATGCAAATCAGGACAGGAATCTGAAATATCCGATTAAGCTTTGGTATCGTCGCAGCATTCCGCAGTATGCTACAAACCTCTTTGCCTGCGGGAAGGATGCGGGTGATTGGATGTTCAGCGGAGCACCATATCAGATTGTCAACAATGCTATCGACGCGACTGCTTATACCTACGATCCGGAAAAACGCACAGAGTTGCGGCAGAAGCTTGACCTTAGAGATGAATTGACCATTGGTCATGTTGGCAGGTTTAATCCGCAGAAGAATCATCCGTTTCTCCTTGATATCTTTGCCTCTCTGCTTGAAAAAGAGCCCAATGCAGTCCTTTTGCTGGTTGGAGGTGGTGAGGATATGCCGAAGATGCAGGCTAAAGCGCAAGCGCTGGACATTGCGAAGCACGTCCGCTTTCTTGGTGTCCGCAGCGATGTAGCGGATCTGATGCAGGCGATGGACGTGTTCGTGTTTCCGTCGCTATATGAGGGCCTGCCTGTGACAATGGTGGAAGCGCAGTCTGCGGGTTTGCCTTGCCTAATCTCAGATAAGATTCCGCCTGAATGTATCATCACAAAAGGCTTGGTAGATATCCTGCCGCTGTCGGCAGGCACAGAGACTTGGTCGGAGAAACTTCTTGAAAAACGAGATACTCCTCGAACTGACTGCCGAGCCGAAATTGCCGCTCATGGCTTCGATATTACCGCCGAGGCGGTAAAACTACAGGAGTTCTATTTGGAGGCTGCTAAATGAGTTTCCTAAGAAAAATTCTAATGCTGCTGAACCGAGAGGTTCCGACTGAAACATTAATAGACCGTGGAATGAAGGTTGGCAAGAATTTCAACCGTCAGCAGGGCTGTTTTCTCGACCCGACACATTGCTTTTTGATTACAATCGGCAACGATGTGACGATGAGTATCCGCGTGACGATTATGGCGCATGATGCCAGTACAAAGAAGACCTTGGGATACACCAAAATTGGGCAGGTACATATTGGCGACCACGTTTTTATTGGAGCTAATACGACGATCCTACCGGGTGTTACCATCGGTGACTATGCTGTGATTGGCGCGGGCAGTATTGTTACGCACGACGTGCCAGCAAGGACAGTTGTTGCTGGTGTTCCGGCCAAGGAAATATGTGGTGTAGACGAATATGTCGCACGATTTCAATCTCAAATGGACGAAACGAACACGTTTGGGGATGAGTACCGCATGGGCTATGGTCTTGACGAGGAAAAAGAAGGCACTGTTGATTAAAAAGAACAGACAATGGAATTGCTTTTTTGAGGTGAGTTGGATTATGAAGGTTGCATTTTAATTCCCTATTATGGTGCTTTCCCCAATTATTTTAACCTATGGCTGCACTCTGCATCTAATAATCCAAATTTTGACTTCATCTTTTTCTCGGATATTGATTGTAGCTCTTACGCGTTTCCATCTAATGTGCAGGTTAATCCAATACCCTTTGATGTACCTAAAACAAAAAAATACAAGATAAGTTTAATCTCAAAATTTGTTTAGACGATCCTTATAAACTTTGCGATTTTAAGCCGGCCTATGGTTACATATTTGAGGAATACTTAAGAGAGTATGACCTGTGGGGTTTCATTGATATTGATTTAATCTTGGGGCGAATTGCAGATTTTATTCCCAGCGAAACGTTACAAGAGTTTGATATTATTGGATGCCACGGGCATTTTACGCTGTTTTGTAATAATGAGCATGTCAATAATTTTTTATGACCGAACCTAAAAGTGGAGAGGTAGGCTTTGATAAGGCGTTCTCAGCACGGCATTGTTTTCATTTCGATGAAAGCGGCTTGATTGCAAACGCATCCCAATATGGGTTACGGGTCTGCGATTGTGGAAGTTTTTTTGACGTAATGCCGAACCATTATCAATTTCTCTTGATGAATGGACCTAAATTCGATAAGTGTGTTGTTCACTATAGTAATGGAGTTTTGCATGTATACCATGATGACGAGGGCAACCTTGTGAGCCATGAACTTCTGTATGTCCATTTTCAAAAAGAGATATGCAAATAGCTGCTGGGTTGAATTGCAAAGGCGATTTTTTTGGCTGTGCCCAATATGTTTGTTTCAATAAGAGAGGAAATCACAATTACTTTAATTCATAAGTATAATCCAACAAGAATTTACTGGGATTGGTATAAGAAAAGATTTCAGCAGATTAGGACAAACATTAGGAATGGAGCCATAAAAGAGCGTTTATCTAAGTTGCTACGCAAGGGGTGATATTTGTGGAATGCTATGCAAAATTAACTGTTTTTACTCCGACCTATAACCGCGCTTATATCTTACCTAAGTGCTATGAGAGCCTGAATCGTCAAAGTTGCAAGGACTTTGAGTGGTTGATCATCGACGATGGCTCAACAGACCATACCAAAGAACTCGTCACAGATTGGCAGAAACGTGAAAACGGGTATCCCATTCGTTATATCTATAAAGAGAATGGCGGCCTGCACACAGGATACAATGCCGCCATTGCCAATATGGAAACGGAACTGTCAGTCTGTATTGACTCTGACGATTCTATGCCAGAAGATGCAATAGAACGAATCCTTGCTGAATGGCAAAAGGTAAAGGACAGTGGCGCGGCAGGACTGATTGGTTTGGATGTGGATCAGAATGGAGACCTGATTGGCAAAAGGCTGCCGGACAGTGAACTGATCAACGCGGCATCCCTGCTTTGCGTTCCGGGTATGGGAGATAAAAAATATGTTGTGCGCAATGACTTGTTGCGCACCGTGGCTTCGATGCCTGTGTTTGCTGGTGAGAAAAACTTTAATCCACACTACTTGATCATTAAGCTGTCCAGACAGTATCGGTTTCATCCTGTCAACCAATGCTTTTGCTTGGTGGAATACCAGCCTGACGGTATGACGGCGAATATCTGGAAGCAATACGTCAACAGTCCCCGCAGCTTCGCTGAACTCCGACGAGCAATCATGGAGGTGCCGGGATTGACTTGGCAGTATCAGCTCAAGAATATCGTCCACTACTGCTCCAGCAGCCAGATTGCGGGCAACAAAAACTATATCAGGGAATCCCCCAAAAACTACTGACAGCGCTCTGCACCCCGGCGGGCTGGATGCTGACGGAGTATATCAGGAGAAAGGCTTGATGAAACCATCCATTCTCATCTTCTCCCAAGCGATGGGACTTGGGGGTGTGGAGCGCAGCTTGCTGGGGCTGCTCGACGCCATCGACTATGACCGCTATGACGTTGATCTCTTTTTGATGCGGCACAGCGGCGAACTGATGCCGTATCTGAACCCCAAGGCAAAGCTCCTGCCGGAAATTCCGCAGTATGCATCGCTGGCCGTGCCCATGGTGTCACTCGTCAAGAGCGGACAGCTGGGCGTGCTGCGCGGGCGGCTGAAAGGGAAGCTTGCGGCACGGCGCTTTGATAAGCAGCATTCCAGTGACAAGCCTTCTATTGCTGCGCTGACCTACAGCCATAAGTACACGCTGAACTCTATGCCGCTGATCTCCGGCAAGACCTACGATCTTGCCATCAGCTTTCTGACGCCGCATTATTTTGCGCGGGAGCGGGTGAATGCAAAGAAATACGCGGCGTGGATTCACACGGACTACACGGCGCTGACCTTCGACCGCTCGGCGGAGCTTGCCATGTGGGAGGGCTATGATGCCATCTGTGGCGTGTCTGAGCGGGCGTCCGAGAGCTTTCAGAGCGTCTTCCCGGAGCTGGCGCAGAAGGTTCGAACGGTGGAGAATATCCTGCCCCGGGAGCTGACATGCAGGCAGGCGACAATGCCTCAGACCGATATGCCTGTGGGCAACGGAATGTCCCTGCTCTCCGTTGGCCGTTTCTGCGAGGCGAAGAATTTTGACAATGTGCCGGATATCTGCCGCCGCTTGGTAGCGGACGACCTTGACGTGAAGTGGTATCTCATCGGCTATGGCGGAGACGAGCCGCTGATCCGTCAGAAGATTGATGAGGCCGGGATGCAGGAGCGCGTCATCATCCTCGGCAAGAAGGACAACCCTTACCCCTATATGCGCGCCTGCGACCTGTATGTGCAGCCCTCCCGCTACGAGGGCAAGGCTGTCACCGTGCGGGAAGCGCAGCTTCTTGGAAAGCCTGTCGTTATCACGAACTACGCCACCTCCGGCAGCCAGCTGGAGGACGGCGTGGACGGCGTGGTCGTCCCCATGGACAATGCGGGCTGCGCCGCCGGAATTGCAGCGCTGCTGCGCGACCCCGCCCGGATGCAGCAGCTGTCGGAGAGCTGCGCAAAAAGAGAGATTATACGAACAGCGCGGAAGTCGAAAAAATCTATGCGCTGATGGAGGACTGACCCATGATCCCAAAGATCATCCACTACTGCTGGTTTGGCCGCGGCGAAAGCCGGAGCTGGCAAAAAAGTGCATCGCCAGCTGGAAGAAGTTCTGCCCGGATTTTGAGATCCGCGAGTGGAACGAGGACAACTGCGATTATCTTGCCATGCCCTTCATGGCGGAGGCCTACGCTGCGAAGAAGTATGCCTTCGTGTCCGACGTTATTCGCCTTGTCGTGCTGGAGCAGTACGGCGGCGTGTATTTCGACACCGACGTGGAGGTGCTGCGGGACATTTCGCCGCTGCTGGATGACGAGGGATTCATTGGATTTGAGAACGATCAGTATGTTGCCTCCGGCCTGACCATCGCCGCTGAGGCCCACCATCCGGTGATTCAGGCGATGATCGAGGAATATAAAAAGCTGCACTTTGCCGGTGCTGATGGCAGCGTCACGCCCGTAGGCTGCCCGCATCTCAATACGGATGTGATGGAGCGTTTCGGCCTTGTGCGCAACGGAAAAGAGCAGGTTGTATCGGGTATCCATGTCTATCCAGAGGATTACTTCAATCCCATGGACAGCGTAACGGGCAAGCTGACAAGAACGAAGAATACCTACTCAATCCACTGGTATTCCATGAGCTGGCTACCGAATAGAACGCAGATCAGAGCAAAAATCGGACGTGTTATACGCCGGATACGGAAAGAACTACGCCGCTGAGGGAGAGAAAATCATGCCAAAAGTCAGTGTCATCGTCCCAGTCTACAATGCCGAGAAATATTTGCAGGAGTGCGTGGACAGCATTCTTCGCCAAACGCTCGCAGATCTTGAGCTGATTCTTGTGGACGATGGCTCCACGGACAGCAGCCCCGCTCTCTGTGACCGGTATGCGGAGCAGGATGCGCGGGTGCAGGTGATCCACAAGCCCAACGGCAGAGCTGCGTCCGCGCGAAATGCCGGGATTCGCGCGGCCTCTGGGGACTACGTGGCCTTCGTGGATTCGGATGACTGGATTTCGGCGGAGATGTATGAAAAAATGTTGTGCACCGGCGCGGATGTGACGCTGTGCGATTATGTGCGTTTTCAGGGTAAAACGGAGACGCCCTTTACCCAGCCCAACGTGGATGCAGGCTTTTATGATAAGGTGCAGATGCGGGAGAAAATATATCCCCATCTGGTCATGGACGGTATCGAATACCCAATTACCATTTCAAACTGGGCGTTGCTTATCAAGCGGGACATCATTGTTAAAAACCAGCTTTCCTATCGTGAGGATATTCATATCAGCGAGGACGCTCCCTTCGGCTCCGAGGTGCTGTATTGCGCGAACTCTTTTGCCTACCTGAAAGGCGATCAGTTCTACCATTACCGCACAACGGAAGGGTCGGTATCCCGGACGTATAAGGCTTGGTGGTGGGACAGCTATCTAAAGATCAACGAGGAAACGGAGAATTTCTTCTCCAAATGCAAGGACTACGATTTTACCCAGCAGATCAAGTCCAATATGTTCTATCTGGCCAGAGCAGAGATCTATTATATCCTGTGCAATTCGACGCTGACGCGGCGTGAGCAGAATCGGAAGGTCAAGGCCGTTATGACCATCCCCGCGTGGTGCGCATGATGGAGGGTTTTGACGTAAGCCTCTATCCGATTCAATTTAAGATGCTGTACTGGTCGATTCACTATCGGTCGGTGGCGCTTCGCCGGCTCGTTTCAGTGCTGTCGGATTTGCGGAGCGGTGTGAGAAAATGAAGCATATCCTTTTCATCAACGGCCATCTCAATACCGGTGGCGTGGAGCGCTCACTAGTCGATATCCTCAGGCACATGGACTATACAAAATACGCCGTTGATCTCTTGCTACTGGAGGACATCGGTGACTATGCTTCAGAATTGCCGTCTGAAGTGAAAGTGTTGTTTCGAGACCTGCACAATACCTATGGTGGCGTTGCCTCGTCGGTTCGGCGCTGTATCGCAGCCCGCGACTGGATGTGTCTTAGACTTCGGCTGCTGTTTCTACTGCGTAAGATTTTTTGGCCCTCGTGCTTTTAAGTCTGCGGCGACTCTGCTGTTGGGCGAACATCATTATGATTGTGTGATTGGCTTTCGCCCCGGCATTTGCGCAGATCTGGCAGGCTATTCTGTGAAGGCGAAACGCAGGATTACATGGTGGCATCATGGCGAATTTTATGTGGACCGCGTAGCGTATGGCGCAATGTGCAGCAAGATGAATGCGGTTGCAGTGGTTTCGCAATCTTGCAAAGCTATGCTGCAAGAAAAGCTTCCGGAGATTGAAAGCAAGCTAGTATGCATACCCAATATGCTGGATGCTGTCGCAATTGGACAGAAGGCTGGAAATTCACCTTATACCGGTGATATACTGCATATTGTCTCGGTAGGTCGGCTTGCACCAGAGAAACATTTTGAAAATGTCTTTCCCGCCGCAAAGGCGTTGCGGCAAGCTGGTATAGACTTCGCCTGGCATGTTATTGGAGATGGTTTTGAGCGTTCAAAATTAGAAGCGTTGATTGCTGAGAACGACCTGAAAGATCATGTAATTCTGGATGGAAGCAAGACTAATCCTTATCCCTATATGAAGTATGCAGACCTGTTTGTTCACCCGTCATATGTGGAATCGCAGGGCTTAACTGTGTTGGAAGCGATGGCGCTTGGCGTTCCTTGCGTGGTGACGAAATCCCGAGTGACCGTGTGAGTTTATTGAGGATGGTATTAACGGCCTATTGACGGAGCAGTCACCGGAATCGTTGACAGAAAAAGTCTTGTCTATTTTGACTGACAAGACTCTTTTTCAGAGCATTAAAGAAAACACGGTGTGTCCAGAACAATTCGCCCCGGATCGGGTCATGAAGCAAATAGAAGAACTAATTGATGGATAGAAGGTGTTGAGCAATGAAAATCACCATGTATGGCAACGGTGGTGCTGGAAACCACGGCTGTGAAGCAATCAGTCGCGGAACCGTTGAGCTTTTGGGTGCAAATGAATACCGAATTCTTTCAGAAAACTGCCGGGAAGATGCGCAATATGGTCTTGATACCTGTGCGGCGCTTGAATCGGCTAAGGAGGCGCGAAAAAAGGATTTTGGCTTTTTAAAGGCTTATGCAAAATTGAAGCTTACCGGCAATTACACCGATATGGATGGGCGATATTATTTGCCCGCTATTAAAAGCTGCAAAGGAAACACAGACATTGCCTTCTCCATTGGTGGGGACAATTATTGCTATGGCAACACCGCTTTGTATGCATATTTGAACAGAGCCTTTTGAAGCAGGGAATTAAAACTGCGCTTTGGGGCTGCTCCATTGAGCCTGAGGTTGCGTCAGAAGAGGATGTTGCCGAGGATTTGCGGAATTACTCCATTGTCGCGGCCAGAGAGAGCATAACTTATGCCGCAGTCAAGGAAGTTGGTGCAAATGCGCTTTTAATGCCGGATCCTGCCTTCCTTATGAAAGCAAAGGCTTGCGAAGTCGAAGATTTCTTCCTGCAAAAAAGAGGTCATCGGGATCAATATCAGCCCAATGATTATCAGCAACGAAAAGAATCACGGTGCAGCCTATGCCAACTATAAGGCATTGATTCAACACATTCTGGATAATACCGACGCCTATATTGCCCTGATTCCACATGTCGTTTGGACCAACAATGACGACCGCATTCCGCTCAAGCAGCTGTACGATGATTTTGGCCAAAACCGGCGGTTGATTTTGGTAGACGACCATACCGCGCCGGAACTGAAATATATCATTTCTCAATGCAGCTTCTTCGTTGGTGCCCGAACTCACGCGACTATCGCTGCGTATTCTACCGGCGTTCCGACACTGGTGGTGGGCTACTCCGTCAAAGCGCGCGGCATTGCTCGGGATTTGTTCGGCACGGAGGATGGCTACGTTCTGCCGGTGCAGCGGCTCAAGGAGAGCGATGAGCTGACCCGAGCATTCGTTCGCCTGTATGAAAAGCGCGATGCCATCCGGGCGCACCTCAATAAGACGCTTCCCGGCTATATCGCCCGAGCCGACGAGGCTCGCAAGGCATTGGAGGAACTTGTAAACGCATGAAACGCGATGAGATCAAGGCAGGTGCGCTGCTGTCCTATCTGAACCTGCTGATCGGCAATCTGATTCCGTTCATTTATACGCCCATCATGCTCCGTATGCTGGGGCAGGCGGAGTATGGCATTTACGGGATTGCACAGTCGGTTATGGGATATATCGGCCTGCTGAATTTCGGCATCGGCGGCTCAATCATCCGCTACCTTGCCAAATACCGCGCAGAGGGAGATTTGGACGGAGAACAGCGCGTCTTTGGCCTGTTCATCAAGATATACTCAGTAATCGGCGCTGCAATTCTGCTGGTCGGCACATTCTGCTCCCTTCCACTTGGGGTTCTATGGACGATCCCCTCATGCCGGACGAGCTCCTTCTGCTGGAGCGGCTGGTGCGTCTGATGACGCTGAATACGGCGATTTTATGCCCTTCAATGTGTTCAGCTCCATGATTCTGGCCCACGAGAGATTTATCTTTAGCAAAACGGCTTCACTAATCACAAGCGTGGTATCACCATGCTTGAATCTTTGTGCTGCTGTTCATGGGCTTTGGCTCTATCGGTCTTGTCCTTTCTGCGACGGTCCTGAATTTTGTTACCTATGCCATCTACACCGTATATGTAATTCGACGGATGCATATCCGCCCCTGCTTCCAGCATGTCGGTGATGGACTTCTTGGCGAGATCATTCGTTTTTCCTTGTTTGTGTTTTGGCAAACATTGTTGACATCCTCTTTTTGAATTCCACAGATAAGCTCATTATCGGTTGGGCCGTTGGCGCGGTAGCTACAGCGGTCTATAACATTGGCGCGACCTTCAATACTTACATCACAAGCCTGTCAACGGCAATCAGTGGCGTCCTTATGCCGAAGGTGACAAAATGGCTGTTAAGGACACCCCTCCCTGAGGAGTTTACAACCCTGTTCATCAAGGTCGGGCGGTTGCAATTTTTGCTGATTTCTTCGTTGTTTCTGCGTTTGTGGCGTTTGGACGGCAGTTCATCGCATTATGGGCGGGTGCTGGGTACGAGGATGCCTATTATGTGGCGCTTCTGGTGATGATCCCGGTGACCGTGCCCCTGATTCAGAACACCGGCCTGAACATTCTCTATGCTATGAATAAGCATCAGTTCCGGTCTGTCGTATACCTCTGCATCGCCGTGCTGAATGTCGGGCTGACTTTCTGGTGGGTGGAAGCATACGGCATCATCGGCGCGGCTATGGCTACCTGCATTGCCTATGTGGTGGGGGAACATTCTAATTATCAACTGGTATTACTATAAGAAAATCGGCATTGATATCCCGTTGTTCTGGAAGAACATCCTGCATATGTGCCCAGTCATGCTGGTCATGGGGACGGTGGGGTGGTTCATTCTGGACGCGCTGCATATCAGCAATTGGCTGATCTTCTTTGCCCTCGCCGCAGCGTATACCCTGATTTATTGGATTTCGGCGTATTTCTTCATGATGAATGACTATGAAAGAGCGTTCATTAAAGGTCCGGTATTGAAAATCTTTACACGCATGAAAGGAAGAGAAAATGGAAACGAACCACCGTATCAACAGCATTGATATTGCGCGTCTGTTTGCGGTGATTCTTGTCATTGCGATCCACACACAAGCGATTATGTGGCTCTCAGATCGCGCCAACGGCAGTATTCAGATACTGCCCCGCGTGGCTGTTCCATTTTTTTTTTGCACCAGCGGTTATTTTCTTCAAAAAGGCTATGTCCGGAAGGACTGCTCCGCTATTTCGGGTACTCTTTTGAAACTGATAAAAGTATATGCTTTTGTATCGCTGGCTTATTTTGCCTTTATATTTATACAAAACCCTATACTGTTGCGTGAACCGAAAAAATGGATGCTGATAGACTTCCTGTTCAATGGCAGTTACTATCATCTATGGTACATGGTGGGTGTCATTTATTCTATGGTAGTGATCTACCTGATTTGCAAATTCAAGCTGACGAAAGCGCTGCTTCCGCTGGCAGTTTTTGCTATGCCGTTGGGCTTTTGGGAACGTCGTATTATGGCATCGGCAGCAGGCTCCCGATTATGAGTACACTGTTTGACAGTAGATGGTTTTTGAGTGTTCGGCGGATATTTTTGATGGGCTTTCCTTTTGCCGCTTTGGGGTGGATCATTTCGAAGAAAAATTGAAACTACGCATTTCCAAGAAACATCTGCTGTTTGCGACCACGCTGGTGGCACTGCTATTCGTGGCTGAGATTGTTACTGCGACTGTCACGGGGATGTCAAGAACAATCGAAATCACGGTATTCCTTTATCCGCTGCTGTTTCTTCTGTTTCAGATTTGTCTTGCCTATCCGCTTGAAAGAAAAAAAGCGATCTTGCTTCGGCCTGCCGTGATACGGCTAATTTTACATATTTCTGGCATCCGCTTGTCATTCTTGCGCTGCGGAAAGTTGTTAATGCGAACTTTTTCCTGTTTACGATTACGACAGCAATATGCCTGCTATTGGGCTTTGGCTATCACTCCTTGAAGAACCGAAGGAGACTTACATATGAACGTCGCTCAAAAAATTGATACTTGCACTGGCTGCGGGGTGTGCGCTGCGGTTTGCCCATCAGCGGCTGTCGAAATGCAGCCGGATGCGCATGGCTTTTTGCGCCCTGTCGTTGATGACGCAGCGTGTACCGACTGCGGCCTCTGCACCGGAAAATGTCCGGTTTCCGTTTTGCCGCAGAACTCGGCGCATACGGATATTCTAACCGGCTACGCCAAGGACGGAGCTCTCCTGCCCCAATCCTCATCCGGCGCGATTTTTCCCGTATTGGCAGCGGAGATCATCCGCAGAGGCGGCCTTGTGTTCGGCGCGGCCTTTGACGGACCATTCCAGGTAGTACATACTGCCGCTGAGAGCGTGGAGGAACTTTCTACGCTTTGCAGCTCCAAGTATGTCCAAGGCCGCATTCCGAGTGACTGCTATGCGCAGGTCAAGGCGGCGCTGGCCGCCGGTCGCTGGGTCTATTTCAGCGGAATGCCGTGCCAGGTCGCTGCACTGAAAAGCTATCTCAGCCGGGATTATGATACGCTGATCACGCAGGATACCGCCTGCCACAGTGTTCCGTCGCCTCTGGTGTGGGACGAATATAAAGCGGAACTGGAGAAGCAGTATGGCGGCAAGCTGACCGCGTTCTCCTTCCGCAACAAAGCAAATGGCTGGGAGGGGTACCATATTCGCGCCGCGTTTGATAACGGCGGAAAGTTCACCCAGCCTGCCGCCGAAAACCCCTATCAGCGCGGTTTTATCAAGGGACTGTATTCCCGCAGCTCCTGCTTTGTATGCAAGTTCAAAGGGATCGAGCGTTGCAGCGATATCACGCTGGCCGATTATTGGGGTGTCAAAGGTATTCAGCCGGACGCCTACAACCCGCAGGGCACATCCCTCGTTTTGATTCACAGTGAAAAGGGACGCAGCCTGCTGGAAGGCTGCAAGGATCAGCTGCAACTCCAGCCCGCAGCCAAAGACGCGTTTTCCTTTAACCCGGCGGTGCTTACACCCATTCAAAAGCCCGCCCGCTATGATGAATTCTGGGAGGGCTACGGTCAAACGACCTTTACCGATTTGGTTTCCGCCTGCTGCGAGCCGACAAAAGGACGAACTGGCGCAGGAACGCCGGAGCAAGAGCCTTTTGGCCCGCGTCATGCGCCGCCTGAAACGATAACACACGATGCTTCGACAAATCTACGCTATGAACCCATGGATGGTGTGCATTTTGCTGCTGTCCCTACTCCTTCTCTGGCCCGTGCTCTGCCAGCGGGTTGGGGAACGGAGGCGAGTGCTTTCAATACCGCGCTCGCCTGCGCGGCTGCGTTCATCATCCTCTACACCACCATCCTAACCCGCACACCTGGCGACTACAAGCCCATCCTTACGCCCTTTGCCACATTTACCGCCGCACTCCAGCAACCAGAACTCTACCGCGGGATGCTGATGAACGTCTTCCTCTTCTTCCCGCTGGGGCTGACGTTTTCCAATGCCCTGCCGCGAAAGTGGCACCGCTGGCTTAGAATCATCCTCACGACGCTTGTCAGCAGCGCGCTTAGCGCGGGAATTGAGTACGCGCAGTACCGTTATGCCCTTTGGCATGGCGGAGGTGGATGACGTGATCTGCAACACGCTAGGCGCGTTCATCGGCT
>VOFG01002833.1_pt1 | contig 16775 bp, 25 predicted proteins | sample 5384171 | NCBI WGS metagenome assembly VOFG01 (sample SAMN12384726, study PRJNA508395) | human gut metagenome | isolation source: healthy gut F | host: Homo sapiens
CGTGTGCTCACGCTGATTGCAAAGTCTTCATCTCAAGTACTGGAATCTGTCTGTTTTGCAGAGTGTGCTGGGCTCTCTTCGTCCGGCGGTCGCGGCAATGATTGCATCCGCCGGCGTGACGATTCTGCTGAACGCCTTCTGGGGCGGGCGCACGATTGTGCCGACGCAGACAAACTGCCTCATGATCGGCATTTTCGCGCTGAGCTTTTTCCTGCTGCGCAAGACGAAGCTCAATCCCATTGCCGTCATGGTGCTGGCAGGCATTGTGAACCTCTTGCCGGTCTGTGCGGCATCGGCTGAATCGACAAAAAGCTGGTGCTTTTGACAAAGCGGCTGCACCTCGATCAGGGCAGCATCATTTTGTCCCGTAGGGACAAAATTCCGCACTGGCTCAGCAAGAAGTATGGTTCCGGTCGGCAGAGCCGCCGGATACAATGGTTTTCCATTTGATTTCGCCTGCGGGGCGAAACTCTACGAGGTTTTTCATCAGAAGCTGTTTCCGCGTCAGGCGGATGGTCATGTTCTCTTCCAGCCCCGGCACGTCGGTAATGTACAGCGAGCCCTCAAACACGTCCTTTAACAGTACGCTCTGCGTGAGCGTTCCTGTAAGCGTCACGTGGCAGGGCTTTTCATAGTGCTCGTCCGAAACGCTGTAAATAACTGCGTCTTCATCATAGGAAATATTCTTCTGCGTCGGCACGAGGAAAAACAGCAGCACATTCAAAACCACCAGCACCACGGCCACCGTCAGAAGTGTTTTGCTGCGTTTATTGTCCTTTTCCTGTCCCAGTCTGTCCGCCATGCGTTAAACCTCCTGTTGTGTGCTCTTTCTGCTATTATACCGGATCGCGCTGCATTTGACAACCGGGGCGCAGAATTCAAAAAAATTTAAGAATTCTTAGCTTGCGCCGCAGAAGATTTCGGCTATAATGGAAGCAAAAGAGGTTACAATTTGGTAACAGCATTAGTGAAGGAAATTTCTTTTTGGGGGATGCCATCGGTTCATTTCACACACTGACCTGACACAAGCAACCACCATACAACCAACCAAAAATCGCCCGCGCGGAGTATGCTTGCTCTGCGCGGGCGTTTTACGTGCCGATATTATTCCCAAAGCCTCGCGGGGTATGTGCCCTCCCGCTTGAGTGCCCCAATGGCCGATTTCACGCTGTCGAGGTCTTCTTTGTACGTCACACCGTGCCACGTCTCCATACACGGCAGCACGCGCACACTGATCTTTTTTCTCCGCCAGCCGGCTTCCCACAAACGTCGGCAGATAGAACTCGCACTTTTCCGGGTTCACCGGAAGATTTTCCGCCAAAAACGCCGGGAACGCGGTCCAGATCTCGTCCAGAATCTCCGGCGTAAAGCCCCAGAAGTTCATGGAGACCTGCGTGTCGCCCGAAAGGGGCACAAACGTCTCGCCGTCTTCCGTATAGGCCGCATCGATGCCGATGGCGCCATTGGCGAGGTTTAATCGGCTTGTCGATGACGATCGCCTGATCTCGGGGATCTGATGCGAGCGGAACAGGCCGAGCGTGCCGTATTTTGCCGTGGGCTTGCCGTGGTCGAGCGGGTACTGCTCGTCAAGGCGTAGCCCATGCTCATCACGACGCCGCCCTCGATCTGCCCCTCGCAGGACAGCGGGTTGATCGCCTTGCCAACATCGTGCGCGGCGTCGATCTCGCGGATCGTTCCGTTTTCGTTGAGAATGCACATCTGCGTCGCCGTAGGCCGTGGCTGATGGGATTTTGCTGCGCGCCCAGGTTCGGCTTGTTCGCGCCGTAGAACTCCTGGTCGAGCGCTTTCGCGTAATATTCGCCAGGCAGCTCGGTTCCTGCCTGTTGCCGCCGGGCAGTGATTCCATGCCCTGCCGGTGCGCGATGCCGGAATAATCGGACACCCCTCGAGCGCGGCGGTGAGCTTTTCGCACGCCCGCCGGCAGGCTTCACCGGTCACGAGCGTCTGGCGCGAGCCGGAAGTCCGGTGCGATCCACCGTGTTCGGCGTTCGTAGACGATCTGCTCGCGGTGCAGCGTGTTTGTGACCGTCATCTGGACGAGCACCGTACCGAGCCCCTGTCCGATGCAGGACGCGCCGGAGTAGATGTGCAGCTTTTCGTCAGCCTCGACGATCAGCTTGCAGCGGCCATGTCCGGCAGACCCACGCCGACGCCCGCGTTTTTCATCGCGCAGGCCAATCCGACAGGCTTCCCGCCTTGACGGCGGCGTCATAGAGGGCCTGACCGCCTCGAGCGTCTCCACAAGGCCGGTCTCCGGCCCGACGATCTGCCCGTTCGGCAGGATGCCGCCGGGGCGGATGGCGTTGCGCAGACGGATCTCCAGTGGCGAAATGCCGACCTTGTCGGCCATTTCTTTGTGCAGCGTCATTTCGACCGCGAAGCAGGTCTGCGTGACGCCAAAGCCGCGGAACGCGCCCGCGGGCGGATTGTTGGTGTAGTAGGCATAGCCTTCGATCTCGAAGTTCTCGTAGGCATAGGGACCCGCCGCGTGCGTACAGGCGCGCTCGAGCACCGGCCCGCCCAGCGAGGCATACGCGCCGGTGTCGGCACCACCTTGGCCTTCACGCCCTGAATGAGGCCGTTTTCGTCGCAGCCCATCGTGAAATCCATCAGAACGGGTGCCGCTTCGGATGGATGAGCAGCGATTCGGCGCGGCTGAGCTTCACCTTGACCGGCAGGCCCGTCACGTAGGTGATGAGCGCGGCGTGGTGCTGCACGGACATGTCCTCCTTGCCGCCGAAGCCGCCGCCGACGAGCTGGTTCTGCACCTTGATCTTCTTTGAGCCGAGCAGCAGCGAGCATTCATGCAGCGTGGTATGCGCGGACTGGTCGGTAGTGAGGAGCATGATGTCGCCGTCGAGATCGCGATAGGCGACGGCGCACTCCGGCTCCAGGAATGCGTGCTCGGTCCATGGCGTTTCAAAACGCTGCGAGATGACGTATTTGGACTTCGCGATCGCGCCCGCCGCGTCGCCGCGCGCAACGTGGCGCACGGCCTGCACGTTCGTGCCCTCTTCCTCGAAGACGTGGGGCGCGTTCTCCTCTGCGGCCTCCCAGGGGTTATGTACCGCGGGGAGAACCTCATATTCGACCTTGATCAGCTTCTTCGCCTTTTCGAGTGTCTCCGGATCTTGGGCGACGACGAGACAGATCGCGTCGCCAAGATAGTGCGTCAGACCGCCGACGGGCACGAGCGTATACTGGTCGTGCTGATGTGGCCGACTTTATTCTCGCCGGGGATGTCCTCGGCGGTCAGCACGGCGTAGACGCCCGGCATGGCCAGCGCCTTGCTCGCGTCGATGGCCTTGACGCGAGCGCGCGCATATTTCGCGCGGACGGCGGAGCCATAGGTCATGTTGGGGACGTACCAGTCGTCGGGATATTTGCCCGTGCCGAGGACCTTTTCCTCGACGTCGAGCCGGTGGACGCTCGAGCCGACCTTCCAGTCGTTCTCGCTCGGCTCCGGGATGACGCCCTCGCGCTTCAGCTTCGCCGCGAGCTTCACGGCGGCGATGATCTTCACATAGCCCGTGCAGCGGCAGTAGTTGTTGCGCAGTGCGTTTTTGATCTCGTTTTCGTTGGGGTCCGGGTTTTGATCGAGCAGCGCCTTCGTGCAGATGACCATGCCGGGAATGCAGAAACCGCACTGCACGGCCCCGGCCTCGCCGTAGGCGTAGGTGTAAGCTTCTTTTCCTCGTCCGTCAGGCCCTCGACAGTCAGGATGTGACGGCCTTCGAGCGCATCGGTGGACGGCGTGCAGGCTCGGCAGGGCTCGCCGTCGATCAGAACGGTACACGCGCCGCACGCGCCCTCGCTGCATCCGTCCTTGACGCTCGTCAGGTGCAACTCGTCACGCAGATAGCGCAGCAGCTTTTGATTTTTGGGACATTGACTTCGGTTCCATTGACAAAAACACAGCCATGGGACTTCTCTCCTTTTCCGCGGGAACGCGCAGGTTCTGAATCCATTATACTGTTTTTTCAGAACGCTTGCAAAAAAGTACCAGAAATTTTCGTTTGGCGCGCTCGTATTTGTTCGATAATATCAAAAAATCGTGAAAAGCGAAACTTTTCACGATTTTCGTTATTCTTATGAAAATACCACGTATCAGACTCACAGTTGCTGATCGTCCTCTGACGCAGCGCGGGCCGGTGGTTCGCGCTGAGGAAGAACACGAGCACGAAGGCGTAGAACGCCGCAGTCATCAGGGCGAGTCGACACTGAGGAAAAGTCCCAAAAGCCGTGCAGCAGGACGGGGACGAATGCTCTCGCGCAGAAAGCGGTCGCGCAGGAACCCTTCGCCCTCGCGCTCGGCGCGCTTGGCCTCGCCGAGGTAGATGCCATGTAGACCGCAAAGAAGAAATGCCCCGGCACGGACAGCAGCGCACGCGGCACCGCGACGGACAGACCGAACTGCGCGACATAGAGGATGTTTTCCAGCGCGGCGAAGCCCAGAGCGGAGAAGACGCAATAGACCACGGCGTCGAACCGGTAGTCGAAGGCGGGATGTTTCCACGCGAAGCGGCGCACCGGCCATCGCTTGCAAAGCTGCTCGACAAGGGCGACGGCGACGAAGTTCTCCAGCAGGAGATAGCCAGCTCGCTGCCGGGTGAATAATACCGGTTCAGCAGGCGCGTCAGAACTTCGATGAGGCTCGCTGCGACGCCGGACAGTGCGCCGACGATCACCAGCTTCACCAGCAGCGGGCGCGGCTCCTTTTCAATTTTATCGAGCTTATAGACGCGGATGAGCAGGATGATGGCCGGCAGCAGCGCGGCCAGAAGCAGGACAGGGTTCATAACGGCCTCCGTTTCAAAGCAATGGGGAGAACAGTTTGAGCAGGGTTTGCAGCAGACGCTGACCGGGATGGGTGCGCTTGCAGGCGGCGTAGGTGATCTCCTCGCATTTGGGGAATGTGGCCGCGAAGTCGGCATGGATGTCCTCGATCGCGGAAGCGCCGCAGAGGTAAACGCCGTCCTCAAAGTGGAGGTAGAGGCTGCGGAAGTCGAGATTGACCGTGCCGACGAGGGCAAATTTTCCGTCGGCCAGCGCGAGCTTCGAATGGACGAAGCCGGGCGTGTATTCGTAGATGCGGACGCCTGCGGCGGTGAGCGCTTCGTAGTTTGCGCGCGTGACCGCGTGGACGTACCACTTATCCGGCACGCCGGGCGTTACGATGCGGACATCGAGGCCGGTCTTTGCGGCGGTGCAGAGCGCGGAGAGCATTTCATCGTCGAGGATGAGATAGGGCGTCATCAGCCAGACATAGCGCCGTGCGGAGCGAATGAGGCTCCGGTACATGCTCGCGCCGACGTTTTCATGGTCGAGCGGGCTGTCAGCAAACGGCTGCAAAAAGCCGTCGGACGGGACGGCAGCGTCCCGCGGGCGGAAGACGGAGAGGTCTTCCGCGCTGCGGTCGACATAGCCCCCAGAACGCAAGGAACATCGCGGTCATCGACCAGACGGCCTCGCCCCGGACGAGCACGGCGCAGTCTTTCCAGTGGCCGTGCGGGTGCGTGAGGTTGATGTACTCGTCGGCCAGGTTGACGCCGCCGGTGAAGGCGGCCTTGCCGTCGATGATCATGAGCTTGCGGTGGTCGCGGTTGTTCATCCGCCCGTTCAGGACCGGCAGATAGGGGTTGACCGCGTGGGCGCGGATGCCGAACTCGCCGAGCTTTTTTCGCATAGCCCATCGGCAGGCGCGTGATGCAGCCGAAGTCGTCGTAGAGCACGCGGACGTCCAGCCCTTCGGCGGCCTTGCGCTTCAGGATGTACAGGATCCGGCCCCACATCTCGCCGTTGTCGATGATGAAAAACTCGGGGAAGATATAGTGCTCGGCTTTTCTCAAGCTCCTCCAGCATCGCGGCAAAGCACGCCTCGCCGCCGGGAAAATAGGCTCCGTCCGAGGACTCATAGGCCGGATAGTGCGCACAGGCGAAGAGATAGCGCGCGTGATTATAAGCGTCGTCGCCGCGCGCTTCGATCTGCGCAAGCACCTCTGGGTCCTGCGTGAGGGCGTTGGTGGTGACGCGCTCGATGCCGGCCATCTTCCGGGCCTCGTGGGACGAGACGCGGTTGCCGCCGAAGAGCAGGTAGATCGTCAGGCCCGCGACCGGGAAGGCCAGAATCAGCACGGCCCATGCGATCTTATACGATGGGTTTCCGTGCGAGCAGATGACCGTGATCACGGCGCCCCAGGACAGGACGCTCATTGCAAAGCCGAGCCAGCGGCGGTATTCGTGCAGCCAGCTCATCCCGGCCAGCACAAAGATGATTTGCAGCAGGATGCCAAGCGAGACGACCACGACGCGCTGGAAGATCAGTTTGGAAAAATTACGCACGGCGCGGCCTCCTTTCTTCGGCACACAGGCAGGAATTCATTCTCGACCCATTATAACAAATTGGATAGGCAGTGGCAAGGGGTATGTTTTGGGACGAATGTGTTTCCGCTTCGCATTGCATGTATGGGAACGCAAAATCCCCGCACAGCAGAGCTGCGCGGGGATGGACATTTATTGTGCTTTTTTCAGCTCTGCGATGTCCTGCGACATCATGCGGACGACCTGCTTCAGCATGGCGACGTCTTCTTCCAGATCTTCGACCTTGGAACGGGGGTGCAAGCGTCTCAAGCAAGGTCTGCTGCCCCTCTGCAAGGAGCTTGAGCTGCTTCATGACCGTGTTTTCCAGAATTACCTGCATATCATGTACTGCGCCGATGCGCGCATTGCGGCACTCTTCCTGAACCCGACGGGCCAGCTCATCCACACTGGACTTGGTCGCAAACTCTTTCATCTGCTCCTGTTGCTGCTGCAAGGATTCCAAGGCCAAGTTCAATTTCTTCTCTACTGAGTTTTCTGAAATGCTGTGCATATTGTGCGCTGAGGCTTGTATGAGTTCCGCTTTCCCTGTTCCAGCGTTTCCTCGAATGTGTCCATACGCTGTTCGATGCGGTCAAGTCGTTCCTGCAATGCCTGATCCATGGAGGGGCCTCCTTCGCACTGTTTTTTCATTGTAAGGGGAAACGGGCATAATGTCAAGATGGAAACGGGCGTGTGCGAGATTCGGAATATGAACTTTTGTTTGAAAATAGCTCTTGTAGAATCTGGCCGCTTCTGCTATAATATAGGATACGACAAAAACCAAAACTGCAAGGAGCAGATATGACAAACACAATTCATGTACAGGGCGCACGCGCCAACAATTTGAAAAATGTAAGCGTCAGCATCCCACGGGACAAGCTCGTGGTGCTGACGGGGCTTTCCGGGTCGGGCAAATCGAGCCTGGCCTTTGACACGATCTATGCCGAGGGGCAGAGGCGGTATGTCGAGTCGCTGTCGTCCTACGCCCGGATGTTCCTCGGGCAGATGGACAAGCCGGACGTTGACGCGATCGACGGTCTGTCCCCTGCCATCTCTATCGATCAAAAACGACGAGCCGCAACCCGCGCTCGACCGTGGGTACGGTGACGGAAATTTACGACTATCTGCGTCTTTTTATGGGCCCGCTGCGGCACGCCGCACTGCCCGAAATGCGGCAAGGAGATCCACCACCAGACGATCGACCAGATCGTCGACCAGATCATGGGGCTGCCGGAGCGGACGCGGTTCCAGATCCTCTCGCCGGTCGTCCGCAGCAAAGAAGGGCACCCATCAGAAGGTCTTTGAGGATGCCCGCAAGGGCGGCTATGCGCGCGTCCGCGTGGACGGCAGCATCTATGACCTGACCGAGGAGATCACGCTCGACAAGAACAAGAAGCACCACATCGAGGTCGTCGTCGACCGGCTCGTGATGAAGCCGGATCTGGCCCGGCGGCTGACCGACTCGGTGGAGACGGCGGCGAACCTCCGGCGGGCTTATCATCTTAAACGAAGTCGCGGACGACCGCGACACGATGTTCTCGCAGAACTACGCCTGCGAGGACTGCGGCATCAGCCTGCCGGAGCTGTCGCCCCGGATGTTCTCGTTCAACAATCCCTACGGGGCGTGCCCGGTCTGCACGGGCCTTGGCACGCAGCTCGTGGCCGACCCCGATCTCATCATTCCGGACTGGGACAAGTCCATCCTCGACGGAGCCATCCAGTCCTCGGGCTGGAACAATCTGCGGGATGATTCCATCGCGCGGATGTATTTCGAGGCGCTGGCGAAGAAGTACCACTTTTCGTTGACGGTGCCCATCCGGGAGCTGCCGCAGGAGGCGCTCGACGTGATCCTGTACGGCACGAAGGGCGAGAACCTGACCATCTACTATGAGCGTGCAAATGGGCGCGGGACGCTGGAGCGGCCGTTTGAGGGCATTGTGAATAATGTCGAGCGGCGGCTTCAGGAGACGCAGTCGGACGCGATGCGCAAGGAGCTGGAGAGCTGCATGTCGGAGCGGCCCTGCCCGAAGTGCCGCGGCAAGCGGCTGACGGACGTGAGCCTCGCCGTGACCGTTGGCGGGATGAGCATTATGGATTTCTGCGCGATGCCGGTCTCGGAAGAGCTGGAATTCATGAATCGCCTGACTCTGACCGGCAACATGGCCGTCATCGGGCGGAACAGATTTTGCGCGAGATCCGGTCGCGGCTCATTTTTGCAGGCCGTCGGACTCCGGTATCTGACGCTCTCACGCTCGGCGGCGACGCTCTCCGGCGGCGAGAGCCAGAGAATCCGTCTGGCGACGCAGATCGGCTCGAGCCTGATGGGCGTGCTCTACATTCTCGACGAGCCGTCCATCGGACTGCACCAGCGCGACAACGACAAGCTGCTCGATACGCTGCGCCGCCTGCGCGATCTCGGCAACACCGTCCTTGTCGTGGAGCACGACGAGGACACGATGCGCGCGGCGGATTACATCGTCGACGTCGGCCCCGGCGCGGGCATCCACGGCGGCGAGATCGTCGCGGCGGGAAGTGTAGACGCCCTCATTGCGGAGCCGCGCTCGATCACCGGGCAGTATCTGTCCGGGAAAAAGAAAATTCCCGTCCCCGGCGGAGCGCCGGACGGCAACGGGAAATTCCTGCGCGTCTTCGGCGCGGCGGAAAATAACCTCAAAAATATCGACGTGGAGATCCCGCTCGGCACGTTTATCTGTGTGACCGGCGTGTCCGGCTCCGGAAAGTCCAGCCTCGTCAACGAGATCATCTACAAGAAGCTGGCGTCCGCGCTCAATCACGCGCGGATGCGGCCCGGCAGGTTCCGCGCCATCGAGGGGCTGGAGCACCTCGACAAGGTCGTCGCCATCGACCAGAGCCCGATCGGGCGGATGCCGTCGTCCAACCCGGCGACGTATACGAATTTGTTCAACGACATCCGCGACCTGTTTGCGTCCACCTCGGACGCGCGGGCGCGCGGCTATGGCCCCGGCCGGTTCTCGTTCAATACAAAGGGCGGCCGGTGCGAGGCATGCGCGGGCAATGGTCTCGTCAAGATCGAGATGCACTTCCTCGCGGACGTCTATGTTCCGTGTGAGGTCTGCCACGGGAAGCGGTATAACCGCGAGACGCTCGAGGTCCTCTACAAGGGCAAGAGCATCGCAGATGTGCTCGACATGACGGCGGAGGAGGCGCTCAGCTTCTTCGACAATCTGCCGAAGATCCGAAACCGCATCCAGACGCTCGTCGACGTGGGACTCGGGTATATCAAGCTGGGGCAAAGCTCGACGACGCTCTCCGGCGGCGAGGCGCAGCGCGTGAAGCTGGCGACCGAGCTCTCCAAGCGGTCGACCGGCAGGACGTTCTATATCCTCGACGAGCCAACGACCGGACTGCATGTGGCGGACGTCCACAAGCTGATTGAGGTGCTGCAAAAAGCTCGTCGACGCGGGGAACACTGTCTCGTCATCGAGCACAATCTCGACGTCATCAAGGTGGCCGACCATCTGATCGATCTCGGCCCGGGAGGGCGGCGGCGCAGGCGGCACGGTGGTCGCGTGCGGGACGCCGGAGCAGGTTGCCGCCTGCCCGGAGAGCTATACCGGACAATATCTGAAGAAACTGCTCTGAGGCGGCGCACTTCAGACAAAATATGAGATTTCCGCATTCCCCGCAGACTTTTGAGGAAAGCAGGTGACGGCCATGCACGAAGGCCACCGCGAACGTATGCGCGCACAGCTCCGGCAATCCGGCATGGATTCTCTATCCGATGTTCAGGTTTTGGAGGTGCTGCTCTACCACGCCTTTGCGCGGCAGGACACGAATCTGCTGGCGCATGCGCTGATCGCGCGCTTCGGCTCGCTCGCCGGCGTATTTGAGGCGCCGGTATCGGAGCTGAGTGAAGGTGCCGGGCATTGGACCCGGCGCGGCAGAATTGATCGCACTGGTGCCGCAGATTGAACGGCGGCACCTCATCAGCCGCGCCCGGACGGAAGCATCTGACCAGCACGGCCCAGTGCGGCCAATACCTGACGCCGTTCTTTTACGGTGCGGTGGAGGAGCAGGTCTATCTGCTGTGCCTCGACGCGAAGTGCAAGGCACTCGACTGTATCCTCGTGCAGAGCGGGGACGTCAATTCGGCGGGCATCTCCGTGCGCAAGGTCGTCAGGCCGCGCTGGACGCAATGCGACGTCCGTCGTACTCGCACACAACCATCCGTCGGGCGTGGCCTCCCGAGCGAGGAGGACAAGCGCGTGACGCAGGTCATCCGCGACGCGCTGGACGCGGTCGATGTCCTGCTGGCCGATCACATCATCGTTGCGGACGGCGACTTCGTCTCGCTGGCCGACGACGGCATTTTGAGGTAACGCAATGGATTTTCAGCTTGTTTCTGATTATAAGCCCACCGGCGACCAGCCGAGGCCATTGAAAAACTGACGTGGGGCGTGAAAAACGGGCTGCCGGAGCAGGTGCTGCTCGGTGTGACCGGCTCGGGCAAGACGTTTACGATGGCGAACATCATCGCGAACTGCAACCGTCCGGCGCTCGTGCTGGACACAACAAGACGCTGGCTGCGCAGCTCTGTTCGGAGTTCGGGCGTTTTTTCCGCACAATGCGGTGGAATACTTCGTCTCCTATTACGACTATTACCAGCCCGAGGCGTACATCCCCCACACGGACACCTACATTGAAAAGGACGCCTCCACGAACGAGGAGATCGACCGGCTGCGCCTTTCGGCGACGGCCTCGCTGCTGGAGCGGCGGGACGTGATCGTCGTGTCATCGGTAAGCTGCATTTACGGACTCGGCGAGGCCGGATGATTTTCAGAAGATGATGATCAATCTGACGACCGGGGCGGAGCTTCCGCGCGAGGAGCTGATGCGCCGCCTCGTTGACGACCGGTATGAGCGCAACGACATCGCCTTCGAGCGCAACATGTTCCGCGTCCGTGGCGACACGATCGAGCTTTGGCCCGCCTACTGGGCGTCGAGCGCGATCCGTGTGGAGTATTTCGGAGATGAGATCGACCGCATCAGCGAGATCAACCCCGTCACCGGCGCGGTCATCCGGCGGCTCATCTCCATTCCGGTCTGGCCCGCGAGCCACTATGTCACGACGAAGGAAGAAGATGGCGCGCGCGATCTGCGAGATCCGCAAGGAGTGCGACGAGCGCGTGAAATTCTTCACCGACAACGGCAAGCTGCTCGAGGCGCAGCGCATCGGTGAAGCGCGTGAACTATGACATCGAAATGATGCAGGACTGGGCTATTGCTCCGGTATCGAGAACTATTCGCGCATCATCTCTGACGTGCGCCGGGCAGCGCCCCGACCCTGCTGGACTATTTCGAAGGATTTTCTGCTGTTCGTCGACGAGAGCCATGTGACCGCTTCCGCAGGTGCGGGCGATGTACAATGGCGACCGGGCACGGAAAAAAGTCGCTGATCGACTTTGGCTTCCGTCTGCCGTCGGCCTACGACAACCGGCCGCTGACGTTCGACGAGTTCCACAGCCGTATCGGGCAGACCATCTACGTCTCGGCCACGCCCGGCAGACTATGAGCGCGAACGCGCAAGCCAGATTGCCGAACAGGTCATCCGGCCCCACAGGGCTGCTCGACCCGGAGGTCTTCGTCCGCCCAATCGAGGGGCAGATCGACGATCTCATCGGCGAGATCAACGCGACGACGGCGAAGGGCGAGCGGACGCTCGTCACGACGCTGACGAAGAAAATGGCCGAGGATCTGACGCGGTATTTGCAGGAAAACTGGCATCAAGGTGCGCTATATGCATTCCGACATCGGTGCGATGGAGCGCATTGAGATCATCCGCGATCTGCGGACGACGAAGTTCGACGTGCTCGTCGGCATCAACCTGCTGCGCGAGGGACTCGATCTGCCGGAGGTGTCGCTGATTGCGATCCTCGATGCCGACAAGGAGGGCTTCCTCCGCTCGGAGACGAGCCTGATCCAGACCATCGGCCGTGCGGCGCGCAACGCGGGCGGGCGTGTCATCCTCTACGCCGACAAGATCACCGAGGCGATGCGCAATGCGATGGACGAGACGGCGCGCCGCCGTCAGATCCAGCAAAGATATAATGAAGAACACGGCATTGTGCCCAAGACCATCGTCAAATCCGTGCGGGATCTCGATGAGATTTCGACGCCGGAGCACAAAGGGCAAGGGGCGGCGTGAAGATGACGAAGGCCGAACTCGACCGCGAGATCGCGAAGCTCGAGGTCCAGATGAAGAAGGCCGCGCAGATGATGGAATACGAGTATGCCGCCGTCCTGCGTGACGAGATCATCCGCCTCCGCGGCGAAAAGCCGAAAAAATAGCAGCAAAGGAGCGGCAAGGGCCGCCTTTTTTTCGAAGAACTGAGGGGGTTAAAATGCGGGCGGCCAATGGTCGCCCCTTTACGTTTAGAATTGAGGGGGCCTTTGGTTATTTGGGCATGTGCATAATGTCCTTCAGGGCCGGATAGAGGGCAGCGTAGCGCGCCTTTGGATTCTCATAGGCGGGCTGTGTGGCCGGGTCGGGCGCGAGGCAGGCGCCGTCCTTGATCTTTTCGGCAGCCTCCTCAGGTCGCGATAGAGTCCGATGCCAACGCCAGCGGCGCCGCTGCGCCGAGGCTGGTGGCGTTATCGGAGAAAAATAGACATCTTGCAGCGTGACGTCACAGACATCGGCGATGATCTGCTTCCAGAGCTTCGAGTGCGCCGCCGCCGATGATCTGCATACGGTCGACGGTCTGCCGCTCGCGGAGACGCCGGTAATCTGGCTGAGGCTGAAGGCACGCCCTCGAGCACAGCGCGGAGGAAATGCTCACGCTTGTGCGCGGTCGTCATGCCGAAGAAGACGCCCTGCGCCTGTTCGTCCATGACGGGCGAGCGCTCGCCGTAGAGATACGGCAGGTAGATCAGGCCCTCGCAGCCGGGCGCGACCGTGGCCGCGGCGGCGTCGAACGCGCGCGGCGTCACGACCTCGAAGATCTGCTGCGCCCAGTTGACCGAGCGGCAGGCGCTCATGGCCTTGCCGGAGACATAATACGCCTGGCCGTCCATCGTGCAGATGTTGAAGACGCGGTGGTCCGGGTCGAGGAACGGCTTGGCCAGCTGCGTGGAGATCCAGGCGCGGCTCTCAAGCTCCATGAGCACATCGCCGTTTTTTCGCCGTGCCGCCGCCGACGTTGGCACAGGCCGACGTCCCGCCGCCGACCGACACCGGGATGCCCGCGCGCAGGCCGAGATGGCCTGCCGCTTCTTCGGTCAGATGGCCGGCAATCTCACAGCCGGTATGGACCGGGGAATTTGTCCGGGTCGAGATCGACGGCACGGAAAAAGTCCCGGTCGTAGGCGCGGCGGCTGAGGCTGACGAGCGCGCCGTAGGAGGCGTCGGAAAGGTCGGTCGAGTCGAGATTGCCAGTCAGGCGGTAGACCAGGTAGTCCTGGCCTGGAGAATTTTATAGGTCTGTTCGTAAAGCTCCGGCTGTTCATGGCGGAGCCAGACGCTCTTGCAGAGCGTGTTTTGGGCGATGAGCATATTGCCCGTCTCGCGGTAGAAATAGTCGCTGCCAAAGCGTTCTTGCAGCGTTTGGCCCACTTTTCGGCCCGGCGGTCGCTGTAAATCATGGCGCGCTGGAGCGGCTGTCCGTCGCGATCCATCGGCAGGCAGCCCCACATGTGGCCGCAGATGCCAACGGCGTCGACGCGCTTGACATATTCGGGCACAAGCTCGCGCAGCATCAGCATCGCGCGCACGGCGCTCATCCACCAGTCCGCAGCGTCCTGCTCCACCACGCCGCCGGCACGGCGGCGGGTGGATAGGTGGTGGTGACGTTGCGCAGAATATTCAGATCCTCGTCCATCAGCGAAGCCTTCAGCCCGCTGGAGCCAATGTCAAATACCAGTAAAACGGTATGCAAGCCGGATCACCTCAAATAGAAGTCTGCGGATTCCCGCAACTCTATTCTAATATAAAAAGCGGAAAAAGGGAAATGCTTTTTTCAGAATTTGTATTCGAAATCCGTGGGCGTCGTTCGATGATGCTGAAAATAGTGCTTGTGCAGGGCTGGCAAATGTGGTATACTGTTGAAAAATGAGAGGAGGCCGCGGGCATGGCTGAATTAGAGAGCAAAACGATCCATTCCGTTGCAAAGGCGATCCATCTTCTCGACCTGCTGACGGCGGGCGGACAGCCCGCGTCGCTGACAGAGCTGTATCAGAAAACCGGCTGGCCGAACACGATCCACGGGCTGCTGTCCACGATGCGTGAGGCCGGACTCATTGAACAGAACGCCAACGGGCGCTATTATTGGCTGGGTTTGAATCCGGCTGTTTGAATACGGCTGCGCCGTGTCCAACGCGAGATGGGACATCAGCGCGATCGCGCGGCCCTATATGCAGGGCTGAGTGATGCGCTCGGCGAGTCTTCGCGTCTCGGTGCTCGACCGGGCGGCTGTCGTCCGCTGGAGAGCCGGGCGAGTCTGCGCGTCGTTGTCCACAGGCTGAGGGGCGCGACGCGCTGCCGCATACGCCGCGCGCCTCACAGCTATGGGCGTTTTTGCCGGAGCTGGCGTTCGGCACAGGGCAGGCTGAGGCGCAGGCGCATATAAGCCTGGATTGCGGTCGATCTCCCGCGCCGGTGCGAAATGCATCCGGTGAGGTTGCTGGGCGCATTGGGCTGGGTCATCCGGGCTATAACGACGACCCGGCAGAGCGCGCAGCGCCTGTGCGAGGCGGCGCTGTGTCGCCCGGCGATCGGGTATCGCGGCGCGTAAAAATTTTTTTTTTCAAAAAGGGCTTGACATTTTGGCGTACTGCCGCTATACTGTAAATCTGTTGTCAGTGACTTCGGTGGTTCGAATCCACCTTCCCCACCAAAATCCGCACTGAAAAGTGCGGATTTTTTTTTATCCGAACTTTTTGAAGAAGAACCGAGAGTGGACTCTGCCGACGCGGCGTGTTTTTGCGCAGGCAGGCTTGATTTTTTCTTCGTTTCACGCGGCTGTCGTCCGCACCGTAAGGCCAAGGCAACTTGGGCTGATGTCCTCCACTCAGCGACATTGACGCCAACCCTGACGCCAACGGCGATGGGACGAAACATGTCTGATTGGACAAAATGAGATGAGAACGAGAATCCCGGCTGCTTTTTTCAGGCAGCCGGGAGTTTATTTTTGCTGTTTTCAACGTTCAAGCATCTTTGGCATGACCTTTCCGACGGTTCTAGCCGCTTCCTGCTGCATCCGGCTGGTCGAGTGCGTGTAGACGTTCAGCGTAAATCCCGCGCTGCTGTGACCGAGCATCGTGGAGACCGTTTTCACGTCCACGCCGCATTGCAGCGCGGTCGTGGCGAAGCTGTGTCTCAAGTCATGAAATCTGACGTTCTCCAACCCAATGTCCTTGCAGATCTTGCGGTGGATCTTTACGATGGCGTCCGGGTGATACATTTCGCCGGTTACCGGGGAAGGAAACATGTAGGGATTTTTCGGGTGCTTTTCATGCTCTTGCTCCAGCAGCTTTGCAGCTTCCTACGGGATGGAAACGTAGCGCACAGAGGTGCTTGATTTGGGCGGAGACACAGTGCCCTGACCATTGTAGAAGAGATACTGTTTTGTCACATGAATCGTCTGCGTCTGCGCGTCGTAGTCCGACCAGAGCAGCGCCGCGATCTCCCCTTCCGAAGTCCCGTGGCCAGCTCCAGATAAAACATTGGCAGCACACCGCGCTGTTCTGCCGCGTGCAGGTAGGACTGGTACCGTTCCGACGGGATCACCTGCAGTTCCGGTTTCGTGATCTTGGGCGGGATACAGAATTCCGCCGGATTGAAGGGAATCAAGCGCTCCTGCACGGCTCGCTTCAGCGCAGATTTCAGCATGACGTGGATGCCATGCACAGTCGTGCTGCTGAGCCCCGGTTTTTGGCTTTGTGTCTTCCCGAATCCTGCCGTTTTCCAACAGATCTTTATAGAACTGCTGAATGTCCAGCGACGTCAGCTTGTTTAACGGAATATCGCCCAGACGCGGGAGGACATGGTGATCGATATAACCCTTGTAGTAGCGCGCGGTCGTTTCGCGCACGTTTGGCTGCGCATACTGGCGAGTACCAAGCCTGTATCCAACCTGCCACGTTATATTCGCCGGATTTGACCACATCGATCTCGGTTGCTTCTGCCAGTGCTTCTTTCAGTTTGGTGCGAACCTCAGCCTGTGTTTGCCGAGAATGCTTTTTCGAATCTGCTTTCCGGTTTCTGGTCACGACCTGCGATGTAGCGCGCTTCCCAGCGACCATCTTTTCGCTTCCAATGGTTCCTTCGCCATTGACTCTCTTTTTGCCATTTGCGTTCCTCCTTTCTGGCAGCTCAAACGAAAGACAGCGAAATAGCTAGTCTAAGTGAGAGAACT
>VOFG01003187.1_pt1 | contig 16741 bp, 12 predicted proteins | sample 5384171 | NCBI WGS metagenome assembly VOFG01 (sample SAMN12384726, study PRJNA508395) | human gut metagenome | isolation source: healthy gut F | host: Homo sapiens
CGCCGCAGGAGGTCGTCGCCGATATGGGCGGCGTGGTCGAGGGCTACTATGCCGCCGTCAGCGCTAAGGAGCTGGCGGACTCGCTGGGCGTGGAAATGCCGATCTGCGAGGCGATGTACGACGTTCTCTACAACGGCGCGGAGGTCCGGGGGATGGTCCACAGGCTGATGAGCCGCGCGCCGAAGCGCGAAACCGACAACGGATGGGTATAAACCGAAAGGCGGTCCGCACAGACCGCCTTTTTCAACAGGGAGAGAAAACAATGTGTCTTTTGGAGCAGCTGGAGCGGTATGAGCCGTACAACGAGCAGGAAGCGCGCGACCGCGCGCTTTTGCTCCGTGCTCTGCGCGAGGAAGCAGATGTGTTCACGCGCGAGAATGACCGGATGCACATGACGGCCTCGGCGTGGGTGACGAACGAAGCGCATGACGGCGTGCTGATGGCCTACCACAACATCTATGATTCCTGGGACAGCGGGTACAAACATAGACATGGCGGGGCGTACCATTGACGATAGCCTTCACGCGCTTGACGTTGGGCTTCCAGGGACGATTGGAACGACGGTGAGAGTGGGAAACTCTGATACCGAACGAAACACCCTTGTCGCAAAACTCGCACTTTGCCATCCGTTGCACCTCCTTGCTGTAATCAAATCAAGGCTTGGTCATTCACAAGCAGTTGATACTATAACAGATTGCATCACAAAATGCAAGTACTATTTTCAAAAAAGATGAAAAAATCTGTAATTTTTCCGCTCGCGGCGCAAATGCGAAAAAAGCGTGGCGCGGCAGGGCGTTTTCGCTTGTAAAAAAGGGGGGCAGCGATTATAATTAAAGTGTATTTTATCACGCGGGCCAAGGCCCGCATGGAGGGAACTATGAATACCAATCGCTCCGTCCGCGTAAAGGACATCGTAGAAAAATTTCAGATGGAGGTCATCAACAAGGGCACGGATTACGACACCGAGATCTTGACCATCACGGACGTCAACCGCCCCGGCCTCCAGTTCATCGGCTTTTTCGATTATTTTGATCCGAGAAGATTGCAGATCATCGGCAAGAGCGAGGTGACGTTCCTGCGCGGCTACTCGGCCGAGGAGCGGCGCAAGCGCTTCGAGGACCTGTTCTGCTATGAGATCCCGGCACTGGTCATCTCGCGCAATTTAGATGTTTTCCCCGAGTGCCTTGAGATGGCACAAAAGCACGGCCGCACGCTGCTTCGCACGAAGTACACGTCCGTCGAGTTCACCGCCATGACGATCGACTACCTGAACCACGCGCTCGCGCCCGTCATCACACGCCACGGCGTGCTCGTCGACGTGTACGGCGAGGGCGTGCTGATCCTCGGCGACAGCGGCATCGGCAAGAGTGAGACGGCCATCGAGCTCATCAAGCGCGGCCACCGCCTCGTCGCCGACGACGCGGTCGAGATCACGCGCATCGGCTCAACGCTCTCGGGCACGGCGCCTGAGCTCATCCGCAACTACCTTGAGGTGCGCGGCGTTGGCGTCATCGACGTGGAAAAGCTCTTCGGCGTGGGTGCAGTGCAGGATTCGACGCAGATCGACCTTGTCATCCAGTTTGAAAAGTGGGAGGATGACAAATTCTATGACCGTCTGGGTCTCGACGAAAACGACACGACCATCCTTGATGTGCCCGTGCCGCAGATCACCATTCCCGTCAGTGCGGGCCGTAACCTCGCTGCGATCGTGGAGCTGGCAGCGATGAACAACCGCCAGAAGAAGCACGGCTTCAACTCCGCGCGCGAATTCGCCGCGCAGATCGACGGCCACATTGACCGCGTGACCCGCGAAAATGAGCTGAAAAACCAGAATCCGTGAACGGAGGAGCATCTATGTCTTGGGAAACCGCACTTGACCGCCAGATCCATGACTATCTGCCCGACCTCAAATGGGCCGCAGATGAGCCGATGGCAAAGCATACGTCGTTCCGCATCGGGGGGCCGGCCAAACGCATGGCCTTTCCGAAAACGCGCGAGCAGCTCGTTGTGCTGATGGGCTTTTTGCAGGACGCGGGCGTCAAGCCGCTGCTGATCGGCAACGGCACGAACCTGCTCGTCGCCGACAAGGGCCTTGACACTGTGGTCATCGACACGTCCGCCGAGCTTTCTCATATTGAGCTGACGGACGAGGGCGAGATCGCAGCGGACGCAGGCGTGTCGCTCGCGAAGCTCGCGCTGTTCGCATGGAAAAACGGCCTGACGGGGCTGGAATTTGCCCACGGCATCCCCGGCACGCTCGGCGGCGGCGTCGTGATGAACGCAGGCGCCTACGGCGGCGAGCTCAAGGACGTTGTCACCGAAGTGACGGCGCTGTATCCCGACGGCGTGAAGGTTTTAACACCTGCGGAGCTGGATTTTTCTTATCGCCACAGCGTGTTTTCCGCGGGCGAGGGCATCGTCCTCGGCGCCAAGGTCAAGCTCGAATCGGGTGATCCGGACGCCATCAAGGCAAAGATGGACGATCTGCTGGCGCGGCGCAAGGCAAGCCAGCCGCTCGAGCTGCCGAGCGCGGGCAGCACGTTCAAGCGCCCGACCGGCTACTACGCGGGCCCGCTGATCGAGGGCTGCGGCCTCAAAGGCTGCCGCGTCGGCGGGGCAGAGGTATCAAGCAAGCACGCGGGCTTCGTCGTGAACGTCGGCGGCGCGACCTGCGCCGATGTGCTCGCCCTCATCGAAAAGGTACAGAAGACCGTTTACGACGCGCACGGCGTGATGCTGGAGCCGGAGGTCAAGATCATCCGGTAAATAGAAAGAGAGACAACGATGGAAATTCTGATCATATCCGGTCTGTCCGGCGCGGGCAAGTCCAGCGCCGCCACCTATCTGGAGGACATGGGCTACTATACGGTGGACAACGTACCGGCGGACATCATTTTGAAATTTGCCGAATTCTGCGCGCAGAGCGACGGCCGCTATGACCGCGTCGCGCTCGTGAGCGACATCCGCTCGGGCAACGGCAACTTTCAGGGGATTTTAGACGCAATGGAGCGGCTCAAGCAGGGCGGCGATATCTGCCGGCTGCTGTTCGTCACGGCGGACCTTGAGACCATCATCAAGCGCTACAAGGAGACGCGCCGCCGCCATCCGCTGATCTTTTGCTGCGCAGCTGAAGCACAAGACGGAATTGAGTGAGGTTATGACTACGTGTTCTCGTTCCCGCAGACGAAGACGTTTATCGACAAACTCGAGGGAATGCTCTCATTCCTGCTTCCGCTCTACGCAGAGGAAGGGAAGAGCACGCTCGTCATCGCCGTCGGCTGCACGGGCGGGCACCACCGCAGCGTGTCCGTCGCGCGCTGCATCGCGTCCTACCTCACGGCCCTGGGCTATCCCGCGTTTGAAAATCACCGCGACATCACGCGCGGCTGAAGCAAGTTTTTGAAACGAAAGAAGGTGGCGGCATGTCGTTCGCCTATGACGTAAAAGCGGAGCTCTGCAAGGTTCCGATCAACCGGAGCTGCTGCGCCGTGGCCGAGGGCTGCGGCGTGCTGCTGTACGCCAGCGCATTCACCGCAAACGAGGTGCGCATCGTCACGGAAAATGACGCAAACAAAAGCATTTTCCCTGCGCTTTTTCCCCTGACAAGTCGAAGGGACGGCTGCGCATCGTCACGGAAAATGACGAACCTTCGCCAAAAGGCGTCTTGCTCTTCCAAAAGGCATTTTCCCTGCGCTTTGACGAACTCCCTGACAAGTCGAAGGACGGCGGCAAGCTCGTCTTCCGCATCACGCAGGAGGACAAGCTCGACACGATCTGGCGCGCGCTCGGCTACGATCGCCGGGCGCATTTTGCGCTGCACCTGAACTTTGCACTGCTTGAAGAAGAGTGCTGTCGGGCGTCGTTCCTGCGCGGGGCGTTTTTGTCCGGCGGCAGCGTGACCGACCCGCAAAAGCGGTATCACTTAGAGCTTGCGACCTCGCACGTGCAGGCGGGGCGCGAGGTCGAGGCGCTGCTGCGCGACATGGGCTTTGAGCCGAAAAATGTCATGCGGCAGAATAACCTCATTACATATTTTAAGAGCAGCACCCATATCGAAGACCTGCTGACGCTCATCGGCGCGCCGGGGCGCGCGCTTGAGATCATGTCGGCCAAAATCGAAAAGGAAATGCGAAATGCGTGACGCGTGCCGTATCCGCGACCTCCCCAAGCTCGTCAAGTCGATGGGGCAGACCGCCTGCGCCATCACCGACCACGGCGTGATGTACGGCGCGATCGATTTTTACCGCGCGTGCAAGGCGGAGGGCGTCAAGCCCATCATCGGCTGCGAGGTGTACGTCGCCCCGCGCACACGCTTTGACAAGCAGCACGAATTCGACAGCGAGGCCCGCCATCTCGTGCTGCTGTGCGAGAATGAGGAGGGCTATCGGAATCTTTCCTACCTCGTCTCAATGGCGCACGTTGAGGGCTTTTACATCAAGCCGCGCATCGACCTGGATCTTCTGCGCGAGCACTCCAAGGGCCTCATCGCGCTCTCGGCGTGTCTCGCCGGTGAGATCCCGAGAAGGCTCCGCAATGGTGACTACAACGGTGCCAAGGAATATGCCTTAACACTATCTGAAATCTTTGGCCCCGAGCACTTCTACCTCGAATTGCAGGACCACGGCATCCGCGATCAGGCCATCGTCAACAAGGGCATCCTGCGCCTGCACGAGGAGTCGGGTCTCCCGCTCGTCGTGACGAACGACGCGCACTATCTTCGAAAAGAAGATGCCTACGCGCACGATGTTTTGCTCTGCATCCAGACGGGTAAGACCGTGGGCGACGAAAACCGCATGCGCTATGAGCCGCAGCGCTTCTACCTGCGCTCGACCGAGGAGATGGCGGCGCTGTTTCCCGACTATCCCGAGGCGATCGAGAACACCGGCAAGATTGCCGAGCGCTGCAATTTGGAGTTTACGTTCGGCAAGTACCATCTGCCGGAATTCAAGGTGCCGGAGGGCTACACCTCGCTCACATACTTCAAAAAGCTCTGCGCCGACGGCTTCACCCAGCGCTATGGCGAAGGGACGGACAAGCAGCGCGCGCAGCTCGAATACGAGCAGAACATGATCGAGCGCATGGGCTTTGTCGACTACTTTTTGATCGTCTCCGACTTTGTGCGCTACGCCAAGAGCGTCGGTATCCCCGTCGGTCCTGGCCGCGGCAGCGCGGCGGGCAGTATCGTTTCGTACTGCCTGTCGATCACAGACATCGAGCCGATGAAATACGGCCTCTTTTTCGAGCGCTTTCTGAATCCCGAGCGCGTGTCCATGCCTGATATCGACATGGACTTCGGCGATACGCGCCGCGGCGAGGTCGTGGAGTATGTGCGCCGCAAGTACGGCGACGATCATGTGGCGCAGATCGTGACCTTCGGCACGATGGCCGCGCGCGGCGTCATCCGCGACGTGGGCCGCGCACTCAATATGAGCTATGCCGACTGCGACGTCATCGCCAAGCTCGTCCCCGCAGGGCCGCACGTCACGCTCGACGACGCGCTGCGCATCTCGCGCGAGCTGCGCGAAAAGTACGAGGTGACGAGCAGGTGAAAAAGCTCATCGACACGGCACGCGCCCTTGAGGGGATGCCGCGCCACGCCTCGACGCACGCCGCCGGCGTGGTCATCACGAAGCGCCCCGTGGTCGATTATGTCCCGCTCGCGCGCAACGACGACACGATCGTCTGCCAGTACGTGATGACGACGCTCGAAGAGCTCGGCCTGCTCAAAATGGACTTCCTTGGCCTGCGCAACCTCACGATTCTGGATGACGCAGTCAAGACGATCCGTGAAAAGGATAAAAGCTTTACTCTTGCCGGTATTCCTGAAAATGACGCCGCAACCTACGAAATGCTGGCCGCGGGGCGGACGTCGGGCGTCTTCCAGCTCGAATCGAGCGGCATGACGGGCGTGTGCGTCAGTCTCAAGCCGCAGAACATTGAGGATATCACGGCTCTTATCGCGCTCTACCGTCCCGGCCCGATGGACTCCATTCCGAAATTCATCGCCTGCAAGCACGACCCGAAAAAGGTCACATACCTCATTCCGCAGCTCGAGCCGATCCTGTCGATCACCTACGGCTGCATCGTGTATCAGGAGCAGGTCATCCAGATCTTCCAGCAGCTCGCGGGCTACTCGCTCGGCCAGGCAGACATGCTGCGCCGCGCGATGAGCAAGAAGAAAGTCAAGGACATCGAGCGCGAGCGCGAGGCGTTTCTGCACGGCGATCCCGCGCGCAATATCTCTGGCTGCGTGGCAAACGGCATCGACGAAAAGGCCGCGCAGGAAATTTACGAGGAAATTTACGCCTTCGCAAACTACGCGTTCAACAAGGCGCACGCCGCGGCCTATGCGGTCGTCGCGTATCAGACGGCGTACTTCAAGTGCCACTATCCGAAAGAGTACATGGCGGCGCTTTTGTCGAGCGTCCTCGACTCGTCCGACAAGGTGGGCGAGTACTTCAACGAGTGCCGCGAGTGCGGCATCAAGCTCCTGCCGCCGGACGTCAACCATTCCGCCGACCGCTTCACGGTCGAGCCCGAGGGCATCCGCTTCGGCCTCGTCGCCATCAAGAACATCGGCCGCGGCCTGATCGCCCGCATGATGCGCGAGCGCGAGGTCAACGGCCCGTTCGTCGACTTTCAGGATTTCTGCCGCCGCATGGACGGCATGGAGATCAATAAGCGTGAGCAGGGCTACCGCTACCGCGAGATCACCGTCACGGCGCGTGATCTCGACTCCTACGCAGGTGCGATCGAGAGCGTATTCGCCCGCTACGGTATTCCGCTCTATTATGCCCACCGCAGCGATATTTTGAAAAGTCCCGTGCTGACGCTGCTGCTCGGCGCGCTCGACGCCGCGAGCGGAGGCTTTGAGTATGAGGATGTGTTCCGCTGTCTCAAGACCGGCCTCGCCGGCCTCAGCATGGCGGAATGCGACATTCTGGAAAATTACGCGCTCAAGTGGGAGATCCGCGGCGCGATGTGGACGCGCGAGACGCCCTGGTCGGCGCATCCCGACGGCTACGGCGAAGAATGGACGGACGAGGCAAGGGCGCAGCTCAAGACGGTCAACGCACTGCGCGAGCGCGTGCAGGGGCCGTTTGCGCGCCTAAAAAAAGGCGTGGGCGGCAGCGGCGAGGCCGAGCAGAAGGTGCGCGCGCTGTACGGCTATTTGGAGGAGATCAAACTGCCGGAGGTCTTGCAGACGCAGACCGAGCAGCTTTTCGCCGCGGGCGAGGCCCAGCGCGCCGAGGAAACGGCGCAGCTGTGGGGCATTCTTTGCGGCGTGCTCGACCAGTTTGTGGAAATCCTGGGCGACGCGATCCTCGACGCCGAGGAGTTTGCGAGTCTGATGCGCCTTGTGCTGACGCAGTACAGCGTGGGCACGATCCCCGTGACGCTCGACGCGGTGAACTTGTGCGAAATGACGCGAAACGACCGCCACACGGTGCGCGCGCTGTTCCTGCTCGGCGCGAACGACGGCGTGCTGCCTGCGGCGGAGAACCGCGGCGGCGTGCTGCGCGACGAGGACCGCGAGGCGCTCGAGAGGCAGCAAATCTTCCTCGCGCCGCACGGGATGGAGCAGTTTCATCTGGAAATTCAGAATCTTTACGCCGCGCTGGCCCAGCCGACGGAAAAACTGACGGTGTCCTATCCCGTTTCGGACGGAAAGGGCGCGGAGAAGCGGCCATCGTTCGTCATCGGGCGCATCGCGCGTCTGCTGCCGTCGATCAGCGTCGAAACAGAGAGCGCTGACAAGGAATATCGCCTGTCAGCAAAGTCGACGGCGCTCGAGTATGCGGGCGAGCATATCGGCGGCGCGCTGTGGCAGTATTTTGAAGGACAGGGCGACGCGGAGCGTGCGCTTGCCGCGATGAAGGACGCTTCGCGCTATACGCGCGGGCATCTGTCGCGCGACGCGGTGCACGCGCTCTACGGCGGCGCGGTGACACTGTCCGCCTCGCGCATGGACATGGCGCGCTCATGTCACTTTGCCTATTTCATGCGTTACGGCCTGAAAGCCAGGGAGCGCACGGGCGCGGGCTTTGACGCGCCGCAGATCGGCACGTTCGTGCACGATGTGATGGAGCATACGCTGCGGCAGGCGAAGGAGTGCGGCGGACTGCATACGCTATCGAAGGACAAGCTGCACGCGCTCGTGCGCGCGTCGATCGAGGAATACATCGACCGCGTGCTGCCGGACTTGTGCGAAAAAAGCGCGCGCTTCCGTTATCTGTTCAACCGCCTGTGTGCGACGGTCGAGCGCATCATGGACGAGGTGAGCGAGGAGCTGCAAAGCTCCGACTTTGAGCCGCTGGCATTTGAGCTGGAATTTGGTGCGGACGGGCAGCTGCCCGCCATCACGATCCGCGAGGAAAACGGCACGGCGCGCGTTGTCGGCAAGGTCGACCGTGTGGACGGCTGGCTGCACGACGGCAAGCTATATTTGCGCGTCGTGGACTACAAGACGGGCAAGAAGAGCTTCGACCTCGCCGAGCTGCGCTACGGGCTGGGGCTCCAAATGCTGCTCTACCTCTTTACGCTTAAAGAAGAGGGACAGATGCTTTTCGGCGGACACGAGATCGTTCCCGCGGGCGTTCTCTATACGCCCGCGCGCGAGCCGATGCTGCGCTGCGCGCGCGACACGGAGCCCGAAAAGATCGAAAAAGCACTCAAAAAGGAGCTGCGCCGCAGCGGCATGGTGCTCGAGGACCCGGCGGTCCTGCAGGCGATGGAGCACAGCGCGCTCGAATCGCCGTGCTACCTGCCCATCGCGGTGAAAAGGGACGGCGCGGTGACGGGAAGCCTTGCTTCTGCCGAGCAGCTCGGAAAGCTCTCAAAATACGTCGACCATATTTTACATGAAATCACGCAGGAGGTCTTCGCGGGCAACATCGACGCCGACCCCTACGCGCGCACGCCGCAGCAGTCGGCCTGCACATACTGCGAGTTCGCGAGCGCGTGCCACTTTGAAAACGGCTGCGGCAGTGACCGTATGGAATACATCAAAGCGACGAAAAACGACGAATTCTGGCAGTACATCGACGAGGTGAACGGAGAGGGGGCGCACGAAAATGGCTGAAAAGCTGACAAACGAACAGCAAGCGGCGGTGGACAGCCGCGAGCGCAGTCTGCTCGTCTCCGCGGCGGCGGGCTCTGGCAAGACAAAGGTGCTCGTCGAGAGGCTCTTTTCCTACGTGGAGCGCGAAGGGGCGAATCTCGACGATTTCCTCATCATCACCTACACGCGCGCCGCGGCGAGCGAGCTGCGCGGCAAGATCGCCAAGGCGCTCACCGAGCGCATGGAGCGCGACCCCGGCAACTACCACCTGCGGCAGCAGATGCTGCGCGTCTACCGCGCGGACATCAAGACGGTGGACGCCTTCTGCACGGCGCTGCTGCGCGAGAACTGCCACCTGCTGCGCGAGGACGCGCGCGGCCACTCGCTGCGGCCCGATTTCCGCGTGCTCGACGAGAATGAGGCGCAGCTTCTGCGCGAGCGGGTGCTCGCGCGCACGCTGGATGATTTTTACGATCATCTGACGCCCGGAGGCACACTGCTCGCCGACACGCTCGGCGCGGGGCGCGACGACAGCGCGCTTGAGGACTTAGTGCTCGAGCTGCACGCAAAATTGCAGGCGCAGCCGTATGAGGACAAATGGCTCGAGGCGCAGCGCGCGTTTTGGCGCGCCGTGCCGGATAAGATCGAGGACACGCCCTATGGAAAAATTCTGCTCAATGAGGTGCGGCGCAAGGCGCGCCACTGCAAAAACCTTTTGCAGCGCGCGGCGCAGGAGATGTGCGCGAATGACGCGCTGAACCAGAAGTATGCGCCCGCGTTCCTCGACGCGTCCTACCAGCTTGAAGCGCTGGAGGGGAAGACCGCAGAGGGCTGGGACGCCGCGCGCGGCGTGACCATCGCGTTTCCGCGCCTCGCCGCGGTGAAGGACAGCGACGGCGGCGAGATGAAAGCGCGCATGAAAAGCCTGTGGGACAACTGCAAGGAGACCGTCAAGGGCTTTGCCGAGATTTTTTCCGCCTCGTCCGACGAGGCGGTGGAGGACCTGCGCACGATGGCGAGCGCAATGCTCGCGCTCATCGACCTGACGGCGGACTTTTCCCGCCGGTACAACGAGGAAAAACGGCGGCGGAATTCTGCTGACTTCTCCGATCAGGAGCACGAGGCCATCCGCCTTCTCATCGGAGAGGACGGTGCGCCGACAGAGCTTGCGCGTATCGTCAGCGCGCGCTACCGCGAGATCATGGTGGACGAGTATCAGGACACCAACGAGGTGCAGAACCGCATTTTTGACGCGATTTCTTGTAAAGGAAAAAACCTTTTCACTGTTGGCGATGTCAAGCAGAGCATCTATCGCTTCCGCCTAGCCGACCCGCGTATTTTTTTGCAGCATTATAACACCTGGCCGCCGCTTGAGGACGCAGAGGAGCACGACAGCGCGAAGCTGATGCTCTCGCGCAACTTCCGCTCGCGTAAGGAAGTGCTGGACGCGACGAATTTTATCTTCTGCAATATTCTTTCCGAGGAAATGGGTGAGCTCGACTACGGTGCGGATGAAATGCTGCGCCTCGGCGCGAATTATGTCGAATCGAGCGCGTGCGGCGCGGAGTTCCATCTGCTCGATCTGCCGACGCAGACGGGCGAGCAGCGCGTGCGCGCGAGCGAGGCTGAGGCCGCGTTCGTCGCGGACTATATCAGCAATATGCTGACAAGTGAATTTCCTATACAGGATGACAAAACAAAAGAGCTGCGGCCCGTGTGCGAGGAGGACATCGTCATATTGATGCGCTCGCCGAGCACGCGCCTTTTGGACTATCGCCGCGCGCTGGAGGCGCGCGGCCTCCACTGCGCCGCTGACGCGGGCGAGGACTTTTTTGCCTCGATGGAGATCGCAGTGCTGTTCGCGCTCTTGCAGGTCATCGACAATCCGCGGCAGGATGTGCCGCTCATTGCCGTGCTGCGCTCTCCGCTCTTCGGCTTTACACCCGATGAGCTCGCGGCGATCCGCGCGCGGCAGCGCACGGGTGACTTCTACGATGCGCTGCTTTTGAGTGAGGACATCCACAGCAGAGAATTTCTCGATACGCTGGACGCTTTGCGCAACAGCGCGGCGCACCTGAGCGTGCGCGAGCTGCTGAGCGAAATCTACCGCCGGTGCAACGTGCTCGGTATCTTCGGCGCGATGCGCCGCGGGGCGGAGCGCAAGGAAAATCTGCTCGCGTTTTTGGAGCTCAGCGAAGACTACGCGCGCTCGGGGCGGCAAGGCCTTTTCGACTTTGTGCGCACGCTGCGCGAGCAGCTTGCCGAAGGCGAGGCGGGGTCGATGCAGACCGCGCACGCATCATCAGGCGTTCGCATCATGTCGATCCACAAGTCAAAGGGCCTTGAATTCCCGGTCGTGATCCTCTCGGACCTCGCGCGTCGCTTCAGCAATATGGACTTTTTGAGCTCGGTGCTCGTGCACCCGCAGCTCGGGCTGGGGCCGGTGTGCGTGGACACGCAAAGGCACATCCAGTACCCGACGGTCGCACGGCAGGCGCTCGAGCGAACGCTGCGCCGCGAGGCAAAGGCCGAGGAGCTGCGTGTGCTGTACGTTGCGATGACGCGCGCGAAGGAAAAGCTCGTCATGGTGCACACGCAGGCAAACGCGAAAAGCCGCGTCGCCGACCTTCTGGCGCTGAGCGATTGTCCTGTGCTGCCCGAGGCTGTGGACAGCGGCAAGTGCATGGGCGACTGGATCATGCTGCCGCTTTTGCAGCGCAGCGAAGCGGCGTCCCTGCGCGAGCTTGCGGGGCAGAGCGGCGAGGGGAGATTCTATGCTGACGAAACGCCGTGGACGGTGCGTGTGCACGACGGTTTGAGCTTTGTGACGCCGCAGCAGCGGCCCGATGACGCGCCAGTGGATGCCGCGCCGCCGAAGGAGGAGCTGCCGGTGGATTTTGCTGCGCTGTTGTACCGCTACCCCTACGCGGGGCAGACGGCCTTTCCCGCCAAGCTGACGGCCACGCAGCTCAAGGGCCGCGCGCTGGACGAGGAGATATCCGAAAATACAACGCTCCCACCGCGGCTGCGCAGCCTATATAAACCAAAATTCCTTGCGGGCGAAACGACGCTCACAGGTGCGGAGCGGGGCACGGCGCTGCACCTTGTGATGCAGGACCTTGACTTTTTCTGCGAAGCAAGTGAGCAGAGCGTGCATGAGCAGGTCGAAAAGCTCAGAGCGCAGCGCAAGCTGACCGACGAGCAGGCAAGCGCCGTCGATGTGCGCGCGATCGTCCGATTTTTGCGAAGTGATCTTGCCGCGCGCATTCGCAAGAATGCGCAGACGGTGCGGCGCGAGTACCGCTTCTCGCTGCTGCGGCCGGTGCGGGACTTTGCCACGCTGGACGCCGACGACGCGGTGCTGCTGCAGGGGCAAGTCATCTGCCTGACCGCCTGATGCGCGCCGGTAGCGGCAAGACCGGAGACGATTCCGACAGCCGCCGCAGAGATCGCGTCTCCCGCGGGAAAGTCGGGCATCACATACAGCCCCGCGACACCGAGCGCCGCGCCGGCCGTGCCGCACAGGATCGGGATCCATTTGTTGTCCAGCGGGCTGACGCGCGCGGCCAGCCCGACGATATAGGCGATGACGGTGATGGCCGCCACGCCCGCAATGCCGAAGTCCAAACCGTTCCCTCACTTTCGGGGGCTGCGCCCCGCACTCATCCTATGCGGCGGGCTGCGCGGGGGACTTCTCCGGGCAGAGCACGCGGAAGAGCCAGCGGGTAAAGAGGTGCGGCGGCGAACATGTTCCAGAAGAAAGGTCATGGGGAGGTTTTTTTTTTTTTGGCAGGCAGTGTGCCGAGCCAGACGGCGGGCAGCTCGGCTGCCGGGGCGCGTCCGGGCAGGAGTTGGAAGAAGGATGGAGCCGATCAGGCACATCGACGGACACATGATCGACCGTTCCGGCCCTGCCAGAACATCAGATGATCGTGCGCCAAATGGGCGGCCTCCACAAGTTTATGCACTGGGACGGCCCTATCCTGACCGACAGCGGCGGGTTTCAAGTATTTTCCCTTGCGGGCCTGCGCAAAATCAAAGAAGAGGGCGTGACATTCGCCTCGCACCTCGACGGCCGGCGCATCTTCATGGGGCCGGAGGAGAGCATGCGCATTCAGTCGAATCTCGGCAGCGACATTGCGATGGCCTTCGACGAGTGCGTGGAAAACCCGGCACGCTACGAGTACGCGAAGGCATCCTGTGAGCGCACGCTGCGCTGGCTGGAGCGCTGCAAGATCGAGCATGACAAGCTGAATGCCTTGTCAGATACGGTCAACCCGCAGCAGATGCTATTTGGCATCAATCAGGGTGCGACGTTCGAAGATCTGCGCATCTGGCACATGAAGGAGATCGCAAAGATTGACTGCGACGGCTACGCCATCGGCGGTCTTGCGGTCGGCGAGCCGACGCAGGTGATGTACGACATCATCGACGCGGTCGAGCCCTATATGCCGCAGGATAAGCCGCGCTATCTCATGGGCGTCGGTACGCCGTCGAACATCATCGAGGGCGTGGCGCGCGGCGTGGACTTTTTTGACTGTGTGATGCCGGCGCGCAACGCACGCCACGGCAAGCTCTTCACGTGGAGCGGCTCGATCAACCTCAAAAACGAGAAGTACAAGCTCGACGAGCGGCCGATCGACGAGCAGTGCGACTGCCCGACGTGCCGCAATTTCTCGCGCGCCTATCTGCGCCACCTCTTCAAGGCGGAGGAGATGCTGGCGCTGCGCCTTGCGGTGATGCACAATCTCTATTTCTACAACAAGCTGACGCAGCGCATCCGCGACGCGCTCGACGCGGGCGAATTTGAGGCCTTCCGCGAGGCGTACAGCGGAAAGCTTCGGAAAGAGCCTGATCTCGCGAAGAAACCCCTTGCACAATGGGGGAATATCCGCTATAATAATAATATCTTTGTGTTGAAAGGAACAACTGTACTATGGATAGCATGATTTTACTGGTCGCAATGATCGCGGTGTTTTACTTCCTCATCATTCGTCCGGAAAACAAGCGCAAGAAGCAGGCGGAAAAGATGCGCAACAGCCTCAAGAAGGGCGACCGCATCACCACCATCGGCGGTATGGTCGGCCGCATCGTTCAGGTGAACGACACGACGGTTGTCTTCGAGACCTCCGAGGACCGCGTTCGCATCGAGGTCGCAAAGTGGGGTATCCAGTCCACCGAGTCGATGGAAGCCGCTGCTGCGCAGAAGGGCAAGAAGTCTGTTCCTGCCAAGAAGGACGAGAAGAAGGAAGAAGAGCCTGCTGCCAAGGCTGAAGAACCGAAGACGGTCGAGGCGGCTGAGGTGCCTGCTGCAAAGGAAGAACAGAAGGAAGAAAAGCCCGGCTACGATCCTGAGATCAAGTAAGGCGAAAAAGAAAACGGCATAAGAAAACCTCCCCTGACATACGCTCATGTAGGCGAATGCAGGGGAGGTTTTTGCGTGGAAAAGACGGTGAACACCGCGTGGTACGCGAAAAAATGCGCGCTGGGTACGCTTGTGTGCTGCGGCACGGAGCTGGTGCTTTTGATGCTGGCATCGGCGCTGATACTGCGCGGTGCGATCAGCGAGGAGATGGCGAACGGCGCGGTGCTGGTCTGCGCGGCGGTCGCGGCGTTTTTGGGTTGCATGATCGGAGCGAGGAAGACAAGCAAGCGTGCGATGATGACGGCGGGCTGCGCGGCGAGCGCGTGGGTCACGATGCAGGTGATCGGCTTTTTTGTTTATGATAGGTTGACGCCGGAGCGGTCGCTCGAGCTGGCGGCGGCGATGGCGGTCGGCGCGGTGGCGCCGCTCCTACTACAAAGAAACGGGAAAAAGGGGAGAGGCGCCAAGGCGCGCGCTCGCCGCAAGCGCAGGTGAACATAAAGCAATAGGCGTATTCACACGTTTTTGATCGGCGGTGGAGGAAATGCGGCGCGAAAAGCTGTAACAACTTGCACAAATGGAGCAAGAGCGACGGGAAAATATGACTTTTTCTGACTTGGGTGGTGAAGCGGAGAACTGCTTCCAGATATGGGGAACGTGTACGAAAACCACCCCATATCTTGGTAAAATGCCACCGCTTTTTCAATTTGCTTCAATAGTCTACATAATACACTTTACATAATATTTTGACATAATTAACAAAAATGGGAAAAGTTGGCAATTCCGCTTGCGAAAAGAGTGCAAACGGCCTATATTTATAGGTACGTTCTATCGTTTTGCTCCGTGGGCAGAATGCCGCTTCCCTTCGCGAGGGGTGACATACTTGCTGAGTCGAACGAACAGAAGAGACCGCCGCGGCGCGCTGCCGCAGCGCGTGCCTGTGCCGATGCTGGTGTTATCGGCGTTTATTGTGTTGGGTGTGATCCTTGGGTACGTGTTTGCGCTCCGGTCGCTGCAGAGCGCGGGCGGCGAGCTGAAACAGTATTTCGACGCGTTTTTATCGGGCGGCGTGAACAGGCCGTTTTCGGTAAGGGCGCTGGGCGAAACGCTGTTGTGCTATTTCCGTGCGCCGGGTATCGTGTTTTTGCTGGGCTTTGCGTCCATCGGCATTGTGGCGGTACCGCTCGTGTGTGCGTGCCAGGGGTTTCTTCTATCGTACTCGCTGTTCTGCTTTGCGCTCTCGCTCGGGCGGGGGAGCTTTCCGTTGCTGCTGGCGCTGTTCGGCATCCGGCTTCTGGCGGTGCTGCCGTGCACGCTGCTGCTCGGGAACGCGTCGCTTGACAAGTCCCGCGTGCTGCTGTCGCTTTCGCTTGGCGGCGGGGGACGGGGACGCGCAGTCAGCTACGGGAGCGCGTACTGGTACCGCTTTGGCATTTGTTGTGTGTGTTTGTTGTTTGCCGCTCTGCTGGAGCTGTGGCTCGTGCCGCAGTTTTTGCTGCTGGCGGCGTCTTGAGCTGTTTTTTAGGAAGGAGGGGTGCGATCATGGCCGACCTTTTGGCGCAATACGAAGAATATCTGGCCACGGAAAAGCACGCCTCCCAGAATACGCTCAGCTCCTATATGCGCGATCTGCACCAGTTCGCCGTGTATTTGGACGAGTTCCACCCCATGCCGCTGCCGCTGGTGACGCAGGAGGTCATCAGCGGCTATGTCGCCTGGATGGGCGGCAAGGGCAAGTCCGCCGCGACGATCACGCGCTCCATCGCGTCGATCAAGTCGCTCTACACCTACCTCCAGATGACCGGAGAGGTCAGCGCGAACCCGGCCAAGGGCGTTGCCGCGGTGAAGGTGGAGCACAAGTTCCCCGAGATCCTCACGGGCAAGGAGGTCGAGCTTTTCCTTGACCAGCCCCAGTGCGTGGACGCTAAGGGCTACCGCGACCACGCGATGCTCGAGCTGCTGTACGCCACGGGCATCCGCGTCTCCGAGCTCATTTCGCTCAATGAAGAGGACGTGAGCCTGAGCGCGAGCTTCATCCGCGCGCAGAGCAAGGGCAAAGAGCGTATCATCCCGCTCTATCCCGCCGCCGTCAAGGCGCTCTCGCACTACATGAAGGAGGTGCGCCCGCAGCTTCTGGCTGATCCGGAGGAAACGGCGCTGTTCGTCAACATGAACGGCGAGCGCATGAGCCGCCAGGGCTTCTGGAAGATCGTCAAGCACTATCAGGAGACTGCCGGCATCTCCAAGGACATCACGCCGCACACGCTGCGCCACTCGTTTGCCGTGCATCTGCTGGAAAACGGCGCCGACCTGCG
>VOFG01002986.1_pt1 | contig 16738 bp, 18 predicted proteins | sample 5384171 | NCBI WGS metagenome assembly VOFG01 (sample SAMN12384726, study PRJNA508395) | human gut metagenome | isolation source: healthy gut F | host: Homo sapiens
TAATTCGTATGTGGATATTATAGGTACAAAAGGAGTTGTGCGTATGACGCATGACTTCAATACTGCTGTTGTCGATCTGCACGGTGTCAATCAGACCATTCGTGTGGAGAAACCTTTCGGCGGCAAGAATATAGACGTGTTGTGTGACCTGTTTGCTGATTCGGTAGAAACCGGAAAACGCAGTTCCCGCTTACCGTCCATGCGCGATTCGGCCATTGCATCCGAATATGCGTGGACATTCTTGAAAGACACACGCAAACACGATTTGCCTGCTATTGGTAATTTGCGCACTCTGGAGCAAATACGCGAGCGAAGAAAAAACATGAAAAATGGATATGGATTGTTGCACGGCAACCTTCCAAAGATTATTAACCCTTAAACAAATAAAATCATGTCAAACATTTCGAGGAGAAAATTTCTCAAAACGGGAGCCGCTGCTTTAGCCGGCATAACCATTGCTCCCAGTACAATTTTAGGTATGAGTCACGGGCATATTTCGCCTACTGATAAACTGAATCTTGCAGCTGTGGGTATTGGTGGTATGGGACATGCCAACATTAATCACGTAAAGGGCACTGAAAATATTGTGGCTCTTTGTGATGTGGATTGGAAGTACGCAAAAGGCGTGTTCGACGAATTCCCCAAGGCTAAAAAAATACTGGGACTATCGTAAGATGTATGATGAAATGGGTAAGTCTTTCGATGCTGTTATGATCGCAACAGCTGACCATACTCACGCTATCATCACAGCTGACGCAATGACTATGGGTAAGCATGTATATTGTCAGAAGCCATTGACTCACTCAGTTTACGAATCTCGTTTGTTGACAAATTTAGCTGCTTCAACAGGTGTTGTTACTCAGATGGGTAATCAGGGTTCATCGGATGAAGGTACGGATTTGGTATGCGAATGGATTTGGAATGGTGAAATTGGTGAAGTAACTAAAGTAGAATGTGCTACTAACCGTCCGATTTGGCCGCAAGGTTTGAACGCTCCTGAAAAAGTTGATAAAGTTCCGAAGACATTGAATTGGGATTTATTCACAGGTCCTGCTAAAATGAATCCTTATAATGCTATTTACCATCCTTGGAACTGGCGTGGATGGTGGAGATTCGGAACAGGTGCATTAGGTGATATGGCTTGCCATATTTTGCACCAGCCGTTTAGAGCATTGAAATTGCAATATCCTACTAAAGTGGAAGGGTCATCTACTTTATTGTTGAATGCTTGTGCTCCACAGGCACAACACGTGAAAATGATTTTCCCTGCTCGTGAAAATATGCCGAAAGTAGCTATGCCTGAAGTGGAAGTACATTGGTACGATGGCGGTATGATGCCTGAACGTCCGAAAGGATTCCCGGAAGGAAAACAACTGATGCAGAGTGGTGGTGGTTTGACTATTTTCCACGGAACGAAAGATACATTGATTTGCGGATGTTATGGACAGAATCCTTGGTTGCTTTCAGGTCGTAAACCAAATGCACCGAAAGGTTTGCCGTCGTGTTCCTAAAGCAATGAATGGTGGTCACGAAATGGATTGGGTACGTGCATGTAAAGAAGATAAATCTAATCGTATCATGACTAAATCTGACTTCTCAGAAGCCGGACCTATGAATGAAATGGTAGCAATGGGTGTATTGGCTATTCGTTTGCAAGCTCTGAATAAGACTCTTGAGTGGGATGGAGCTAACATGTGCTTTACGAATATCGGTGATAACGAAACGATCCGTACTGTTATCAAAGACGGATTCAAGATTCATAATGGTCATCCTACATTTGATAAGACATGGACAGATCCGATCAATGCGAAACAGTTTGCGGCTGAATTAGTGAAACATACTTATCGTGAAGGCTGGAGACTGCCTGATATGCCAAGATAAAAGTAGATTAGAAATTAAAGATAAAAAATTAAATCGTTGATATCATGAAAAAAGTATTTTATCCATTAGCTTGTTGTTGTCTTGCTGCAGGAGTTTTTGCTTCTTGCGGTGGTCAGAAAAAAGCAAATGCTCAGGAAGAACCGAGCAAAGTTGCATTGTCTTACTCTAAATCATTGAAAGCACCGGAAACTGATAGTTTGAATCTGCCTGTTGACGAAAATGGTTATATCACAATCTTTGATGGTGAAACATTTAACGGATGGCGTGGTTATGGAAAAGACCGTGTTCCTTCTAAATGGACAATCGAAGACGGCTGTATCAAATTCAACGGTTCTGGCGGCGGTGAAGCTCAAGACGGTGATGGTGGTGACTTGATCTTTGCTCACAAATTTAAAAACTTCGAAGTTGGAATTGGAATGGAAGGTTGCTAAAGGTAGCAATTCAGGTATTCTCTATTTAGCTCAGGAAGTTACTTCTAAAGACAAAGACGGTAATGATGTGCTTGAACCTATTTATATTTCCGCACCTGAATATCAGATCCTGGATAATGCCAATCATCCGGATGCTAAATTGGGTAAAGATAACAATCGTCAGTCGGCTTCTTTGTATGACATGATTCCGGCAGTTCCTCAAAACTCTAAACCGTTTGGCGAATGGAACAAGGCTAAGATTATGGTTTATAAAGGTACAGTGGTTCATGGACAAAACGATGAAAACGTACTTGAATATCATTTGTGGACAAAACAATGGACTGATATGTTGCAGGCAAGTAAGTTCAGCGAAGATAAATGGCCTTTGGCATTTGAATTGCTGAATAACTGTGGTGGCGAAAATCACGAAGGTTTCATCGGTTTGCAAGATCACGGTGATGATGTTTGGTTCCGCAACATCCGCGTGAAGGTTTTGGACTAATCAAATAGTAATAAGAAGGCACGGGTTACACGTATTTCACGTTTTTTTGAATGGCGATTGCCATAGAGTAACCGTGAAGTCTGTGTAATCCGTGCCTGTTTTTTCTATATAAATCTAATAATTGTAATCCCCTGATATCTATTATATGAAAACAAAAATTTATTTATGTGCGTTGGCTGCTCTTTTCATGATTCCACTGGCAGTAACGGCACAAACTAAGAAGAAAGCTAAAAAAGAAGTAGCTATTCAACTCTATTCTGTCAGAGATATATTGAATAAGGTAGACAATAAAAATGGTAAGTGTGACCCCACTTATACTGCTCTTCTGAAGAAATTGGCAAACATGGGATATACCGGTGTTGAAGCAGCCAATTATAACAACGGTAAATTTTATGACCGTACTCCCCAACAATTTAAGAAAGATGTCGAATCGGCAGGATTAAAAGTCTTGTCTTCACATTGTACAAGACAATTGTCTAAAGAAGAATTGGCTTCCGGCGATTATTCAAGTTCACTTGAATGGTGGGACCAATGTATTGCTGATCATAAAGCTGCCGGTATGAGTTACATTGTAGCTCCTTGGATGGATGTTCCAAAAAGCTTAAAGATTTGAATACATATTGCACTTATTTTAATGAAATAGGCAAGCGTTGCAAACAACAAGGTTTGTCATTCGGATATCACAATCACGCTCATGAATTTCAGAAAGTAGAAGATAAAGTAATGTATGACTATATGCTAGAACATACCAATCCTGAATATGTTTTCTTCCAGATGGATGTTTATTGGGTAGTTCGCGGACAAAACAGTCCGGTAGATTATTTTAATAAATACCCCGGCCGTTTTCAAATGTTCCATATGAAAGATCACAGAGAAATCGGGCAAAGTGGAATGGTCGGTTTTGATGCTATCTTTAAGAATGCAAAAACTGCAGGCGTTAATTATCTCGTTGCTGAAATCGAGGGTTATAGTATGCCGGTAGAAGAGAGTGTGGAAGTGAGCTTGGATTATTTGTTGGACGCTCCTTTTGTGAAGAGTTCATACGCTAAATAGCGTGTAATTGCTAAAATTGAAGCATAAAAAAAGTCTGTGCATGCTTTTAGCATGTCAGACTTTCAATTCTCTCTGGCTGTTCTGAATTATTCAGCTACAGCTTCAGTTGCAGTGCTATCTGCATTCAAAGAGTCAGCTGCCTGAGCTGCTGCTTGTTCTGCTGCTGCTGCTTCTACAGCTGCGATTGAGTCAGCGATGCGGATAGAATCTTGTTGAGCTTTTGCTGCGTCAGCTGCTTTGTTACCACAAGATGCGAATGATACTGCTACGATAGCTACGGCCATCAAAACTAATTTTTTCATTTTCTTTGCTTTTTAAAAACGTAATACAATCAATTGCTTTATTAAAACGCTGCAAAGGTATGTACTTTTTCAATATGTTGTTCTCTAATAGCCAACTTTTTTATAATTTTTTTTGTAACTAGCTACTTTTCTCCCTTTTTCGTATGTTTTAGAACATGCTAATCTATTGTAATACTGTTATATAGATATCTTTTGATGCTTCTTTCGGGGTTTTCTCAAATTCTGTAGGATATAGCTGAATCCTGCTGACTTTTTCATACGCAGCTACATTGTTATTCAAGTTCTTCAGATTTTCATCCATGATGGTTTTCAGATTATTCGGATTGTTAATCCGAGAGAGTCCAATGCTTCATAATCAGCATAAACGAGTGCTACCAATTTCTTGTTGTACTCGATAACGAGGCTTTCAAGGATAAATGGCAGGTTGTTGAGTTTTGCTTCCAGCTCTTCGGGGAAGATATTCTGTCCGCTAGAACTCAGGATCATACTTTTGAGTCGTCCCCGGATGAAAATATTTCCGTTGCTGTCCATGGAACCGAGATCACCGGTGCGTAGCCAGCCGTCCTGCGTGAATACTTCCTGCGTTGCTTCCTGGTTCTTGTAGTAGCCCACCATCACATTTTCTCCCCGAACCTGGATTTCTCCGGTTTCTGCTTCCGGGGTTTCCTTATAGATACGTGCTTCCATTATATCTAGAATCTTTCCGGAAGAACCTAGTACAAATTCATCCCAAGGGGCATAGCTGATTAGTGGCCCACATTCCGTCATACCGTAACCTATAGTAAAGGGAATTTAATTTTGTAGAAGAATTCTTCTACTTCTTTGTCCATAGCTGCGCCGCCGATAATAATTTCCTTGAAACGACCACCCAGTGCATCAATCAGTCTTTTTGCGTATCTGGTTGTAGATCTGTGTGTCGAGCAGCGGAATATTGAGTGCCCACTTCATACCTTTTTTATTAATGAGTGGCTGGATGATATTCTTGTATATCTTTTCGATCACTAGCGGGACAGTAATAATAAGGTTTGGGTTTCACTTCCTCAAAAGCCTTCATGATAATCTTCGGAGAAGGCGTTTTACCGAGCAGGGTGACGTGAGTTCCGACAGCAGTTGCTGTCAGAAAATCGAATGCGCAGCCGTATGCATGGGCGAGGCGGGAGGAAAGACAGCACTTTATCTCCTTTTTTAAGGAGCTCGGTACGAATACCGAAAGTGACATTGCCGGCAAGATTGTTTCCTGTCAGCATCACACCCTTACTGAAACCGGTGGTTCCGGAAGTGTAATTTAACAGCATCACTTTGTCATTGGATAAAGTGGTGTACTGAACATCTTCACGGGTAAATCCTTTCGGATACAAAGCATGCATCTCTTTATCGGTATTTTTCAGAAACTTCTGTATGGTTTCTCCGTCACGTTGGTAGAGACACCGGAAATCGGTTAATGAGAATACTCCCCGTAGCCCCGTTAATTTTTTCCTCTTCCAGAATTCTCCCAAATGCTGTCGCTGGTGAACAGGAATACAGATTCGGAATGATTGACGATATGATGAACGTCATTAGGCGTAAAATCTTGAAGGATAGGGACAATAATTGCTCCGTATGTAATTGTTGCCATATAGGCGATGCACCAATGAGCATTATTTTTGCCGATAACGGAGATCTTATCTCCTCTTCGAAGGCTACAATGTTTGAATAACAGGTGTAAACGGGCGATTTCTTCGGCTACCTGACCATACGTGTATTGGGTATTTTCTCCATAATCGGTGTAACAGGGCAAATCCCAACTTTCACGAAAACTGTTTTCGTATAGTTTAATGAAATTCTCTTTAATCATTGCACGTTTTTTAGTGAATTGTGCAAAAATAGGAATAAACTTTCGTATCCTAAAGTGTTTTACTAATAATAATGTGTAACTTTGCACGAAATATGTGTTTATAACAGCTTATGATAGATACCACTGTGTTTCAAAATAAGACAGCCGTTTATTATACATTAGGCTGCAAATTGAACTTTTCAGAGACTTCAACTATCGGTAAAATCCTGCGTGAGGCAGGAGTCCGGACTGCGCGTAAAGGAGAGAAAGCAGATATTTGTGTGGTAAATACTTGTTCGGTGACGGAAATGGCGGACAAGAAGTGCCGTCAGGCTATTCATCGGTTGGTCAAACAACATCCCGGAGCTTTTGTGGTAGTGACCGGATGCTACGCACAGTTGAGGCCTGGTGACGTGGCAAAGATTGAAGGAGTAGATGTAGTGCTGGGAGCGGAACAGAAGGGAGAACTACTTCAATATCTGGGCGACCTCCAAAAGCATGAAAAAGGAGAGGCTATCACCACTGCAACCAAAGATATCCGTTCGTTTTCACCCTCGTGTTCACGGGGAGACCGTACTCGTTTTTTCCTGAAAGTGCAGGATGGCTGTGATTACTTTGTTCGTATTGCACGATTCCTTTTGCCCGCGGACGCAGCCGTAACGGGACTATTGCTTCCATGGTTGAGCAGGCCCGGCAGGCAGCTGCTGAAGGTGGAAAAGAAATCGTTCTGACCGGAGTGAATATCGGAGATTTTGGTAAAACAACAGGAGAGAGTTTCTTTGATCTGGTAAAGGCGCTGGATCAGGTAGAGGGAATCGAACGTTACCGTATCTCTTCCATTGAGCCAAATCTGCTGACAGACGAAATTATCGAGTTCGTATCCCGTTCGCGCAGTTTTATGCCTCATTTTCATATTCCGTTGCAATCCGGTAGCGATGAAGTGTTGAAATTGATGCGTCGTCGTTATGATACGGCTCTTTTTGCATCGAAGGTGAAAAAAATTAAGGAAGTGATGCCGGATGCTTTTATCGGTGTTGATGTGATTGTGGGAACCCGTGGAGAAACACCCGAATACTTTGAACAGGCTTATCAGTTTATTGATGGTCTGGATGTGACACAGTTACATGTGTTTAGCTATTCCGAACGTCCCGGCACGCAGGCATTGAAAATAGACTATGTTGTTTCTCCGGAAGAAAAACATCAGCGCAGTCAGCGGCTGTTGGCACTTTCGGATGAAAAAACACAGGCTTTTTATGCACGTCATATCGGGCAGACGATGCCGGTGTTGATGGAAAAATCGAAAGCTGGTGCTCCGATGCATGGATTTACGGAGAATTATATTCGTGTAGAGGTGGAAAGTGATGACTCGCTGGATAATCAGGTGGTTAATGTACGTCTGGGAGAGTTTAATGAGGAGATGACAGCACTTAAAGGTACAATTTTGATATAAGTATGAGATCAAAACTTATCTATTGGCTGGTATACAGTGGAATGTGGCTGTTTTCAGCTCTTCCGTTCCGGGTTCTATATATGCTTTCGGATTTCAATTATCTGTTGATGTATCGTGTTGGAAAATATCGTCGGAAAGTAGTTCGGGGAAATCTATTGAGATCATTTCCGGAAAAAACTGATGCGGAGAGATTACAGATAGAACGCAAGTTTTATCGCTATTTGTCGGATTATATGCTTGAAGATTTGAAATTGTTGCATATGTCTGCCGAAGAACTTTGTGAGAGAATGACTTATAAGAATACGGAACAATATCTCGAACTGACGGAGAAGTATGGCGGGATTATTGTGATGATTCCGCATTATGCCAATTATGAGTGGTTGATCGGAATGGGAGCAATAATGAAGCCGGGAGATGTACCCGTACAGGTCTATAAGCCATTAAGAGATAAATATCTGGATGAACTGTTTAAACGTATCCGTTCTCGTTTCGGGGGGTATAATATTCCGAAACATTCTACAGCCCGTGAAATTATTAAGCTCAAACATGATGGAAAAAAGATGGTAGTCGGTTTGATTACTGATCAATGGCCCAGTGGATATGATAAATATTGGACTACTTTTTTGGGGCAGGAAACCGGCTTTCTGAATGGTGCGGAGCGCATTGCGAAAATGATGAACTTCCCTGTGTTCTATTGTGAGCTGACTAAGAAGTGCAGAGGATACTGTGAAGCGGAATTTAAATTGATGACGGAAACACCGAAAGAAACAAGAGAAGGAGAAATTACGGAAATGTTTGCTGATTATCTGGAACAGACGATTCGCAGGGAACCGGCATATTGGTTGTGGTCTCATAAACGTTGGAAAATGACTCGTGAAGAAGCCGATCGATTAGAAGAGAAAGAGCTGAACAAGAAAAAGGAATAATAATGAAAGTTTCAGTTGTAATTTTGAATTGGAACGGTGCGATATGCTCCGTACTTTTCTTCCGTCCGTCGTCCGGTATTCGGAAGGGGAGGGGATTGAGGTCTGCGTGGCTGACAATGGTTCTACGGACGCTTCCGTTACTTTGCTTCAACAGGAATTTCCTTCTGTCAGAACGATTGTTCTCGACCAGAATTATGGCTTTGCGGATGGATATAATTTAGCATTGCAGCAGGTCGACGCAGAATATGTTGTTCTTTTGAATTCGGATGTTGAAGTGACGGAGCATTGGTTGGAACCGATGATTGCGTATCTTGATATGCATCCGGAGGTAGCTGCTGTCAGCCGAAGATACGAAGCCAGCGGCAAAAAGAATATTTCGAATATGCCGGGGCAGCAGGTGGCTTTATGGATAAATACGGTTATCCTTTTTGTAGGGGGCGTATTATGGGAGTTGTGGAGAAAAGGACGAAGGTCAGTATGATACGGTAATTCCTGTTTTCTGGGCCACGGGGGCAGCGTTGTTTATCCGGCGCACTGATTATGTGAATGTCGGGGGATTGGATGGACGTTTCTTTGCGCATATGGAAGAAATTGATTTGTGCTGGCGACTCCGTTCGCGGAATCGTGAGATTGTCTGTATACCTCAAAGCATTGTCTATCATGTGGGGGAGCTACTCTTAAAAAAGAGAACCCCCGAAAGACTTTTCTTAATTTCCGTAATAACCTTGTCATGTTGTATAAAAATCTCCCGGCTGAGGAGTTAAATAAAGTGATGCGTATCCGGACTTGTCTCGATTATCTGGCGGCGTTCAATTTCTTGTTGCAAGGGCACTGGGATAATGCTAGTGCTGTGATGCGTGCGCGGAAAGAGTATAAACGATTATGTCCGTCGTTTTCTTTTATCCCGTGAAGAAAATATGAGAAAAAAAAGGTTGGATCTGATACCTGAACGGACAAAAAATAGTATCTTGTGGCAGTTTTATGCGAGAGGATGCAAACGATTCTCTCAATTGTCGGACTTAAAAGGATAACAAATGAAATCAAAAGTTAGAAAAGGTATCGGGCTGGTAGCGCATGATGCAATGAAAAAAGACCTCATCGAATGGGTACTGTGGAACTCGGAACTGTTGATGGGTAATAAATTCTACTGTACAGGTACTACTTGGGGGTACTTTGATATTGGAAGCATTGAAGGAGAAAATCCTGATGAAGTTGTTTATCTTTACTTTGTTTTTAAAAAATCAGGTCCTTTATTTGGTGACCAACAGATGGGATCACGTATTAAATGAATGGGCTTTATAAATTGATTATCTCTTCTTCTTCACGGACCCTATGACATTTTAGTCCCATGGAAGACGTCGGATGTAAATGGGGACATTAACCCGTTTGGCAAAGGTTGCCGAAAATATTGTTTTTTGTTGTAACCGTTCTACGGCGGACCATATAATTTCCAGTCCGTTATTTATGGATCGGAGATTACTGAACTGTATTCATTCGGACTATTCCGTGGGCGGTCACAAAACGTTTTCCGGATGAAACGAGTTGGTGACGCACCGTAGGCTGTCGAATCGGTAAATAGAAGAAAAAAGGATTCAGAAATTAAGTCCGGAAAGTTTCGGCTGTAACGGGGAAAATAAGCACCTTTTGACTGCTCAAATAACTTTTTTCTTTGAATCATCTACCATTCCATGAAAATGAATCCGTGGATTATTGAATCGGCATTTTGAGATTGAGGCGATAACCGCCTAAAATTTCTAGCTGTGATTATCTTATTTTGGACAACGGCGATAGCTCCTTTGAGATTTTTATATCTGCTTTGCCCAGAAAATGGTAGTTTTTTTGGAAAGGGTGAGGAGTTCGATTTCTTCCCAGTCCAGTCCATTGTAAACGAATGTTTTCGCTATAATCCGTGCATGAACGTGAGACAAAAACGATGTTCCGGGCGTTGGCCATTCCATTGCCGTGTATGGTTAAGTGCGGCTTGGTGATTCCTTCGGGAACGGGAATGTTGAAATGTACGATGTCCGCATCTGTGGGGATTTGGGTGTTCAGATTTACGCTAGGTCCAGTTCTATCACTTTAGCGAAAGGGCAGGAACCTTTTCCTGCGATATCTACTTTCAGTTTCAGGTCAATGAGATATTCATTCCCAATCAGATTTTCTTGTTCCGGTATTTTATAGATGGACTCCAAGATAATCGTTAACAACGTCTATATTTCTTTCAAAAGGATATAGCTACTGATTTAATCTTCATATACTGTCTTTTTTAGTGTGATCTTGTTTGACTTTTAACAGGTCTTTCTGTGCAACCATTTGTGGAATCATTTAAGAAAGGACGGGGTGAGCAGAAGGCAGATGCTTAATGTTATAAGCAGAAGTGCGCTTGCTTGTGCCCACTATTGTGAATATAAGGCTGAAACTAATGGACCTAAAAAAATGAAGTATCGGTCCATGAATACTCAGTGTGATGATGGAATATCGCCCCAAGTAAGAAACATGCTTTATTCTTCTTCACTTTCTTGCAAAGTAGCATAATCATAAAGATTCCTGCAAACGCAGCGATGTATACTTGAAAAATATTTCCCGTATAATTGTTGGTACGCATCCCCAATGTGGTAGCGGTAAAGTACATTACGACCAGTGCCAATACAATAAAAAACGGTATCAGTTTGTCGAAACGATGGCTGGGAACAGAAAGAAATTATATCGGCGAACCCAGAAACCTGCCACATAGAAGGGGAGGGCAGTCATGGCAACGTCTATATACAGGGGTAAGCTCTATCTGTAATTTTCCGAGAAAAATCCTGCGCAACCAATCAGGATTGTCACAGCGAACATGACAGGCAGATGCTTTTCGCGCAGAAAGTGAATTAGATAAAATAGGATGTTACAATTGAATAATGCGAGTAGAAACCAGATCGGTGGATTGAACTTGATAAGGTCGTGTCATGAAATACAACCAAGAGTTCATTCCACGACACAGGCAGTTGAAACACCCCCGGAGCAATCTTCCAAACAATATATTTCATTAGAAATGCACTTAGATAGAAGAAAAGAAAAGGAATAATCAATTTGTTTATTTTTCGTAGGATGAATCCGAACAGGCCTTCGTATGATTTGAAAAACACTCCCGAGATAAAGAAGTAAAGCGGCATGCGGAAACAGGATAACATCGAATTCGTATCCAGTTGTTCGAAGGCCCCTCCAACGTGTGCCATTACCACAAGGATAATGCAGACTCCTTTGGTTAAGTCCACAAAATCGATACGTCTGCTCTGGTTGCCTTCCATTATCTCTTTTAATTTCTCTTTTTCGGCGCAAAGATACTTTATAAATCGGAATAAAAAGAGGAACATTGAAAAAATAAACGAATGATGCGAAAAGCGAAAAAGTATGATATATAGTAATGATATTATTGCGAAAAAAACGGTTGACTATGTTTTGAAACTCCTTATTTTACCTCTGTTATCAATATATCCTTGAAAAACGAATGACGCGGATCACATAGATTTTTAGCGTTCTTAATCTAGTGTTATCCGCGTCGGTAGTGTCCGGAAAATATCCTTTTTGAAAGTTACTTGTACCTTTTATTCTATTTATTCGGATCTCTTCCTGTGTATTTAATCAATTCGCTAATCTTATCATTAAGTGTTTTTGCTTTCATCAACTGTTCCAGAGTGAGATGCATCCGGTATCTCCAGTAGTTTCGTGGATTGGATGGAACATTAATTCGCTCTTCCGCCACATTCGGATTTCTCCATTTCCCGTCTATTGATAACCAATCCTGGAAAGACAAGATACAGAGAATGGAATTACTGTTGAGATGGTTGCGTACGATTTCCTCGCACAACTCCGGGGTGGCAGTTGTCGGTGCAACTCCGTAATGTCCTAACGTTGCATTGTAGTAACGTTGGGTCTGTTGATAATCTTCTTCCCACCAGCCACGCAACGTAGACATATCATGAGTGGAGATTGTGCAGACAGACCGGTACGGATACTCATTTAAATGCCCGAATTCATACATCGGATTCTTAGGCATTCGCTGAATTTCCAGACTAAGAATCCGGAGCTCATTCATCACCGACGACACACAAGCAGGAATCATCCCCAAATCTTCTCCGCAAACTAACATACGGGTGGATTGTGTCAGTTGAGGTAACTTCTTCATAGCCTGCTGATACCAGAACTCGTTGTGCCGATGATAATAATATTGATCGTATAGTTTGTTAAACGCATTTTTCTCTTCTTCGTTCAGCGACCGGAATACGAAATCCCGTTGCACACCGATGCGCGGGTGGTATTTACCTTCCTCTTTCTTATCCGCAACAAATAAGACGTTGCTGATTAATGAATAAAGCCCTTCCCGAATCCACACACTATCTTCATCATTTCTATCGGCGAAGAATTGCTCTACCTCCCGTTGTGTTTCGAATCCCGGTTTCATCCGATAAAGTCCGGAGTCATCAACCAATTCAAGGAAATCTTGTTTGACTAAATGGGTATGCGGTCCGAACAACTGTCCGAGGAAAGATTCATGGATGAATGGTAGCAGATATTCATCGCGGAACGTTAGGCCATAACTTTCGATTTCTTCCCGGCTCATCGGCAAAGAAGGATCAAACTGGCCTAACAATCCGTGTACAGCGTGCATCGGTATTTCCCAAATACGGAAGAAACCGAGGATATGATCGATCCGGTAAGCATCGAAGTATTCCGCCATTTTCTGAAAACGCTTCATCCACCAGCGGTATCCGTCTTTTTCCATGACATCCCAGTTGTATGTGGGGAATCCCCAGTTTTGCCCGTTGATCGAGAAATCATCGGGCGGAGCACCCGCTTGTCCGTCGAGATTGAAGTAATGAGGTTCTGTCCAGGCTTCCACGCTGTTGCGGCTGATGCCAATCGGAATATCCCCCTTTAATGCGACACCGTGTTGGCGGGCATATTCGGTTGCAGACAACAATTGCAGGTGCAAATGATACTGGATATAATAATACAACGAGATGTGAGGATAATCTGCCGTTCCCGGTTGGCACATTTTTTCTATATCTTCCGCTTGGTAAACAGAGTGTCTCGGCCATTTGCGGAAATTGGGCGTTTTGTAGGCATCGCGCAGATAACTAAAGACTGCATAAGGTTGCAGCCATTCCTTGTTTGTTTCAAAGAAATCTTTGAAACCTTTGGAAGTCAATACCTTTTCTCCTTCCTGTCGGAACAGTAAGTTAAAAAACTCCCATTTAGTTTGGTTGACCGCTTCGTAGTCAATAGCAGGGAGGCTGTTCAGTTCCTTTTGCTTCTTGCTGAATTTCGATATCGCTTCTTTATCTTTCAGAGTTCCCATTTGCCTGATATCCGCATACATCGGATGGAAAGCATAAATAGAAATACTATTATAAGGATAAGAATCAGTCCATGCATGAGTCATGGTGGTGTCGTTGACCGGTAAAATCTGAATAACTTTCTGGCGAGTATTTACTGCCCAGTCGACCATACGTTTCAAATCGCCGAAATCACCTACTCCGAAACTTTTCTCTGATTTTAAAGAAAATACGGGTATAGCGATTCCTGCCCCTTTCCATGCGGGAATGTCGAAATAAACATATCGGTCGGAAATCACGAGCGTTTCGTTGGTCTTCAGTTCCGGGTCTGCCAGATAGCGGTTAGGGTTTTTCTCCCAGCAGTCTGCTTTCTTTTCCTGTTTGTTGTAGAGGATGAACTTATATTCCAGCGGATATTTTAGTTTGCTGGCGTCCAGCTCTATCTGCCATTCCGGGAAATTGGTATCACTCATCAGCACCGCTTTCTCCGGGTCCCAGTGACCTAATGATTTCTGGTTGCCACAAATTGCCAGGCAATAATCTTTATTGATACGTGGGGCGTAGGCCTTGATAACCAGTCCCTTTTTATATCTTTGCGGGATATTCTCTTTTTCAGGATGTGCCAGTAAGGCTTCTGTAAAAGCAGAACTATAAAGATACAGTTGTTCCGGGATATTTTTCCAGCAATCATTGATTCTGTATATCTTCCTGGAGCTGCCTGATAAGAAAATAGATCTCGAAAAACTGTCCCATTCCTTGCGGATAACTATTCCGTTTTGCTCTATCTGATAGCTATAATAGATAGTCATCCCTTCTTGAGGGATTTCAAGCTCAAGTTCTGCCGTCCAATAGATACCATCGGTGGTGTGTAAAGGAATTGATTCCGGAAATAAGCCGGCAATCCTTACTTCTTCTCCCCAGCTGGTGCGGTATTCTATATTAAATGATAAAATCATATATATTAGATTTTGATTGGATACTAATGATACTGCAAGTATAAGACATTTTTTTGAATAAAAAATAAAAGGAGCCGCACCGGACTCCTTTTAACCTTTTGTTTATATATTAATTAACATACGTAGGACTATTATCCACATCTGGAGGCGCCGCAAGTAGTACAAATCAGACAGCCTTCCTGATAAACCAATGTCTCGTTGCCGCAGTTCGGGCACTTCTTACCTTTGGCTTCCGTTCCATCCTGAATATATTTCTTCAATGCACGTTCTACACCGTTTTTCCAAGTGTTGATACTTTCGCTGTTCAGTTGCAGAGAGCCTACCAGCTTGATAACCTGCTCGATCGGCATCCGGTAACGGAGTACGCCGGAAATCAATTTTGCATAGTTCCAGTATTCCTTGTTGAACTTCTCTGACAATCCTTCGATAGTAGTCTTGTATCCGCGTTTGTTTTCGAATTGGAAGTCATAACGTTTGGTTCCGTCTTCGTCCACATTTTTGATGATACGTCCGCAAGTTACGCTCTTAGGCAGCAAGATACCTTCGTCATCATCTTGCAAACCAGTGAATATTTCATAAGGGTGTCCGTCCAGCAATCCGACAAAAGCCACCCATTTTTCCTTGTTGTTCTGGAAACGGACAACGTCAGCTTCCAAAACTTTCGGGCGTACCTCTACTACCGTAGGCGGTTTGCAAGGAGGAAGTCCTTCTTTCTTGTCTCCGATTTTGTAGAGATCAGCACTCCGGAACGTGAACCGTCACGATATACCGTACATCCTTTGCAGCCGGATTTCCATGCCTCTACATATAACCGGTTGACAAGATCTTCGTCCACATCGTTCGGCAGGTTGATGGTTACGCTGATAGAGTGGTCTACCCATTTCTGGATTCTTCCCTGCATCTTCACCTTCATCAACCAGTCGACATCGTTAGAAGTCGCTTTGTAATAAGGTGATTTGGCAACCAGTTCGTCAATCTCTTCCTGGGTGTAACGTCTGGCAGGATCGTATCCGTTAGCTTCCATCCAGGTCACGAACTTATGATGGAATACAATATATTCCTCGAATGCGTCTCCTGTCTCATCTACAAAGTCAACGTGCACATTCGTATCGTTCGGGTTTACTTTTCTTCTGCGCTTGTAAACGGGCAGGAATACCGGCTCGATACCGGAAGTGGTCTGCGTCATCAGACTGGTCGTTCCGGTTGGAGCAATCGTCAGGCAGGCAATGTTGCGGCGACCATATTTCTTCATGTCCTCATACAGTTTCGGGTCGGCTGCTGCCAGCGTTGGATGAACGGATTGTTCTGTTCACGTTCGCTATTGTATATTTCGAAAGCACCGCGTTCTTTGGCCATTTCCACTGAAGAACGATAGGCGCCGAGAGCTACTGTCTTGTGTACTTTTTCAGAGAATTCCGTTGCTTCTTCCGTTCCGTAGCGCAATCCTAATGCAGCAAGCATATCACCTTCTGCAGTGATACCTACGCCGGTACGACGACCTTGTCCGCTCTTCTTGTAGATTTTCTCCCAAAGTGCACGTTCCGCATGTTTTACTTCTTCGTTTTCCGGATCTTCGTCAATCTTGGTCATGATACGTTCGATCTTCTCTAGTTCGAGGTCGATGATGTCGTCCATGATGCGTTGAGCGAGCGCCACGTGTTTTTTGGAACAAGTCGAAATCAAAATAAGCATCCGGTTTGAACGGATTTACCACATAAGAATATAGATTGATAGCCAGTAAGCGGCAAGAATCGTAAGGACATAGAGGGATTTCTCCGCATGGATTGGTAGATACTGTCCTGTAACCCAGATCAGCATAACAATCGGGCACAGATTCACGGATAATCGTATCCCAGAACAATACGCCCGGTTCTGCTGATTTCCATGCATTATGTACGATCTTCTTCCATAGGGTAGAAGCGTCGATTTCCTTGGTGAATGCAGGATTGGCAGCGTCAATAGGATATTGCTGTACATAAGGCTTGCCCTCTACGGCAGCCTGCATGAAAGCATCGTCCAACTTGACTGATACATTTGCTCCGGTAACCTTACCTTCGGTCATTTTTGCATCAATGAATGCTTCGGAATCCGGATGCTTGATAGACACACTCAGCATCAAGGAACAAG
>VOFG01003077.1_pt1 | contig 16736 bp, 20 predicted proteins | sample 5384171 | NCBI WGS metagenome assembly VOFG01 (sample SAMN12384726, study PRJNA508395) | human gut metagenome | isolation source: healthy gut F | host: Homo sapiens
CAAGAGAATATTTTATCGGAGCAATGAGTGATGCTCTGTCCAGCTTTCTGTTTGCCGGGATTAACGTTGCCTATCAGGGAATTTATCAGGCATTAGATGGCGGTTTTGGAATCACTGGTTATTTCACTTTTGAGACAGCTTATTATCATATTGCCATTATGGGGATTTTTCATTACTTGTCCAGAAATGGCAAGATGGGAATTTCACTGATCGGTGGGCATTTCCGGTCACTAATAGTTTCATGTTTGGTTGGATATGTATTTTAAAAGAAAATCAGAAAAATAAGGTTAATGTTTTAGGGTTAAGGAGGAAACTGGAAATGGCAAAAAATCATTACGATCAGCAGAGAATTCGGAAGCGGTGGACGTTTTATTGGTGAGGAGGTAGCAAAGAAATTGGGATTGCCTATTATGATAAAAATATCATTAATCATATTGCAGAAAAGTCAGGTCTGTCACCGGAATACATTCAGGAAAAAGCAGAGCTGTCTCGAAAGAAAGGATTATTTCGCATATGCACTTGCCGGACGTGATTTATTACCGGAAAATCTGTAGAAGATATTGTATATGAAGCACAGAGAAAGGTTATTCTTGGAGCTGGCAGAGAAAGAGCCTTGCGTAATCGTTGGAAGAAATGCTGACTATATTCTTAAAGACAGTGATGATGTGTTAAATGTGTTTATCCATGGGATATGCCGGAAAAAAATACAGCGTATCACTCGTTTATACAATGTAGAAGAGAAGGAAGCTGTCAAAATGATGGCAGACACCGATAAAAGACGTATGACAAATTATAATTTTACACGGAGCAGAGATGGGGGAAAGCCAGTAATTATACGTTGTGCCTGAACAGTTCAGAGATTGGATATGATAAGTGTGAATCAATTATCATAGAATGCAGTAAATAAAAAAAGTATAGATGATCCTTGGATCATTTGCTTGTTTTGCATATGAATGATCCAGGATTGAGTAATGTTAATATAGAAAACATAACAGGTGTTGACAAAAGCGAAAATATAATTATAATAAGTAGTGCGCTACTTAATTAAGGAGGAGCTTATGAGAAACGAATATTGCTCCAGGACTTCGGTTTTCTATATTGACAGGGAATTTAAGAAGAAACTGGAAGAACGTGCAAATCGGATGGGGTTAACGGCTGTGCAGTTAAGAGTACTGGGAGAATTAAGCCGTTTGGGTCATGGGGATTGAAGAAATAAACCAGAAAGATTTAGAAAAGGTGTTAGCTGTGACGCATCCGACAATGACTGAAAATTATTAAAAGACTGGAAAAGAAAATGCCGTTATCTGTACGCAGAGCAGAGTTGATGGGCGTTACAAAAGATTAATTGTACGGACGAATATAAGGATATTCACTTAGAACAGGAAATGGACTGGGAGATTTTAATAAAATCTGTGATGGCATTCCAAAAGAACATGTACAAATATTTTTGAAGGCATCAGAAAAAATGCTTGAAAACATCGAAAAAATAGTGTACCTGCATGTAAGGTACACTTTAAATAAAAAATAATAAGTAGTACACTACCCTAAAAGGAGGGCATAATGAACGAAAATAAAATGGGGATCATGCCGGTTAATAAGCTTTGCGTACAATGGCGGCACCAATGGTTTTATCTATGTTGATTGCATTATATAATGTGGTGGATAGTCTGTTTGTAAGCCATTATGGAGAGAACGCATTGTCAGCAGTGTCTTTGGCATTTCCGATACAAAAATGTTATTATTGCGACCGGAACCGGAATCGGTGTAGGGATAATGCATGCATTATCACGGTATTTAGGTGAAAAGAAGCAAAAAGGTTGATCAGACAGCTATGCATGGTCTCATCCTTGGTGCCGGATTTTATGTGCTGATATTATTATTTGGCATTTTCTGTGTAAGAAGTTTTATGTAGTTCAGACCAGCGATAGGGAAATAGTTTCCATGGGGAGTTGATTATCTACGGTTATCTGTGTATTTGGATTTGGGCAGATGTTCCAGCTGATATTTGAAAAAATATTGCAGTCAACAGGCCGGACTTTTATACAATGGTAATGCAGATCGTTGGTGCGGTCATCAACATTATTTTAGATCCCATCTTTATTTTGGATATTTCGGTTTGCCGGCAATGGGAACCAGAGGTGCGGCAATTGCCACAGTGGCAGGTCAGGATTATAGCAATGCTGTTGGGATTATATTTTTAATCTGACTAAAAATACAGATGTGCAGTTTGATTTTTAAATGCATTAAATTAGAAAGCTGCTTATTTTAAGGGGATTTGTACTGTTGGAATCTAACGATCATTATGCAATCTATGTCCAGCGTTATGTGTTTTAAGCATTAACAAAACTTCTTCTGGATTTTTCAAACAACATCAACAGCAGTATTTGGAGCATATTTTAAATTACAGACATTTGTGTATATGGCGGTTTTTGATTGAATAATGCTTTGATCCCGTAGCATTATTTAAATTGGCGCAAAACATGCAGAACGGATTAAGAAGAGTTATCCGGCTTAGCGGGCGTATTCTGCTTCGATCGGACTGTTTGGTTTGATTAATGGAGATGCTGCCGATACAGTTAATATCAGCATTTGCACCATCAGAAGAAATGTTTTTATTGGTGTGACTGCATTGCGTATTTTGGGGACTTAGTTTTGTGTTTTCTGTAATGACCTGTTATGCTTTAGGGCTTTTCAAGAGGAATAGCCAGCCTTTTAATTTCCGCTAAGGCTGATCATTTTGCTTCCACTTGCATCAATTATGGGTAGGATGATGGGGATCAATGGAATATGGTGGAGCTTTCTCACCAAACAGTAACAGTTGCATTTTGCAATTATTTATCTGGGAATAGCTGAAAAGAAAGAACTGTCATTTCTGGCTTCTATGCCGCTGGAACAGAGTATAGCCAACATGGAATGTGGCAATAAGATTGTGGAGCATAAAATTAGTATTCTATTGTGCGGAAAAATGAAATGTTTTATATGGATGAGGTCATGTCAAAGATATCTTACAGAGAGGACTTCCGTTTGAAGTAAAAATACCATCTGTCAGACCTGTTGACATCAGCACATTACCAGAAGCAGACTTCAATGAAGAATTGGAGAAAGGATATGTGGATATGCAGGCTGGACGGAAAAAAATGCGAAGAAAGCCTTTGCTGACATTCGCAAGGATTATGGTTTATGATATATGAAGTAGAAGTATCCGAACAGGCTGACAGTGATTTGAGAGGGATTTTTGAATATATTTGAATTTTTGAATTACAATCGCCGGAAAATGCAAGCGGACAGCTTGACCGTCTGGAAGAACAGATATTAAGTCTGGATACGATGCCGGAGCGTTATCGAAAATATGAAAAAAGAACCGTGGAAAAGCCGTGGACTTCGTGTATTACCAGTAGACAATTATGTGGTACTTTATATTCCAGACAGCGATAAAAAGTTGTAACAATACTTAGAGTAATGTATGCCGGACGGGACATAGACAATCAGTTAAATCTCCACACAAAGCAATAAAGGATATGATTTAAAGCAGTCTTTCAGTTATGATCGACTGCTTTTTTCATACTCAAAATTAAGAAGAAAGGACTGAATTACGATGGAAGAACCCCGGTTCCAGAAGATAACAAGTAAAATAAAACATAGAGAATTTAGGAAAAGGAGAGATGACTTATGTTAATGCCTAGTATTTTTGGAGAAGATTTATTTGATAACTTTATGAAGGATTTTCCATTTTTCGATGATAACGCAGAAAGCAATGTAGAAAAGAAGCTGTACGGCCGCAGAGGCAAGAACCTGATGAAGACTGATATCAAGGAAACAGAAGGCGGTTATGAGTTGAAATGGATCTGCCTGGATTTACAAAAAGATGAGATCAAGGTATCCCTGGAGAATGGTTATATGACCATCAGTGCAGCCAAGGGACTTGATAAAGACGAACAGGATAAGAAATCCGGCCGTTACATCCGTAAAAAGAGCGTTACGCAGGGATCCTGCGAGAGAAGCTTCTATGTAGGCGAAGACATCACAGAGGAAGATATCAAGGGCGAGTTCAAACATGGTATCTTAAAACTGTTTGTTCCAAAGAAAGAAGCAAAGCCGGCAGTAGAGCAGAAGAAGTATGTTTCTATTGAAGGTTAATAGGAATAGGATGCGAGAGCTGGTCAACTAAATAAAGATCATAAGGTTATAAGATTATAAGGTATAAATAAAAGTCACCTAAAGAAGCGTAAAAGCTTTTTTGGGTGGGTTTTTATTTTGCGTGGACAACGAGTCGTTTTTGTTCGTGTAAAAGAGAAAATTTTGGCGGCTTTAAAAATGTTCTTGTTGACATTATGGGATGATTGATATAATATGAAAACGGTTTTCAAATTCAAATTGGTCAAATCAAGGAATAAGCAAATCGGATCAGGATTATTCTGTGATCCATAAATAAAAACGAAAGAAGAGTTGTATATGGCAGAGCGGGGAAAATATAAAACCAGACAACAGGAAGTCATTTTAGGCTGCCTAAAAAAACAAAAAACTGCGTTTTCTTACGGTAATCAGTTTATGGAGTGTCTGGAGAAAGATAATATAACAGTGGGATATACGACGGTGTACCGGGCATTGGAACGTCTGGAAGAGGAAGGAAAGTTATTAAACTTCCTACAGAAGATGGAACCAAAACAAGATATTGTTTCGCAGAGAAAGAAATATTAGAAAAACCTGGAAAACTGGTGTGCCTTAAGTGTGGGCGTTTTATCCCGTTGGAATGTTCCAGACTGGAAGCTTTTTTTGATCATATTTCAGAGGAACATGGTTTTGAACTTGATCGACATCATATGATACTGTATGGATATTGTGGCTGTTGCAAAAAGGAAAAAACAGTAGAGATTTTGCATAACACCGAATATAAAAAGTTGCCAGAGCATATAAAGGAGGCGCAGACGTGAACGATCTTATTTCTATTTCTAAGAGCAAAAAGATCATGGCAGTGTTTACAGCGGTCATGGTTGCTGTTTTGCTGCTTCTTTCTGGCTTTTTTATCATTACGCATACAGAACATGAGTGTATTGGCGAGGACTGCCCGGTCTGTACCCAGATGGAAAGCTGTGAACACGAGATCCGTCTGCTTACACAGGCAGTGGGAATGGGAGATGTGCTTGCCTTTGCCTATATATTAACAGAAATAATCATTCTTTTATATCTGGCCGGACTCGAATTATGTCCGGTGTCTTTAGTCAGCTTAAAAATCCGTTTAAATGATTAAAATATTCCGGAACAAAATACAGTATTATGCATTCAGTATGTATATTTGAAAGGAATATAAGCATTATGAAGAGAAAATTGAATATTATAGCCGGTGCGCTGATGATGACAGCGTTTATTTGTGTACCCATGCTTTCAGGCTGCTCTAAAAAACAAAGAGTGTATCAACTGAGACAACAGTAGAAAAGGCAGCAAAAAAAGAGTGAAGCAGTTTCAAAAGACGGAACCGTTGAGACTGAAAAGGAGGCAGAAGAAAGCAAATTGAAGGTAATGGCAAGCTTCTACCCCATGTATGACTTTTGCAGTTAAGATTGGTGGAGATAAGGTTAAGGTAATGGATATGGTTCCGGCTGGCACAGAGCCACATGACTGGGAGCCGGCAGCTACAGATATTAAAAATCTGGAAGATGCAGATGTGTTTGTATATAGTGGGGCAGGTATGGAGCACTGGGTAAGTACAGTTCTGGCAAGTCTGGAAAATAGAAATCTGGTTTCTGTTGAAGCATCAGAGGGGATTACTTTGCGTCTGGGTAATGAGAAAGAAAAAGAAGAGCATGAAGGAACTGATGAGGATCATGGGCAGTATGATCCTCATGTCTGGCTAAGTCCGTTAAATGCAAAGAAGGAAATGGAAAATATCAAAGATGCTTTTGTAAAAGCAGATCCGAACAACCAGTCTTACTATGAAGCAAATTATACAGAATATGCAGCTAAATTTGACCAGCTGGATCAGGAGTATAGAGATACTATTTCTGGGCTGACAAACAAAAATATTGTAGTTGCCCATGAAGCATTTGGTTATCTTTGCGATGCCTATGGTTTAAAACAGGTAGGAATTGAAGGACTGTCCCCTGACTCAGAACCAGATCCGGCCAAAATGGCAGAAGTCATTGATTTTGTAAGAGAAAATCATGTAAAAGTGATCTTCTTTGAAGAGCTGGTCAGCCCAAAGGTGGCAGAAACCATTGCGTATGAAACAGGTGCGTCAGCAGAAATGTTAAATCCATTGGAAGGACTTGGTGATGAGGAATTGGCAGCAGGAGAAGATTATTTTTCTGTGATGGAAAGCAACTTAGAAAAGTTAAAAGCAGCTTTAGAGTAAAAAATAACAGACCATTTATAAATAATTCTAAAAGCACAAAACAGACCATTTAGACAGACAGGAGTATGGAAATGGACACCATAGAAGTACAGATACAGAAATTTTCTTATGGAAATGTTCAGGTATTAAAACAGATTCAATTTACGGTTCCAGAAGGCACTTTTTGTGTCCTTCTGGGTCAGAACGGAGCAGGAAAAGTACATTGTTAAAGCTGATGTTAGAGAAATCTCTGGATGAACAGGGAGCGATCCGGTTGTTTGGGCAGAATGTCTGCCAGTTTCATAGCTGGTCAAAGATTAGCTATGTACCTCAGGGAGGAATGGCGTCATATCAGAATTTTTTCCTGCATCAGTAGAAGAAATCGTTCAGGCTAATTTATATACCAGGATTGGAAAATTTCGCTTTGCCGGTAAAAAGAAGAAAAGAAATGGTACAACAGGCACTTGCTGGGGTGGGGATGGAAAAAATTTTCCAAAAGACTGATCGGAAAGCTGTCCGGCGGACAGCAGCAGAGAGTACTTTTTAGCAAGGGCTCTTGTAAACAAACCGAAACTGCTTCTTTTTAGATGAGCCTACATCTGGAATGGATGAGAACAGTACAGAAAAATTTTTATGAACTTCTAAAAAAAAATCCACAAGGAACAGGATGTAACAATCTTTATGATCACTCATGACAGGCAGAGAATGGAAGCGTATGCAGATACAGTATGGCTGTTGGAAGAGGGAAAATTGAGACAGATAAAAGGCTGCTGTGCGCAGAGAGACACTTTAAAAAAGGAAAAGGAATTGGAATATGGAGATGTTTAAATATGCATTTATGCAAAGGGCTTTTTATTGTAGGCATCCTGCTGGCAGCAGTGATTCCCCTGTATTGGCATAGTGGTAGTCTGCAAAAGACTGTCTATGATCGGAGATGCATTGTCCCATACTTCCTTAGCTGGAGTTGCCATTGGTCTGATCCTTGGGATAAATCCGGTGTTTACTGCTTCCGTGACCTGTGTGCTGGCGGCTCTCGGAATGGAGGGAATACGCAGAAAACTGCCTCGCTTTTCAGAAATGTCCATCGCCATAACCATGTCTGCAGGGATTGGACTGGCAGGTGTATTGTCTGGATTTGTAAAAAATACAGCAAATTTTAACAGTTTTCTTTTTTGGAAGTATTGTTGCAATCAGCAATGAAGAACTGTATCTTGTGGTCAGTATTTGTATGGCAGTTCTTTTTTTGTTGTTTATATTGTTTTACAAAGAATTATTCTATATATCTTTGGACGAGAAAAGTGCTAGATTGGCAGGTGTGCCGGTTAAAATGGTAAATTTCCTGTTTACAGTGTTGATCGCAGTGACTGTATCCGTAGCAGCAAGAACAGTAGGTGCACTGATCGTGTCCTCCATGATGGTAGTGCCTGTAGCTTGTGCCATACAGCTGGGAAAAAGCTATCATCAGACGGTTCTTCTGGCGGTGATCCTGGATGTGGTATTTATGATTATTGGACTGAGTGCCGCCTATTATCTGGGATTAAAGCCAGGTGGGACTATTGTACTGGTAGGTGTGGTATTTTTAATTGTGGTGCTTATAGTAAAAAATATGCTGAACAGAAGTTGAATAATTGTTTTTATAAATGGGTCTGGCAGAAAGAAGGAACAGATATGACAGAAGCTTATATTATATCGGATTTCTTGGGTCGGAAAAACAACGCTTATAAAGACGATCATAAACACAGCTTTTAAAGGTAAGAAAATAGCTGTGATCGAAAATGATTTTGGAGAAGCAAGAATTGATGCCAGTCTCCTTGAAAATACGATCTGAAAGTGAACAGCCTGACTGAAGGCTGCATTTGCTGCTAGTCTGGCAGGTGATTTAAAAAAAACAGTGGAAATGCTACTGTCCAGTTATGCTCCAGAAGTGCTGCTGATAGAACCTTCAGGTGTAGGAAAACTTTCAGACATATTAAAATCATGTTTTCGCTGGAAGATCAGGGAAAGCTCCAGTTGCAGCAGACGATCACAACGGTAGATGTGCGCTTTTTGATAAATACAGAAAAAACTACGGAGAAATTTATGAGGATCAGATTCTTTATGGTGATATGATCCTTTTTAGTCATCAGAAAGAGCAGCCGAATCAGGTACTGACAGTTATGAAAAAGATAAAAAGAACTGAATCCGGAAGCAAAAGGATAGAGACAGGTTCGTGGTCAGAGATACCAGGCAGAGTTTTCCGTTATGGATTTAAAAACAGCCGTATCCTGAAACTGGAATTGGAACAGGCAATTTCCATGAAACCTGTGCGGATCCGAAGAAAGGCAGACAGTGGAAGAGAACGGAAAATAGGCTTTTTCAGAAAGCATTTTGCAGGCGAGATTTTTTCTTCTGTTACATTAAAATGTGATCAGCCGGTTGCATTGGAAGAATTAAAAAGAAGAGTCATGTATGTTGTAAAGCAGGCAGAAGGTGAGATCCTTCGTGGAAAAGGATCCTTTCAGCGAAAAAAAATACAGCACAGGATGAGCCAAAAAATCTGGTTTTCACTTTGTACCAGGATATTTAAGCATAGAACCTACCAGTGCAGAGTCGATCAGGTATGTTTTATTGAACTGGTCTGGACAGAGAACAGATAAAGGCTTTGTGGAATGAAGGTGTTTGAAATGAGAGCATTTACCTGGGTCATAACTGGTCTGTTGGATTCTGGAAAAACAACGCTTATCAACAGGCTGCTAAAAAGAAGAACTGAGTGATACAAATGTTTTAGTTTTACAGTTTGAGGAAGGAGAAGAACCTCTTATTCAGGCAGACAATGTAAGAAAGCTTGTTTTCTCAAAAAAGAACTGGAAAAAAAGAGCCATTTTCTGTAGCTGGAAAAAGTTATTTTATATCTGGAAAAACAACCCGCGATCTGATGCTGATAGAGTGGAATGGAATCGAGCATTTTCATACATTAGAAGAAATGTTTCTTTTCTTCTCCAGCCCAAAATGGTAGTAACGGTGGAACGGGTCATTTACGTGGCAGACGGAGGACACATGGAAAGCCGGATCATGGATGCCGGACTTCCCACATTTTCCCAGATTGCAGGAAGTGACTGTGCTTATATCCGCACAAAAGCAGACATTTCGGTCAGAAAGAAAAGAATTTTTACATAGCTGTAATCCAGGGATAAAAGTGTATACAAGCCATGACTGGAAGCATTTCAGAAGAGAATTTTTCGCTGTTAAATTTTATCCGGTCCACTGGCTGCTGATCATGATTACTTTGTATTATTTTTACATGGTGTTTTGTCTGCTGATGTACGAAACAGGGAATAAATCTGGGCCGGTGGGCAGGTATTTTCCTAAGGAGTGTTTTTACAGGCAGTGCCTTTTCTTGCTATAGGAGTTTTATTGTCATCCCTAATCCAGATATATGTACCTGCTGACTGGATCCAGAGACATTTTCCACAAAAACATTTGCAGGTCAGATATTTGCTATTGTGGCTGGATTTTGCCTGCCAGTATGTGATTGCGCATCCATACCGGTTTTAAAAGCCCGGTAAAAAAGGAGTACCTGTGTCGGCAGCTGTCACATTTATGCTGGTATCTCCTGTGATCAATCCGGTAGTGATCTTGTCAACGTATTATGCTTTTAATGGAAATTATAAAATGATCGCTGCGTGAGATGTGGTCTTGGAATTTTATGTGCAGTAATCTGTGGTCTTACATATGCAATAAAGCCTTCAAAAAATCCTTTTACTGGAGCAAAAATGCCTCCCTCGGTTTTATGCGGCGATTATACTTTCTGGCTGCAACCAGATGTACGGATATCCGCATAGAACAACTTATCCGGCATGCACAAAATGAATTTTTCTCTGTAGGAAAGTTTCTTATTGTGGGTATTTTGGTTTCTTTCCTGTTTTCAGAAACCTGTTTCAGACAACAATGGCAGCAGGTGGACAAGACCATGTGTAGCTCTTTAATGATGATGTGCCTGCTTTTGTACTTTCTCTTTGCTCTTCCTCTGATGCCGTAGTTGCCAGGAGCATGGCAGGAAGCTTCCCAGTAGGGGCAATCCTGGGATTTCTGGTATTTGGTCCGATGATGGATATTAAAAATGTGGCAATGCTGCTTTCAGGCTTTAAATCCAGATTTGTCCTTCGTCTTTACTGACTGTATTTTGTGGTATGTTTTACAGTGATAATGCTGTTTGTGTTTTTGAAACGGAGGATCCGGATATGAAAAAGAGCAGAGGGATAAAAGAAAAAAAAAGAGGATTACAGAGAAAGAAACAGTATGGTTGCTGTAAATATTCAGGCGTTGGTTGAATGTACCTGTTATCTGATCTTTTGGAATTTTGCTGTTTTATCTGACTTATTCTGGAAAATATTTAAAGTATGTAACTCCACGGATGAAACCATATCTATATGGATTGTCGGTACTTTTATGTTTATCTGGACACTGGCAGAAGGCCGTTTTTACTGATACCCCGTTATAAAGCGAGGATCGCCCGGTCATTTATATTTATTATTCCCATTCTTTTTAATGGCGATCCCACCAAAAACGCCAGAAGAAAAGCGGGATGGCAGGATATGATGACAATGGGGTGTTTTCTTCCATAAAAGAGACAGCAAGAAAGAAACGGAAGAAACAACACAGGCGGCTAAAACTGGTACTGAGGATGAACAGGAAACAGCTGCAGATCAGACAAAGGTATATAAAGAAGAAACAGCCACAGGAGCAGCATGTGTATACATCTGGAGCAGAAGAGGAAAATCCATGGTATGAGCTAAAATGGACTTAATGAAGAAGCAAGAACCATAACGATTTCAGATGACGATTATTATACCTGGATGTATGAACTGAGTAATTACTATGAGAAATATATTGGCTGGACCGTTGAGATAAAGGCTTTGTATATCGTAGTGAAGACATTACCCGAAAATGTGATTTTGTCCCGCACGTCTGGCAATGTGGTGCTGCGCGGCAGACCTGACTCCCATGGGTTTTTCTGATCAATGCAGAAAAAGGGAGATCAGTTTCAGGATAATGAATGGGTGACTGTAAAAGGAACGCTTGGGATAACAGGGGATGGAAATTCCATTATTTTACAGGCTGAAAGCATAGAACCGGCACAGAAGCCGGAAGAGGAATATATTTATCCTTATTTTTGATGAAAAATAGAAAGTGAAAAAGGATCCATATAAATTATGAGAGTAAAATAACATTAGAGTGTACAGAATGTCATGATAGAAATTATACAATGACGAAAAATAAACAGAAACATCCCGAGCGGGTGGAAATCATGAAATATTGTCCCCGCCTTCGCAAATATACGCTGCATAAAGAAACAAAATAAATACTAAAAATAGTTCACAAAAACTTCACAAAAATTAGCACTCACCTCTTGACACTGCTAATAACAAGTGTTATATTACAACTAGAACAAAGAAAGGGAAGCAGAAAGGAACAAAGAGGAAAAGAAGTAAAAGGCCAAAGGTTCTGGAAGGTTTTCAAACATCCCAGGTTCCAAAAAGATAGCAAGTAAAATAAAACATAGAGAGTTTAGGAAAAGGAGAGATGACTTATGTTAATGCCTAGTATTTTTGGTGAGAATTTATTTGATAACTTTATGAAGGATTTTCCATTTTTCGATGATAACGCAGAAAGCAATGTAGAAAAGAAGCTGTATGGCCGCAGAGGCAAAAAACCTGATGAAGACTGATATCAAGGAAACAGAAGGCGGTTATGAGCTGGAAATGGATCTGCCTGGGATTTTACAAAAGATGAGAAGGTATCCCTGGAGAATGGTTATCTGACCATCAGTGCAGCCAAGGGACTTGATAAAGACGAACAGGATAAGAAATCCGGCCGTTACATCCGTAAAGAGCGTTACGCAGGTTCCTGTCAGAGAAGCTTCTATGTAGGTGAAGACATCACAGAGGAAGATATCAAGGGCGAGTTCAAACATGGTATCCTGAAGCTGTTCGTTCGGAAGAAGGAAGCAAAGCCGGCAGTAGAGCAGAAGAAGTATGTTTCTATTGAAGGTTAATGGGAACAGGGAGAAAGAGCTGGTCAACTAAATAAGGTCATAAGATTATAAGGTTATAAATAAGAGCCACCGGAAGAAGGTAAAAGCTTTTTTTCCGGTGGCTTTTTATGTGGAATAGCTATTTGCTGCAATGATTTTTACTATAGCTTTGTTATAGGCTTTTTATAACAGGCAATAGAAAAACGTCTGTTGACAAAAAATGCTCACCATCTCTATAATACCCATTAACATATCAAAAGTATGATAATAAAAAGCCGGGAGAGAGCATATGAGTGACAAGAAAAACAAAGACAACAGGAAAGAAGACACTAAGAGTAAAAAAACATGAAAAAACTCAGGAAATGCCAGTAACAGAGCTAAAGACATTTCCACACAGCTAATACAGACTTGTGGTGTGCTTAACTGTTCCAAACGGAACGCCTCTTATCCGGAATTTTGTCTTACAGAGAAGCTTGACAGAAAAAGAATTGGAAAAAGTAGTTAAGCTTTATACAGAAAATGAAGAAAATAATAAAATAGCTATTGCCTCCGCTGAAGTGGAAGGTGGTTTTATGGAAAATATACCCGCGTAGAGGAGATCATGGAAGTAGCAAAAGGATCGGCGCAAAGAAGATCGGTATTGCAACCTGTGTAGGTCTGATTGAGGAAAGCCGGATCTTTGCAAGGATATTAAAATTAAATGGTTTTGATGTATACGGAGTGGCATGTAAGGTTGGCTCTGTAGATAAAACAGATATAGGTCTGGAACTGAAATACACATGTAAGACCGGGCCGGTGATGTAATCCTATTTTACAGGCAAATCTGTTAAATAAAGCAGGAACCCAGTTAAATGTAGTAGTCGGGCTTTGCGTAGGGCCATGATAGTCTGTTTTATAAATATTCCAAGGCACTGGCAACCACACTGGTTACAAAGGACCGGGTTCTGGCCCATAACCCGGTAGGTGTACTGTATCAGACACGAGCTTATTCTATAAACGGCTTTTTACAGCAGCCATTGTGGGATGATGAAGGCGGTAAAAAAGAAGAGAAATAACACTCAAAAGTGATAATTACAATAAATATGTGAAAATTCATTAATGTGCAAAGTCAGTAAAAATGGAAAACAGAAAAAAGCAGGAAAAGCAGGAGAAAGCGATTATGAGAAAAAATGGAATCCAGGTATCAGAGTATTTGCCGGAGTTGTACTTATAGCAGCCATTTTATCCGGCTGCGGCAGCAAAAACAGCAGGAGAGCGGATCAGCACAAAACGGGGGGCAGAATACAGAACAGAATACCACGCAGGGATACAACAGCCCAGGAAAATTCAGACAGTCAGAAGGTAAGAAAAAGTATATGTAGCAGTAGGCGCCACTTTTGAGCCATATACATATATAGACGAAAATAATCAGCCAGCAGGTTATGATGTGGCTGTTTTACAGGAGATTGACAACCGCCTTCCGCAGTATGAATTCCAGATTGAAAACATGGAGCTTGCCAATATTTCCGTTGCCCTGGATGCAAAAAGGTTTCCATCGGATCCCAGCAGTTTGAAAAAGAATCCGGAAAGAGAAAAGAAATATCTGTTTACTAACGAAGGATTTGCCTCTTACAACAAACGTCTTGTATACAAAAAAGGAAGAGATGATATCCATTCCATTGATGATCTGGCTGGAAAGAAAGTAGTGCCGGTCAGGGAAGCAACACAGCAGCGATCCTGAAACATACAATGCAGAACATGATAACAAGATCGATATTGTATATTCCAATGGTGCTACCAGTGAAAGTATTTATGATGATGTAATGAATGGAAGGCTGGATGCTATTGTTGCAACTAAAGAAGACATTTAAGAAAAATACAATGAAGCATTTGGCGGCGGCTACGATATCAATGAAGACAGTTATTTCAGTGAGTCCAGGCATATTTCATGCTGGCCCAGGAGAGGAACAGCTTCGTGATGATATGGATACTGCTTTAAAGGCAATGAAAGAGGACGGAACTCTTACAAAGCTTTCCATTGAGTATACGGGAAGTGATTATAATTCAGAAGAATAGGAGTAAAAATATGGATCTTTCCAGCATTTTCCGTTTTCAGTGATATGTTGGAATATTTCCCGAAAATCTTGTCCCGTTTTCCTGTAACGCTTCTTATTGTAGTGGTAAGCGTTGCAGGGGGGCTGGTTCTGGGATTTATTCTGGCTGCGGCACGTATCTTTAAAATACCAGTGTTAAAGAGAACTGGCAGCTCTTTATATTTCCTTTGTAAAAAGGTACCCCGGTCCTGGTGCAGCTATTTGTAGTATATTATGGACTGCCTTTTCTTGTGGCTCCTTTAGGAGTGGATATTAACCATTGAGCAAGCTGTTTTTTGTACTGGTCACATATCTTTTTAAATGATGGGGCATTTATGTCAGAGATCATCCGTTCTTCCAAAGGATCATTTATCCCACAGGCATTTAAAATAGCAGCCCCTTCATTTGGAACCCGCGTGATCGGATCTTTCCCAGGCTGTTCCGGCAGCACTTCCCGTTCTTTGCAACAATGTGATCGGTCTTTTAAAGTCCACATCCATTGTATATCTTATTTCCGTAAATGATATTTTAGGAGCGGCTATTAATTCAGCGGCAGTGAACTTCCGTTATCTGGAGGCGTATATTGCAGTGGCTATTGTTTACTGGAGCTATGTGCGTCTGCGTGGAAAAGCTGTTTTATGTAATGGAAAAATGGTATAAATATGCAGCAGGAGGTACGACATGATCGAGATCAAAGGTTTACATAAAGCATTTGGACAGAACCAGGTTTTAAAAGGTGTTGATATTACTGTAAATAAAGGTGATGTGGTGGTAGTGATCGGTCCAAGCGGCTCCGGAAAGAGACTACCATGCTGCGGTGCATTAATTTTCTGGAAAGAGCTGATGCCGGAACGATCACAGTGGGAGATATTACAGTAGATGCAGCAAAGCAAAAAAAAAGAGATTCATGAGATCCGTTTAAGGACTGCCATGGTCTTTCAGAATTATAATCTGTTTGCCAATAAAACGGCTCTTGGAAATGTAATGGAAGGATTGCCCCAGGCGCGGGGGGTATCAAAGAGAAGGCAAAGCAGATGCTCTTGATGCATTGGAAAAAGTAGGACTTAAGGATAAGGCTGATTTTTTCCCATCCGGCGGACAGCAGCAAAGAGTGGGTATTGCCAGAGAGTTTTTTAAATCCGGATGTAATCTTTTTTGATAAGCCTTTTCGCTGGCGGAACTGGTGGGAGAAGTGTTAAAAAGTCATCACTGATATTGCAAAGAAGGAATCACCATGGTCATTGTGACCCATGAAATAGCTTTGCTTCTGATGAGCCAATCAGGTGATTTTTATGGCCGGTGGTGTTGTAGTGGAAGAAGGAAAGCCGGATGAGATCTTTTCACACCCAAGAGAAGAATGAACAAGGCAGTTTTTAGAGCGCGTGCTGCCAAAGTGGTCTTATACCATCTAATGAGCGTAGAGAAAAAACAAGCAACGCCCAAAGCGGCATTTGTTTTTCGCAAGCCATTAACGAAGGTCCCGCCAGCGACAGCAGGCAATAGAGTACGTAAGTGCGGGCTAGCAAGAAAAGTCCTCAATGAAGATTGATTTTAACCGACAGATAAACAGGAAAACATACCGACTGTGCCAAATGGGACGGTCAGGGTGAGGATTATATCCCGGTATGGATCGCGGATATGGATCTTCCGGTGGCAGAACCTGTTTTGCATTGAAAAACCGCCTGGAGCATCCATTTTTTGGCTATATACATTTCCAGGCGAAAGTGTGTATCAGGCAGTTATTTCTTATTACAAAGATCGTTATACTTTTATGTGAAAAAGAAATGGATCGTTTTAATCATGGAGTAAATACAGGAAATAATATTGCTGCCAGAGCTTTGGGCGGATAAACAGTAAAACACCTATGTATCCCCATATTAACCAGAAATTGTCCAAGGAATCAGGAAAGCCGGTGGTACGTGTACCTTTAAAACAGGGAAAATGGACAATATAACTTTGATTTTTGAAGCAATGGAAAAGGCAGTTACGGAGGATGTGACTACATTTGTGCTTTGCAGCCCCATAATCCGGTGGGACCTGTATTTACCAGAAAGGAACTGGAAAACTGTTTGAGTTTGCTGCCAGACATGACATTTTTGGGTTGCAGATGAGATACATAGGAATCTGGTTTAGAGGGCAGCAACATATTCCGGCTATTATGAGGAAGAGGAAAGGCAAAAGTGATCCTTCACCACTCAGCAAGCAAAACTTATAATATCCCTGGTCTTCCGCTGGCGTTTGCTGTTATTCCTAATGAAGAGTTAAGACATAAATATGAAGAAGTGGCAGCCACAATGCATGCTCCTTTTGATACTCTTTCTTT
>VOFG01004186.1_pt1 | contig 16734 bp, 26 predicted proteins | sample 5384171 | NCBI WGS metagenome assembly VOFG01 (sample SAMN12384726, study PRJNA508395) | human gut metagenome | isolation source: healthy gut F | host: Homo sapiens
GCCGTGCCGTGCCGCGAGTTCCCTGTTCGGCACGGACGCGATGGGCCGCGACATCTTCTCGATGATCTGGTACGGCGGGCGGCTGTCGCTGTTCATCGGCGTCGGCTCGACCGTCATTTCGACGCTGCTCGCGATCCTCTTCGGCGCGGTCAGCGGACTTGCGCCCAAATGGCTCGACGCGCTGCTGATGCGCCTGACCGAAATTCTTCTCAGCGTGCCGAACCTGCTGCTTGTCATCTTTCTGCAGGCAGTCATCGGCACGCCGAGCCGCGCGTGGAGCATCGCGCTCGTCATCGGACTCACAAGCTGGACGAGTATCGCCAGGTCGTGCGTACCGAGGTCAGGCAGCTGCGCGCGCGTCAGCGAGTGCACGTCATCGCGTCGAAGTGCATGGGCGGCAGCTTTTTGACCCACATTCTGCGCGCTGATGACCACCGTGGTGATCCTGCGGGCGAATTTCTTCTCTTCCATCCTGTAAATAGCAAAAGAAGGCACAGCCGCTTCATGCGCATTCAGGATGTGCATGAACTCTTCGCCCGTGATCGTCTCCTTCTCAACTGCGCCAGCTCATCGCTTGGTTCTCGATGTTCACAGCCTTTTCGTCTGCGTCTAACGCGCTCATGCCATAACGGGTGATCATCGCCCTCGCGAGCTTTCGTCGCCTGCTCGATATCGTTCGAGGCGCCGGTCGTGACGGAATGGAACACGACTTCCTCCTCGGCGGCGCGGCCGCCGGTCAATGGCAATCTTGTTTCTCCATCTCGGTTTTGCTCATCAGGTAATGGTTGCCCTCTTCGACCTGCATCGTGCGCCCAGCGCGCCGGAGGTGCGCGGCACAATCGTAATCTTCTGCACGGGGCGGGTGCGTCTGCATCGCCGCCACGAGCGCATGGCCGATCTCGTGGTAGGCCACGATCTTCTTCTCCTCGTCGGTCATGATGGCGTTCTTCTTCTGGTAGCCCGCGATGACGACCTCGATGCTTTCCTCTAAGGTCCGCCTGCGTGGCAAAGCGGCGGCCGTCGCGCACGGGCGCGCAGCGCCGCTTCGTTCACAATGTTGGCAAGCTCCGCGCCGGAAGCGCCGGAGGCCATGCGCGCGATCTTGTTGAAGTCGACGTCCTCGGCGACCTTGATCTTCTTGGCGTGGACCTGCAAGATAGCCTCGCGGCCCTTGAGGTCAGGCAGCTCCACCGGCACGCGGCGGTCAAAGCGGCCGGGGCGCGTGAGCGCGGGGTCGAGGATTCAGGGCGGTTCGTGGCGGCGAGAATGATGACGCCGTTGTTGCCCTCAAAGCCGTCCATTTCGGTGAGCAGTTGGTTCAAGGTCTGCTCGCGCTCGTCGTTGCCGCCGTACTGGCCGCCGCTGCGCTTCTGGCCGATGGCGTCGATCTCGTCGATGAAGACGATGCAGGGTGCCTTTTCCTTGGCCTGTTTGAAGAGGTCGCGCACCTTGCTTGCGCCCATGCCGACGAACATTTCGACAAATTCAGAGCCCGACATCGAGAAGAACGGCACATTCGCCTCGCCGGCGACCGCCCAGGATGCCCTTCGCCCGCGGCATGCCCTGACGCGCCGACTTACCCATGGATGTCCGCCGCCCATCTGCTGGGGACATATACTGTCTGGAGCGCGCAGGCGAGAATGCTGACGAAACGGCGATGGTCACCGTGGTGGAACGCCCGCGTCCAAAAGGCGTTGTCAGGCACCAGTCGACCTCTGCTGGTGATCTGGTGCTCAGAGATCCACGGCATGGCGATGAAGTCCACGGCATGAAGAGCATCACAAGCAGCATCGCCACAAAGTAGTAGTACAGCAGCGGCTTTTTCGGGGACTTGACTTCGTTCATGAAAATGCGTTCCTCCGATCATTGAAATTTCCGGCAGGAAGTGCATACAAACGGGAAAAACTGAACGTAGCAAAAAGCCGGAGTTTTTGCTACGCTGAAAGAAGAGACGGGCGGTCGAAACCGCCCGGAACTTAGATTAGTTTGGAGTATAACACGGAAAATATCCCTGTCCAGTACCCAAGATAAGAGTTTACAGTTTGGATACAAGGAGGTCACAGTTATGAAAAAAGCGACAAAGGCGGCTATATTCGTCACGGCTGCGGCGGCACTCTACGGCGCGGCGGCCTACGGCGTGACGAGAACGCTCATGGACGTCGCGATGAAGCGCGAAGCGCCCAAGGCGCTCAAAAATAAGGGCAGCGCCAGCTCACGGGCGAAAAGCGCGACGAGCCCTACCGTGAGGCGCAGCGCGCCGCCGCGAAAAAGCTTGCGTCTTCGGAAACGGAGACAGTGCTGCTCGAAAAACCGCGAGGGCTTGACGCTCGTGGGGCATCTTCGTGAATGCAAAAGGCCAAGCGCCTTGTGATCGCGTTTCACGGCTGGCGCTCAGCGTGGTACCGCGATTTCGGCCTGCTCGCGGACTGTTTAAGCCGCGAGCAGTGCAGCGTGCTCTATGTGGAGCAGCGCGCAGAACGAGAGCGAGGGGCGACTACATCGGCTTCGGCCTGACCGAGCGCTACGACTGCGTCGACTGGGCAAACTGGGCAGCCGAACGCTTCCCCGGCCTGCCCGTTTACCTTATGGGGCGTGTCGCTCGGCGGGGCGACGGTGCTCATGGCCGCAGGCGATATTCGACTCGGCCTACACCTCGCCGCGTGCGATCTGGCAGCACGTGATGGGGAAGAATCTGCATCTTCCTGTCAGCGCAGCAACCGTCATCGCCGATCTTCTGTGCCAGAAAGACTGAACGCCGCGTCCGGCAGCTACTCCACCGTCGAGGCGCTCAAAAATACCGATGTTCCGATTTTACTGATCCACGGCGAGGACGACCACTTCGTCCCGCTCAAAATGGCGTTTGAAAACCGCGACGCCTGCGCCGCGCCCCCTGCAAGCTGCTCGTCGTGCCCGGCGCGGATCACGCGATGAGCTACTATATGGGCCGCGGCGCGTACGAGGCCGCGATGCGCGCCTTCTGGGAGCATTTTGACAAGTGAGGGTTCCCCCCTCACTTGTCCGCTTCTTCCGTTTCAAGGCTTGCAAAGCGTCTGGACGGGCGGTAGATCAGCACGGCGCAGAGGATCAGCATCGCCGTCGCGCCAAGGCTGATGGGATAGACCCACATGACGGTCTGGAACGTCATGCTCGTCGGGAAGACGAACTTGACCCACGCGATGCGGATACCGCACACGCCGAGCATCGTCAAAAGTGCGGGCGCGAGCGAGATGCCGAAGCCGCGCAGATACCCGGAGAGTATTTCGTAGATCAGGCAGAAAACATACGCCGGCAGGATCGTCGCAAGGCGAATATAGCCGATGGCAATGACCTCGGGATCGCTGTTGAAAATGGCGAGCAGTGACCTTGCGCTCAGCAGCAGGACAACGACCGAGACAAATGTCGCGATGGCCCCCTCCAAAAAGCTGAGCTGCATCGTCTTCTTGCAGCGCTTGATCTGCCCTGCGCCGTAGTTCTGGCCGACAAAGGTCGTGCAGGCCTGCGAAAACGAGTTGAGCACGTCGTAGGCGAGAATTTCCACATTGAACGCCGCGCTCGACGCCGCGATCGCCACCGTGCCGAGGGTGTTGATGGCCGACTGGATGACAATGTTGGCGAACGAGAACACCGCGCTCTGCACGCCCGCGGGAAGGCCGATGCTCAAAATGCGCTTCAAGCTCGCGCCGTCGATGCGCAGCGCTTTGCGCTCCACGCGCACGCATTTATCCGTGCGCGTCAGGCGGACGTAGAGCAGTGCCGCGCTCACGGCGTTGGCCGCCACCGTGGCGATGGCGACGCCGTTGACCGTCATATGCAGCACAATGACGAAAAAGAGGTTCAGCAGCACGTTCAGCACACCGGAGATCGCGAGCGCCGCGAGCGGCACCTTTGTGTCGCCGATGCTGCGGAAGATCGCGGCCTCAAAGTTGTAGAGCAATATCACCGGCATGCCGAGAAGATAAATGCGCAGATACAAAAGCGCATAGGGGGAACACGTCCTCCGGCGCATTGTCGTCGCGGCAGCCGATGGCGTTTCGCGATGACGACGTTCGCGCCAAGCGCGATGCCGATGAAAAGGTTGACGATGAGGCCGATGATCGGGCCGTTTGCGCCCACCGCCGCGACGGCGACTGTGCGCGCATCGCCCGTGAAGTTGCCGACGATGGCGACGTCCGAGGCGTGGAAGAGCTGCTCCAAGATCGCCGTGGCCGCGACCGGCAGGGCAAAAGAGCGGCAGCTTATTCCAGATGGAGCCGTGCAGCATGTCGATCTCATGCTTTCTGACTGTAGTTCCCATGATCTCTCTCATTTCTTTCTGTTTTCCGCTTGACCGAGCACCAGTATAGTGCCGCCGCGGCAAAATGGCAAATGTTTTTTGCGTGACCGCCCTGTCAGCATTGACAGGACGGTCGTTTCGCTGTAATATAAGGCCCGCTGACGGCAAATTTCCCAAAAATATGAGGATTTTTTATGGATTATTACCTTTTGACCGATCTGGCCGCGCGCGTCGGCTATCATCTGGCGCTCAGCGGGGCGGAGACGTTCCGCGTCGAAGAGACGATACGCCGCATCATCGGCGCCTACGGCATTGAATGCGAGACCTTTTCCATCCCCAACTGCGTGATGGTCAGCCTCGAGGCGGCCAACGGCAAGCCTTTGATGGTGATGAAGCGCGTCGACTTTCACGGCAATGACCTCGAGTCGGTGGAAAAGCTCAACGCGCTCTCGCGCCGCATCTGCGCCGAAACGCCTGACCCGAGCGTCGCCGCGCAGTGGCTCGACGAAACGCTCAAGGGGCGGCGGCACTACTCGGTGCCCGTTTATTACCTGGGCAATTTCTGCGCCGCGGCGGGCTTTTTGCCCGGTGTTTGGCGGCACGCTGCGCGACAGCCTGTTCGCGGGCCTTCTTGGCCTCATCATCGTTTTGTCTCGCGCCAGATGGACAGGCGCGAGACGAACCCGTTTTTCAGCACCATCGTCGAGGCATTCGCCATGGCGGTGCCGGCGTATCTCGCCGCGGGCTTCCATCTGGTCGACTATATCGACTTTGTCATCATCGGCACCTTAATGATCTTGGTCCCCGGCCTTCTCATCACGACCTCCATGCGCGACATCATCTACGGCGACACGAGCTCCGGCGTCAGCCGCATCGTGCAGGTGCTGCTCTCGGCGTTTGCCATCGCGCTCGGCACGGCAGCGGCATGGCGCGTCACGTCTGGCGTATACGGGATGACGGTCGCGTCCGGCTCAGCAAGCTATCCCGCCTGGGCACAGGCCGTGATGATCTTCGTCGCCTGTACGGGCTTTTTCATCCTCTTCAATGTGCACGACTGGGGCAGCGTTCTGTGCGCGCTCGGCGGCGTGTTCACATGGATGACGTACCTGCTCTGCCGTGATCTGGGCATGAGCATTTACAGCATGAATTTCTTCGCCGCCGTCGTCTCGGCGCTGTATTCTGAGCTTATGGCGCGCTCGCGCAAATACCCCGTCACGTCGTACCTCGTCATCTCGCTCCTGCCGCTGGTGCCGGGCGCGGGCATTTACTACACGATGAGCCTCGGCCTGGGCGGCGATGTGCAGGCCGCGGTGCACAAGGACTTGAGACCGCGGGCGTCGCGGGCAGCATCGCCGTGGCGATCCTGCTGGTGTCCACGATCTTCCGCCTCGTCACCGCGCAGAACGGGAAAAGCAGAAAGTAGTGTTCGAAAAGTAAAAACTGCCGCCCAAACGGGCGGCAGTTTTTATTGCAGTGCGTCAATGTAAGCGTTCAGCGCGGCAAAATCGCCGCGGGGATAGGCGTTCAGGTCGCGGTTTTTCGCGTTGATGAGACAGTCGGTCAAAAAGAAAGACATCCATCCCGACCTCGCGTGCAGCCCTGTCCTCGGTCGCGTCGTTGCCGACCATCAGGCACTCCTCCGGCTTGACGCCGAGCGTGCGCGCGACCTCGAGGTAGTAAGCAGGATTCGGCTTGCAGAAGGTCGAGGCCTCGTAGGTCGTGTAAATTTCAAAATCCTCCGGCACAAGGCCCGCCCAGCGGATGCGGTTCTCCGTCGCCATGTGGGGAAAGAGCGGATTCGTCGCCAGCGCAACGCGGTAGCCGCACTCTTTGAGCTTATGGACCGTCTCCGCCGACGCGGGATTAAAGCCGCAGATGTCGCGCGCGGCGTTGAACTCATTGGCGTAGAAATCCTCGAAAAGGCCCTGGTCGCTTTGGCACTTTTCCTCGCCGTAGATCGCCGCGAACATCTTCCAGAAGGCCTGCTCGTTCGTGCAGCTGCCGTCGTTTTGACCATGGCCGCCGTGCCCGCCCAAATGGCGTCGACGAGGGATTTGGGCTCGTAGCCGTAGGGCGCGAGCTTTTTGGCGAGGAACTTGAAGTATCCGGTCGTGAACGCCTCCTGATCCATCGGCAGCAGCGTTCCGTCCAGGTCGAATAAAATGGTCGTGATGTTCAATGCGAGTCTCCTTAGGGGTAAATTACGGCAGCAGCGTTCCGCTGCGCAGGTCGATCTTGAGCGTGACGGTCTCCTGACCGGCACTGTCCGTCCGGCGGGCGGAGAGCGTCAGCACACCGCCGCTGAGCATGGGCGCGTTCTCGCTGTCCTGACAGTCAAAGTAGTATTCGCCGTCAGAAAAGAGCTCTTGTGCCTTGATCGTCACCGCCGCCCCGCCGCTTCTGCGGTAGACGAAGGTCGCACCGGCCAGATTGGAATAGGGAACGCCCGCGTACTCAGACTTGTCCGCGCCGTAAAAATACGTCTTCTGCACCAGCGCGGCAGACGGCGCGGAGCTTGCAAGCAGCGCGTCCTCGAGCTCGGGCCGGAACTGCTCGGCCGAACGGATGCTCAGGCCGCTTTTGGCGTCAAAGTGATACTCCCAGCCAAACTCCTCCACGGCAAAGCGCCACGTGAGCGGGAAATAGGTCACGCCGCGGAAGTTAAGCAGCGGGTACGGCTCGGCGGAATTGTCGAGGCATTTGCCCTTGTCCACCGTGTTGACGGCGATCTGATAGTCAGCGACGGTCGCCTTGGCGGTCACGGTATTTTTACTGGTCGCAGGCGTGTCGGTCCACGTGTCCTCGCTCGCGTCGCTGTAGCCGACAAACAGCGTGCCCTTGGGCTCGGTCTGATACCAGTTGCTCTTGAGGTGCAGGAAGCGCGAGGCGTGGTAGGTCATGGGGAAATACGTAATATCGCGGTAGACGATCAGCGGATATTCGCTGTGCGCGCTGTCGATCTTGGTATCGTTGAGCGTAACGGCAAACGTCGGGAGCGTGACAGTGACGGTTTTGCCCTTGTCCGCCGCCAGCGCGGAGCTCTGCAGCAGCAAAAGCAAGGCGAGCATAAGAGTCAAAAACTTGCAGCGTTTCATACGGCATTCCTCCTGAGTATTGATAAGAGAATTTTACCATGATTTTCAGAGCGCGTCAATTCGTACGGCCCTGGGAAAGAGCAAATGAAAAGAGACAGCTCAAAGCTGTCTCTTTTTTGGTGCCTCGTCGGGGATTCGAACCCCGGACACCCTGCTTAAAAAGGCAGGTGCTCTGCCGACGGTGCTCGCCGCACGGCAGAAATCCTTGCTACGCAAGGCTTTCTATGGCTTTTCCTGCTCCTTGAAATCTGCGTTTTCGGTCGTTAGACCGCCTGCGTTCTTTATTTATATATTAGCACGCCTATCTATGGAAGTCAATTTTACTGAACAATACTGAACACATTCCACTTTCAGCATCTTTGAAGATCGGAGAACATCTTTTTCTTATCTCTCAGCATCTATGAACAAGGTTAAAGAAGATCGAACATCTTTCCTACAGGTGAATTAAAAAACGAGTTTGAATTTATGCTTAGGGTATCCAGTACTATTGGATACCCCTTTTTGTTATAATAAGCCCAGAAAGTGAGAGATGAAACAAAACAAACCTCACTTCAAAATTAACGGTGGCGACCTAAAAAATACGCACGGTGCCAAGAGTACCAGAAAGGTTTTACCATGAAGAATTTGTTCGCTTATGATTTCACCAACCGCACTATCGTTGCTACCAAGGCCACGCTGAAAAAGGCAAGCAATCCCACTACGGACGAGTACAAGACGCTGATTAAGATGATCGAAGCGCAGCCCACTTTCCGCGTGGTCGAGAAGGGCATTAAGAATAGTGGAAACAAAAAGACCTACAGCGGTCTGACGCTTGAAATGATGGCGGAATACATTATGAGCCAGCAGAACAGTGATAAGTTGATGGCGGAGTTCAACGAGGCGCAGAGCATGGGCAAGAGCAAGTACCCTCTGGCTAAGAAGTGGTTCCTGAATGAGTTCCCTGACTTCACGATGAAGAACGGCAAGAAGGCCGCGGTGTTCAGAAAAACATTTGTTTTCCTATACACGTTTGGACGGGCAAAAGGGCAGTATTGACCGCCGAAAAGCCCTGTTTTCGTTCAGGAAATAAGAATGCCCCTTTCGCGGACACCGCCCCTTTACTCTTCGTCCTTTACATACTCGATCAGATCGGCAGGTTGGCAGTCCAAGAGGGAGCAGATTGTATCAAGAGTTTTCCAAGAAACAAGTTCTCCGTGCCGTAATTGTTGTAAATAGGATTGCCCGATCAACTTTTCTTCGCGGATTTTCGTTGATGTATAACCGCACTTTTTCAGCTCTGCGAGAATATCAATTTTGTATCGAATTGCCATTATTTGAGCCTCCTTTTTCCATTGTCCTTATTATAACACAAATAGCACTAAAAACAAGTGCCAAATTCAACAAGAAATACACTAAATGTTAGTGCTAATTGTCAATAGACAGCACTAATATTTAGTGCTATACTATAATCAGTTCAAGGGAAGAGGTAAGCCAAGGTCGAACGCCAACGCGACCAGATCAGAGTGGGAACGGACAAGAAAACCTCCGGTGTCGATGTGATAAACTTAACGCCACCCACCGCTTACCGACAAGCTCAAGGGCGAAATGCCCGCCTCGGCGCGGAAGAGCTGACCGCAGGCGCTTATATCCTTCGCTATACGAGCGTTGTTTCCAATCGTTTTGACAGCACGACCTTTAAGAGACTTTACGCCGATCTCTACAAGGATTTCACAAAGCCCGTCAGCTCCCGCCGATTCTCGGTGTCCTGCTGAAACAAATACGCTCCATGGCAACAAAAGCCCGTGGAGCAATCCAAGGGGAGGAATACGAAATGATACACGGCTACGCAAGATGCTCTACAAACGAGAGCAAACGGGATATTGACCGCCAAGTGCGGGAGTTGAAGCAGGCGGGCGCAGAGAACATCTTTTTGGAATATGAGCACGGCGACGCCGTTGTGAAGTGTCAGTTATCCTCTCTTTTGGAACAGGCGCAGGCGGGCGATACGATCATCACATTGGAGGTTTCCAGACTCGCCAGAAGCACCAAACAGTTGTGTGAGATTATCGAGGCCATACGCGCCAAGCGTCTGCGGTTGGTGATCGTCGGCAGTATCACCGTGGATTGCTCCAACGGGGAGATCGACCCAATGACAAATGCGTTCATTCAAATGTCGGGCGTGTTTGCGGAATTGGAATTGCGTATCATTCGGGCGCGCGTGAAGTCGGGAATGGCAAACGCCAAGGCCAAGGGCGCGAAGATTGGAAGACCCACGCTGACCGCAGATGCGTCGCTACATAGCTTCCTTACCGCCGCGACAAATGATGATAAACCGTGGGCTTTTGATATTCCTTGATTTTCGCAATCAAAGCTTCATCGTTGTCAGTAAAGGTAACTAACTTTACCATAGCAAATACTCCTTTCCACCAAAATAGGAATTATGCCCTCTTGCAATTATGCTATCTTACTTCCTTTTTGTCAAGCGAATTAGGAATTACAATTCCTATATAAAGCCGATAGGAGGAAGAAAAATGCTTGTTTTGATATGCGGGAGATTGAAACAAGCTATTGGCAATCCGTAAGCGCATGGGAATGACGCAAGTAGAGGTAGCGGAGGCGGCAGGATTATCGAGTCGAACCTACGCCGACATTGAACGCGGTACGGTTAATATGCGTGTGGAGACAATCTTGCGAATTTGTGATGCACTTCATATTACCCCCGATGAAGTGCTTACTAAGAGCGAATGTGAGCTGACAGCCCAGCAGGAAGAAATCTTTTCTCGCCTTAACGCTTGTTCCCCTAAGGATAGGGAAACGGCTCTTCGGCTGCTATCGGTCTATCTACAATCACTTTCTGAATAGGAGGTCTTTATTGTGGCAAAGGGACAAGGCCGCTCTTCAGGACAAGGGGTAAAGCTGCTCTATATCCGAGATTATCTCTATACCCATGCAACAAAAGAACACCCTAAGAACGCAAAGGACATTTCTAAATACTTAGCGTCTATGGGCGTTTCCGCATCGGTGAAAACGATCTATAACGATATTTTGCGCCTGCAAATAGATTTTGGCGTTCCAATAGAATACAATCCCTCAAAGTGGGGGTATTACATCACGCAGCCGCAATTTGAGCCGTATGAATTGCGTCTTTTGGTCGATTGCGTTCAGTCAGCAAAGTTCTTGACCGAGAATATGGCTGTGCAGTTGACGAAGAAGATTAAGCAGTTGGCTGATGTTTATACGAAGGATTCTCTAAATCGTCAGGCGTATGTGTCAAACCGCGTCCGCAACATGAATGAGGAAGCAATGCGGGGCTTAGATTGCATTTATGAGGCGATTTCAAGGGATAAAAAGATTAGCTTCCGCTATTTCAAATATACCCCCAGCAGAGATAAACCCAAGCAATATACAAAGCACAATGGCAGCTCTGTCATTACGGTCAGCCCATATCTTGTAGTGTGGGATGGGGAGCGTCATGTTCTTATTGCGTATACCGAGCATGAGGGTAACCCTGCAATAACACCGATATGTGCTGACCGCATAGAGCAGGTAATGGTATTAGATGAGCCAAGAGGAGGCAAAGATACCATTCGTGAATCGGGCTTGTTGGAGTTCAAGTTTAGGCCATTCGGTATAGGAATGTTCAGCGAGGGGATAACAACCGTGCAATTGCTCGCTCATAATAACTGCGCGACTGATATTGTGGAAAAGTTTGGAACAGACATTGCTATGATTCCCTATGACGAATCGCATTTCACTGTAAGTCTGCAAGTAGAATTGACGCCGTTATTCTATAATTGGTTGTCATTTTACCCAGGAAGAATAAAGCGCTAAGCCCGCCGCAGGCTATCGAAACTATGCAGGCACTCACAATTGCGCTTGCCGATTCTTACGATGTCTCTTCCAACAAGATGCTTCTAAACTTCCTGTTAGCGGGTATGGTAGGAGGCGAAAAAGGAATTGTTGGACAATCAAAATTTGCCATTATAAATGGGAAGATGTAAAACATCTTCCCATTTTCTTCATTGTCGCTTCTGGATGTTAAAAAGATGTTCGACGATGTTCCGTTATGCTCCCCGTCGTATCTTCTGCTTTGATCGGCTCATATTTTCCAACGGTGAGAGCCGATCAAAGTTATTGGCAATGTCCGCGTCGTAGATATTGCAATAGTGCCTTGTCATTTTCAGCGTGGAATGTCCCAACAGCTTTTGCAGCATAAATGCGTCGCCGCCGCAGTCGATCAGGTATTTGCGGGCGAATGTGTGTCGAAACAGGTGGATAGAAGTCTTTTCGACTCCCCTGTTATGGTTGTACCGTTCGATAGCGAGCCTTAAAGCATTGGCTGTCAGCATCCCGCCGTATTCATCACAGAAAAGATAGTCGCTGTCTTTCCCACCACGCACTTTGAGATAGTCCCGCAGGATACGCAACATTTGACTACACAGCGGGACGACCTGAACCTTTGCGTCTTCGTATGCCTGAATACAATTCTGCTACTGGATAGATCAACGTCTCGGTTCTGTATGTTGCCCGGACAGTAGAGGCACGGCAACCGCTATTCAACAGAAAATTGACGATGACCCAATTCCGATATTCGCAAAATGTTCCGTTCGCTTTTGGCTTTTCCAACAGCAGTAGCAATTCTTCATCGGTGTAGGTTTCTTTCACCGTCTCCACCTGTTTATAGTTCGGCACAGTCAATGTTGTGTAGCCCTGCTGTCTGCTCCAATTCATAAAGGTTTTGAACACGCGGACATAACTGCTGATGGAGTTTGTTGCCAACCCGCTTTCCCTCATTGAAACGATCATACCGTCAATGTCGGCTTGTGTCAGGTTGGAAAACGCTCGATCAATATCAATGTGTCTGCTGATAGACTTAAAGTGTGAGCGGTAGTTTGCTATTGTTTTTCGGTGTAGCCTTTTTTGCGGTTTGTGCTACCACGAAATCCTCGAATACTCCTTTTACGGACACACCGATTTTCGATGCTATTGCGATTTTCTTCGCCATAATAAGACCTCCTGCGTTCCCTGAATTTGGTAGAAAACGCAGGAGGTCTAAATCCTTTGAGGAGAATAACAAAAAGCCCTTGAAACCGTAGAGATTTCAAGGGTTTTGGAACATCGCAACACTATAGATGCCACGGCCTTCGCCCGTTCGCAAGCGTCCAGTATATTATTTTACTCTCTGGGAGACAGTTCTCCGCTATGAGCCTCCAGAGCTTCGATGCGGTGATCCTGCGTCAAGATTTCCATCTGACTGATGGCGATGGCGTTGAGTTTTGCCAGCCGCTCGGCCTGAGACATCCCCTCGTTGATGAACACCGCATTCAGGTTTTCCAGATTGGACAGGCAGACCAGCTGAGAGACATTGGCGTAGTCTCGGATATTTCCTTTCAGATTGGGATGGCTGTCCCGCCACTGCTTTGCGGTCATACCGAACAGGGCCGTGTTCAAAACATCGGCTTCACTGGCATACACCATGGAAACCTGCTTTGCGGAAAGCTCCGGCGGGATCAGGTTCTCCTTGATGGCGTCTGTATGGATGCGGTAATTGATCTTGACCAGGTTTCGCTTGATGTCCCAGCCAAGCTGTTTCATTTCCTCGGTCTTGAGCCGCTCAAACTCCTTGACCAGATACAATTTGAATTCGACAGAGATCCAAGAGGCAAACTCAAAGGCAATCTCCTTTGTGGGCGTAAGTACCGCCATAGCGACCAGCCTTAGAGATGATGCCGATAGCCCCGGTCGATTCCACCCATTTCTGAGGGGTCATCACAAAGCTGTTCAAGCCGGCCTGACTCCTAAACGCATCGAATTCGACACGGTTAAAAGACGGGTTGTATAGAGATTCCCAAACACCCAGGAACTCAATCGTGTTCCGATTCCGCAGCCAGTTTTGGATAATGTAGCGTGGATTGTCGCTATCCTTCAACTTGGCGATGTCAGTCAAGCTGATAAAGTCATCTTGCTCGGAATTCCATTGTACACTAATTTCCGCTCCCTTAACAACCAGCTTGTCCACTCGTCTGCACCTCCTTGCTGATTATTTTTGAGCAACCCCCGGCAGCCTTCCTCCACATCCCGCCAGGTCGTGTCGAAATCGTCGGTGTACCACGGATCGGGCTACCTCGCCGGGGCGGTCGGTAAAGTCCATCAGCAGGTGCATCTTGTCGGCAAAATCGCCGCCGCAGATCCGGTACATACTCCGCAGGTTGGCCCGATCCATGCCAATCAGAAGGTCGTATTTCTCGTAGTCGCTGTTCAGCAGTTGACGGGCTCCTTTTGCCGGAGCAATCGATGCCATGCTCGGACAGCTTGCGGCGAGCCGGCAGATAAACCGGGTTGCCGATCTCCTCGGTGCTGGTAGCTGCCGACTCGATTTGAAAGCTCTGCTCCAGATTGGCCTTCTTCACCAGATCTTTCATAATGAACTCGGCCATCGGGCTTCTGCAAATGTTGCCGTGGCAGAGGAAAAGTATCTTGATCATGCTTTGAACACTCCAACTCATTACTATCGCACTCAGTATAGCACTGAATCTCAGATTCGTCGAGTTGGATTTCCAGATGGGCGGCAGAATCGATTTTTCTCTGGAGTTCTGCCTTTGACCAGCCGAAACGACCAGCGGCACGAAGATACCAGCGCCGCTCCTCCGGCTCCATGTCTGCTTCCAGAATGACTACATTCTGCGTCCAACTGATCTCCATGGCCAGCTTCAGCAACTCGGGGTGTCCTCATACATCCGATAGAACTCCCGCATCCGGCGAAAAGAAACGGTTTGCGCGGGGAGAAGCCGGAAACATCGGGGAAACGGCTGTGCAGATATTCAGCTGCGGCCACTGCCGCGCCTTTCTCCGGCCGGGAACAGACGATGCGGCCCAGTTCGCAGCAGAGTTGCATCTGGGGCATCTCGGCGCTCAGCGCAGCCTCCAGGGCCGCAAACATGGTGGAATAATCGATGTTTTTGCGGATGTTCATAGCTTCTCCTTTCCGGCAGAACCTGCCTTATTTAGAAACAGGCCAAAGAGAAGCACAGTGAGATTCCTCCTGCGTTTTTCTTTGGCCTGTTACACCACTTGTACCATCTGCCCCAAAGCAGGACGAAGCGGTCGTTAATGATTTTGTTGTCGTGGTAATGTCCGAACAGCCAGTAGTGGAACTTGGTTTCGTTCTTTGACTTCCTCCAGGAAGCCGGTCAGGTGGTGAACATATCCACCGTTTCCCAGTATGTCCACGATGCTGTTTGGGGGCGCAGTGGGTGATCACATAATCCACCTCATAGTGAATGCGTTCCAGATTGCACCGAGCTTCTTCATACTCGACTTACTGGGAAGCTCCTGTTTCCACCAGGAGCGATGGTTGACCTGAAGCGGGCGCCCATTCTGCGAAGGGCCCAGTATTGCTCTTCGAAATCGGTGCTTTTGGAGTTCAGGATACCGTCTCGATATCATGGCTTCTGGCACCGCCCATGGTGAAGAAGGAATACCCTTGCAGATCAAAGATCTGCCCGCGCATCAGATGGATCACATGAGGACGGATTTCGCGGATTCGCTGCCAGCAGGTTTTCCAGGTTTTATTCCTGATGAACAACAGCGTGGTGCGGGCAAAAGTCCTCAGCCAGTCCATAGGGTCTCCGCTCCTCCTTCTACCTCTTTCGTCCCATACGCCGCCGAAATCTCCGCAGATGATCATATAATCTCCTTGGTCATTCCGGCTCGCCTGGGAAGTGTTCGGGTGCGAACCGCTGAAAGTTGCCATGGTATCGCCGGCTGGCGTAGATCATGATGAATCACCTTCTTTGCTTATTATATCACATCCTGCTCCACCGAACGCCGCCGCGGTGAAGACCGATTTTCCTCCGCTGAGTTGACCTTGGACTGCATCCACCAGCTGCCGGATGAGAGCTTCATCCTATTTGCTGATGTGGGTGGACGCCTGAGCCATCGCGGCAGCCGCATCTTTCACTGCGCCGTACAGCCTGAAAGGGTTGCTCTGACGCTGTTCTTCAATCAGCCCGCTTTCTTCAGTACGGCAGCCTCATTTTCATGACAGCGCTCTCTAGCTGGGCGGTGGCATCCTCCGCTCGGGCGGATTCTGCTACCAGCTCACGGGTCTGGTCGTTCAGCTCGCCCAGCCGCCTTTCAATATCGGCAAGTGTCATGCTTTCTCCTGGGACGGAGCCAGCTCCATCTCCATGCATCGAAGGTTTTGCGTTCTACAATCCCGGCTCGTGATGGTTCTGGACCAGATACATATTCGGGAGCTGTCCCGTGTTGCGGATGACCTTTCGGCTGATACAATCGCTGATATAGGTTTTTGCAGAAGGACATCTCGCAATATTTCTCTTTCGCAAGATACTGCGGATAGTTGTGATGGTCCATTGGGAGCTTTTCCTGACACATTGGGGATCTGTTCCGCTTCAACCTGTCTTTGATCATCCGAAGGCTGGCGCCGGTCAGGTATTGGTCATAGATTGACCGCACCACTTCGGCCTGCTCCGGGATGATTTTAGGTTCCGTCCTCGCCCTTTTCGTAGGCATAGAGGCGGTCGTACTGAATGATGGTTTTCCTTCCCGCATGGCCTGGCGCTTGCCCCAGCGGACATTGGCGCTGATGCTCTCACTTTCAGCCTGGGCGAAAGCTCCCAGCATGGTGATGAGGATCTCGCTATCTGCTTCCAGGGTATTGATGTTTCTTTTTTCGAAGATTACTGCGATGCCAAGCTCTCGTAGGGCACGAATGTAGTTCAGGCAGTCCACCGTATTTCTGGCGAAGCGGGAGATGGATTTGGTCAGGACAATGTCGATTTTCTTTTGCTTGCACATCGGATCATCTTGGAATTCAGGTCGTTTTCGGGCCGAGGTGCCTGTGATGCCCTCGTCAGCAGCGTCCCGGCCATAGTCCAGTCGCAGTTGGTCATGATCTTGTCGGTGTAGTAGTTCTGCTGGGCTTCATAGCTGGTGAGCTGCTCCTCATCGTCGGTGGAGACTTACGGCAGTATGCAGCTACACGAAGATTGCTGCTTATTAGTCTGCTGGGCTGCAGCCTCCCGGTTTACCAGGAATGGTAATTTTTAGGCGGGCTTTCTCTCATGCTGTTTCACTCTTCCCGATCACTTGACCGTTTTTTAGCTGGATATTCAGGGTTCCATCGTTATGACAATGGATGGCGGACACGGAACTTTTTAAAGCAGTTCTGCATCCAACGCAGTCATGGGCTGACGCCCGGAAAACACTCTGCGCAGACGAACTGTCTGTATTCGCGGAGTCGATGGCGCCGTACTGAGCCGCAGCGATGGACAGATCAACGCCTTTGGTGGCATCCTGATTGCTTTCGATATCTCCATCACTCCTGTCCAGCTCACGCGTGCGGTTCAGTTCAGTGGATCGATC
>VOFG01001948.1_pt1 | contig 16671 bp, 15 predicted proteins | sample 5384171 | NCBI WGS metagenome assembly VOFG01 (sample SAMN12384726, study PRJNA508395) | human gut metagenome | isolation source: healthy gut F | host: Homo sapiens
AAGGTTCTTTTTCTGCGTTTTGCGTTGATTTACATAGCTGTCGGTAACTCACTAAGAACTAATTTTGTAACCAAAAAAAGGAGTGAGTTATGCGAAGTACATTCAAGGTATTATTTTACGTGAAGAAAGGCAGCGAGAAGCCGAACGGCAACCTGCCTCTGATGTGCCGTATCACGGTGGACGGCGAGATTAAACAGTTCAGTTGCAAGATGGACGTTCCCCCACGCTTGTGGGACGTGAAGAACAGCCGTGCTTCGGGCAAGAGCGTCGAAGCGCAGAGAATCAACCTTGCGGTAGATAAAATCCGTGTGGATGTAAACCGCCGTTATCAAGAACTGATGCAGACGGACGGTTATGTTACCGCCGCCAAACTCAAAGACGCCTATCTCGGCATCGGCGTCAAGCAGGAAACCTTGCTGAAGCTGTTCGAGCAGCACAACGCCGAGTTTGAGAAGAAAGTCGGGCACAGCAGGGCGCAAGGTACATTTACCCGTTATCGGACGGTCTGCAACCATATTCGGGAGTTCCTGCCCCATGCCTACAAGCGTGAGGACATCCCGTTAAAGGAACTCAACCTCACATTCATCAACGATTTCGAGTATTTTTTGCGCACGGAGAAGAAATGCCGCACCAATACCGTGTGGGGCTACATGATTGTGTTGAAACACATCGTTTCCATTGCGAGGAACGACGGGCGTTTGCCGTTCAACCCCTTTGCGGGATATATCAACTCTCCCGAAAGCGTGGATAGGGGCTACCTCACCCAAACGGAGATACAGACGCTCATGAACGCACCCATGAAGAACGCCACCCATGAACTTGTACGGGACTTGTTCGTCTTTTCGGTGTTCACGGGTTTGGCGTATTCGGACGTGAAGAACCTCACCGCCGACCGCCTGCAAACATTCTTCGACGGCAATCTGTGGATAATCACCCGAAGAAAGAAAACCAACACCGAATCGAACATCCGTCTTTTGGACGTTCCCAAGCGTATCATCGAGAAGTACAAGGGGCTGGCAAGGGACGGTCATGTTTTCCCCGTTCCGAGCAACGGAAGTTGCAACAAAATACTCAAAGAGATAGGCATACAATGCGGTTTCAAGGTGCGCTTGACCTATCACGTTGCACGTCACACGAACGCCACGACCGTGCTTCTGTCGCACGGCGTACCCATCGAAACCGTAAGCCGCCTTTTGGGACACACTAACATAAAGACTACCCAAATTTACGCCAAAATCACCGCCCAAAAGATAAGCCAAGACATGGAAACCTTGTCGCACAAGTTGGAGGACATGGAGAAGAATATCTGCCGAGCCATCTAATTAAAAACAGAATACCGATGAAAGAAGAAAGGAATATTATCACGATGGACGGGCAGGGCAATATCTCCCTGCCGAGCGATATAGGCGCAACCGCCATGACCGAGTGGGAAATCTGCGAACTGTTCGGGGTTATCGCCCCGACGGTTCGGGCAGGGATAAAGGCTCTCTGCAAAAGCGGAGTTTTGAGTATATATGACATAAAGCGCATTATCCGCATATCGGACAGATACAGCGCGGAGGTTTACAACCTCGAAACGATAGCCGCCCTCGCTTTCCGTATCGAATCGTTCGGGGCGGCGAAAGTCCGCAAGGCATTATTAGAGAGGATTATACACGGGCGAAAAGAGAAAACGACGGTATTCGTGTCGGTTGTTTCGGACGGCAAGCCCAACAGCCGTTGGCAAGCATGATGACATACCAATATATCAACATACCAACATGCAAACGTACCAGCATACCAACATGCAAATCTATCACTATGGTGATATATATTGCAGGTTCTATTCCTCTTTTCAGAGGAAAGCGGAGCAATCATTTCCGTTTACAAAGGCAAAGCAAGCACGGGGCTTTATGTCGGCTAAAAGGTCAGGCGGCTGCGCCGTTTCCCGATAAATCTTCCTCTCGCTTCGCTGCGAGCGTATTTATCGGGAAAACCTTGTATCCGACCGCCCCGTGCAAAAGAGCCTTTGAAAACGGAAACGACCGCCCCGCCACCCACCGACCGAAAGGGAAAAAATAAGGTGGGGTTACGGGTAAGCAGGCGGCAGGGACAGCCATAGCCGAAAGGCAGACGGACAGACGGACGGCACGCCGCAGGGTATTTACGAAGAAAATACCGTAGCTTATTAGGGAATTTTCCGAGCCGCAATACTACGTATCGCTGAAAATTCCCCAATAAGGCAAGGGGCAAGCCCCTCTGCACACCCCGTTGAGGACGGCATTTGCCGCCCCCCGAAGATACAAAAAATCATTGTTTCACAAGCCAAAAAAGAAAGGAAAAATATATGGGTTTCGTAGTTTTACACATGGAAAAGGCGCACGGCAGCGACAGCGGAACGACCGCACATATCGAGCGTTTCATCATACCGAAGAACGCCGACCCCACACGCACGTACTTAAACCGCAGGCTCATCGACTACCCCGACGTGGTGAAAGACCGTTCGGCGGCTATACAGCAGAGATTAGAAGAAGCGGGGCTGACACGCAAAATCGGAAGCAACCAAGTACGGGCAATCCGCATCAACGTGTCGGGAACGCACGAGGACATGAAGCGGATAGAGGAAGAGGGGCGTTTGGACGAGTGGTGCGCCGACAATCTGAAATACTTCGCCGACACGTTCGGAAAGGAGAACATCGTGGCGGCTCACCTGCACAGGGACGAGGAAACGCCGCACATACACGTTACGCTCGTTCCCATCGTCAAGGGAGAGCGAAAGCGCAGGAAAAGGGAGGAGCGGACGAAGAAGCGATACCGCAAGAAACCGACCGACACCGTGAGGCTGTGCGCAGATGATATTATGACACGGCTGAAATTGAAGTCCTACCAAGATACCTATGCCGAAGCGATGGCAAAATATGGGCTGCAAAGGGGCATAGACGGCTCGAAGGCTCGCCACAAGTCCACGCAGCAGTATTATCGGGATATACAGAAACTCGCCGACAACCTCAAAGCGGAAGTGGTGGATTTGCAACAGCAGAAAGAAACGGCACGGGAGGAATTAAGGCAAGCGAAAAAAGAGATACAGACCGAGAAGCTGAAAGGGGCGGCAACCACCGCAGCCGCCAACATCGCCGAGAGCGTCGGTTCTCTTTTCGGCAGTAACAAGGTCAAGACGCTGGAAAGGGAGAACACCGCCCTGCATAGGGAGGTAGCCGACCACGAGGAAACCATCGAAGCCCTGCAAGACAGAATACAGACCATGCAGGCAGACCACAGCCGACAGATGGCGGAAGTAGAACGGAAGCACCGCAGGGAGATAGCGGACAAGGAAACGAAGCACAAGCAGGAAATATCGTTTCTGAAAACGGTAATCGCAAAGGCGGCGGCATGGTTTCCCTATTTCCGTGAAATGCTCCGTATCGAAAACCTGTGCCGCCTTGTGGGATTCGATGAAAGGCAGACCGCAACGCTCGTCAAGGGAAAGCCGTTGGAGTATGCAGGGGAACTCTATTCGGAAGAACACGGACGGAAATTCACGACCGAAAAGGCGGGGTTTCAAGTCGTGAAAGACCCCACGGACGGGACGAGACTGGTTCTTGCCATTGACCGAATGGAGAAACGGTATTCGATCCATTCATGGGTAGCGGGACTACGGCTTTGGCAGCGCGTAATCTGCAACGTAATTCTATCGGGTATGAAATAAATCCCGATTATAAAAAATACTATGAGGAAAAGGTCGCTTCATCCTTTTCGTTCGGCAATGTAGAATATAGATACAGCAACGATAGATCTGTTTTCGACATGGACGAAAAGAAGAAAACTTTTGCCTTATATATTCAGTGACCCGCACAAAATGGAAAGCAAAATCGAGATTAAGAAGTTGCAATTCGGTTCACGGATAGATAAAGACAAGAAAGAACGGGAAGAGTATTTTTCTGTAAAAACGATTTTGTCACCAAATACTATTGTATTGAACAATGGACTTACCATACGACTGCTCGGAATCAAAGAAAAGCCATCTGTCAATGGTAATGCGACAAAATTTCTTGCGGAAAAGACAAAAGGAAGGAAGGTCTTTTTACGTTACGATGCCATAAAGTATGACGATAAAGATTTGTTGTTGTGCTACTTATACTTAGACAACAAAACTTTTATAAATGCACATATGCTGAAAAACGGTTTGGCAGACGTGGACTATTCTTTTGATTTCAAATATAAAAACAAATTCGAGAAACTGATAAACCTATAACGTTATGGATAGATATTCAATGAATTTCGGGAAAAAGGAACGCGTGCTGAACTACACTTGCCAAACATACCAATTATCCCGTCCGAATAAAGTAGGTGCTGTAATGGCTCTTATTCGCGATTGCCAACCTTCTTCGTTCGATGAATGGCAATCATGGTATTTCGAAAATGCTCATACCGCAGGAAAAAATCCGACGAAAATCACAGTCGAAAGTCTCCATGAATTGGGTGAACGGTTGTATGCAAAAATTACGGAAGTCGTGATTCCGGAATGGGAAGCAGCTTTTCGTGAATTGACAGAACAGGACTGCATTGACTATATATACAATCTGACTATAAATCGTACTTATGACGGTTATATACGAGAAAAGTCTGTAATCAATGACGGATTGGTTAAAGTATTTCCTAATATCAACTTCGAAGAAAGCGATCCCGAATTGGATCATGCTGGAGATATTGATTATATCGCAAAATCGGAGATAAAGCCATAGGCATACAAATCAAACCGATAACAGCGAGTGCCAATTTCGGTAGTTATTCGCTGACTGAGCGAATGAAAGTGAGTTTCGAATCGTTCAAAGAACGATATGGCGGTAATGTGTTTATCGTATTCAGCTTAGATGGAGAAATTGCCAATAAAGAGGTTATAGGTCAGATTCAATCCGAAATAGATCGGTTGTCTAATTGAGCACACTCTGTTTTTGAAATCGGATTATGAAAGGAAAGAATATCAAAAACGAATCGTTCCCATCTATTGAAGTTATCGACTTATTTTGCGGTATCGGCGGATTGAGTTTCGGGATGAAAAGCAAGGGATTCAATATCCTTGCAGGGTATGATCTCGATGCGACCTGCCGGTATGCTTATGAAACGAATAACAATGCGAAATTCATATATAAGGATATTAAAACGGTGTCTCCGGATGAAATCCGCACAGCCTACGGCAAATGATCTATTAGAGTGTTGGCAGGATGCGCCCCTTGTCAACCGTTTTCGTCGTATGCATTCAAAAACAAAAAAGAAAGATCCGAATAAATACGATTTATTATATGAATTCGGACGATTGGTCAAGGCTGTTCATCCCGACATCGTTACGATGGAAAACGTGGCTCAAATCTTATCTTTCAAAGAAAAGCCCGTTTTATCCGATTTCGAGAATCTTTTGAAAAATGAAGGATATCATGTGTGGGTAAATCCAGTATATTGCCCCGATTACGGAATACCGCAAACTAGGAAAAGATTGGTGTTATTAGCATCGCGATTGGGAAATATCGAGTTGATCAACCCGACGCATAAGCCTAACGAGTACAAGACGGTGAAAGAAACGATCGGAGATTTACCCGAACTCAAAGCCGGAGAAACCGATAAAAACGATCCGTTGCATAGAGCCAAAGCATTATCGCCATTAAATCTCGAACGTCTTCATCATACTCCGTACGGAGGCAGTTGGAAAAGATTGGCCGAAGGATTTTGCAATTGCGGTGTCATAAAACCGATAACGGACGCTCGTTTGGTAGTGTCTACGGTAGAATGGTTTGGGAAAAACCAGCCCCTACTATGACAACTCAATGCACTGGTTTAGGCAATGGCAGATTCGGACATCCTATACAAGATCGTGCTATTTCCATTAGAGAAGCTGCTCTTATACAAACTTTCCCGATGACGTATAAATTTTTCGCTGACGAAGAGTATGTCGCTATTACCAAAGCATCGAGATATATCGGCAATGCCGTTCCACCGAGACTGGGAGAAGTCATAGCCGAGAGTATTATATGCCATTTGACGCGAATTGTCAACTAACTCCATGAATATTTATATGAAAGAATATCAGCTTAATGTCGATCCTCGGATTTTAGAGTTGTTGGGACCGAATCTTTATACGAATATTTATTATGTATTGGCCGAACTTGTTGCTAATGCGTATGATGCAGATGCACATAATGTATATATCATTTCTAATAAAGACGATATCAGAATCGAGGATGATGGGCATGGTATGTCTTATCAGAATGGAGAAGTAAAGAAGTTCTTGAACGTAGCCGGTGTCTCTCGAGTTAAAGAAGAAGAATCTATGACACGTTCCGGAGAGAGACGAAAAATGGGACGAAAAGGCGTTGGTAAGTTGGCGGCATTGTCTGTTTCCGAATCCGTTGATGTAATGACTATCAGCGATAACGAGAAATCCGGTTTCGTTTTATCTCGTAGACCGATAGACGGGAATAAGTTACGACCTATTGCCGATGATGATATAAAATTCGTATATATTCAAGAGCATGGAACAGCGATCGTAATGAGGAATCCTCAATACAGATTGAATAAATCTATGGATTCGGTTAAACGGAATTTGTTAAAAATATTCCCATTAGTCAACGATAATTTCAAAATACACATAATCAGAGGCAATGAAACAGTTACAATAGACACCTTTGACGAAAATATTGCAAAAGAGTTATGTGCATTTATATCTTTAGGGGATGACTTTTCCGATTTAGCAAAAATATTCCTAACCAATATCCGGCAAAACGAACTGAATTAGTTGAGCATAGAGAGCCGTATACAGAGCCGATCAATCTGAAAGACAATGCAGGAAATGATCATGAATATACGCTTAAAATAATGGGATGGATCGGGGCATACGCTTCTACAAGAGGGCGTAAAGCGGCACTTACCGATTTCCCCGACAACTTCATATCCCTATATGCGAATAAAAAATGGGAGAGTTCAATATTTTGCCGATAGTCGGTCAAAATAAATTGAATGAAGTTTATGTAGTCGGACAACTATATATCGATTTGTTCGAATTATCGGAACTTCCAGATATGGCATTGAGCAATAGGCAAGGCTATAAGTCCGACGACCCACGATATGAGGCCGTTATAAAATACGTGCGAACTATTCTACTTCCGGATATTCTTCGGAAAAGAGGTTTGTTTTCTAATGAACAGAACAGAGAGAAGAAGCAACGTAAATTGAATGAACAAAAAAATACAGAAGCAAAATTTAGAGAAGCCGTCGACACATTCAGAAATATAGTGAGTGAAAATGCAGCTGAAAGTATAGGACGATTAGCACCAGATTCTTCGAGAGAAACGATCGAACAAATCATATCCGATGCGATCAATAATAATGCTAATGCTTTAGGATTAAAAACCGTAGTGGATTCCCAGAAAAAGAAAATACTGATTAGTCACGCTTCTAAAGACAAAGCATTAGCTGATTTGATATACTCATTTTTAGTATTTAATAACATTCCGCCCGAAGATATCTTATACACGAGTTGCGACGATGAAATTAGCCGCATTCCCGAAGGGACTGCATCGATATATAACTATTTACGGGATTTCTTTGTGGAAAGTTACTCTAATCAAAAAATCTTCGTCATATTCGTTACGAGTGATAACACCCCGAGTGCATGGGGTGCGATGACAGAAATCGGAGCATCTTGGATCACACAAGTAGATAATAGAATCTTTAATATTCCCCATTCCGACCGCAACATCCCTTAAATGATGAAGCTTTATGGCATAGTACGGAACGAAACGAGAATGATGAACTATGTATGACCAAACTAAATGCCGATATTTTTTGCCAGAAAATAGAAGCGACTTGCGACAAGCTCGGCTATGCAAAGAAAAGTCGTAAAGAAAATATGGATCATCTTAAAGAACGAATCGTTATTAAGTAGAGATGGCAGACACGGTCAGTAAAGAAAAGCGTTCGGAAATAATGTCTCATGTCACAGGAAAGGAAACAAAACCGGAAAAGATCGTCCGAAAATATCTGTTTGCTCAAGGTCTGCGATATCGAAAAAAATGTAAAACGGTTGCCGGGAACTCCGGATATCGTTCTTCAAAAGTACAAAGCTGTAATATTCGTGAATGGTTGTTTTTGGCATGGACATCAAGGATGTAAATATGCTCATTTACCATCTACGAATTTGGAATATTGGGAGAAGAAGATTGCGGATAAGTTAGAAAGGGACAAACGTAAAACGCAAGAATTAGAAAGGCTTGGCTATCAAGTATCTGTTGTATGGCAATGCCAATTAAAACCCAAAGTTAGAGAACAAAATTTGAGAAATCTATACAACAATATCGTTGAACATACGTAAAATGCCAATCGCTATATACCATAGCCTTCATAAGTAAGAAAATTATTGCTATAAGTTGAGTGTTTTAAGTTATTTGACTATCTTTGCGAAAGAAGAGTTATTTGACAGCATAGTAACGCAAAACGCTGAAATTCGCACAGTTTCCAAATCGTTACCTCTATTTCTCAAATAATTCGCTAAAAGTTTATTCCTCAATCGGTTAAGTCAAACCGAGAAAAATCTAAAATAGTCTTTGCTTGTGCTGATACAGATCCATTTATTATTACAATAACTGTATTTATGTAGTGCTCTTCAGCTTTTGCATCTTTATATGGGACTTCAAATGCTAATTTTATTTGACGCGTTATTTCTCCACCTTCTTCGAAAACCTCTTGCCCTGCATTTTTGTTTTTACAACTAATGCAAACCATGTTTCACGACCTAACATAGAGTCATAATGCTTGAAAACCAAGTCTTTTCCCATTTCTGAATTTCCATGTGTAATCTCAACATTTGAAAATCCTTTAGTTTGAAAAAGCATTTGAAGAGTAGGAAATATATCAGACTCTTTTTTTGCTTTTTTGTATAGACTCAAGCTTTTCTCGAACTGTTGTATAAATAGCCATTTGTAACCTCATTTAGTTTCGTGTAAAGGTAATAATTTGTCATAAATCTTACAACATCGGTTTCGTAATTTACTTACAGTTGAATGGGATTATTTTGATAGTTCCTTCTCCAATTTTTCATACTTTTCTATCCGTTTCATCTCGGCTTCAATGATGTCGAGCGCATCCTGCTTGATGCGGCGGTAATTCTCCTTGATCTTCTCCTGCATGATGTCCCGTCCGGCGGTGTCGAGGAATGACGATATTTCGGGGATCGGTTTATACTCCGCCATTTCTTTTTTCACAGCCTCGTTGTCTATGACGATCCGGGCATGGAAAATTTTCTGCTCGATCTCCTCTCCGAAGTTGTCGCTCACGGCTCCGACGAACACGCCCTGCGAGAGCGTCGAGATTTTCGACGCAGGAATAAGACTGTCGAGCTGGGTGTTTATCGACGTCGAGGTATCGCTGCGGTTGATGCTCACGGACAGTCGTTTCTGCACGATCTTTCCGAATCGTTCGGAGAGTGTCCGGGCCGTTTCTCCTACGACTTGTCCGCTGAAGATATTGCCTACGGTATTCTGAATCACGGCGGCTTCCTTGTCTCCGTAGTCGCGCTTTAGCTGGCTGAAATCCTGAAAACCCAAACACACGGCGACCTTGTTGGAACGCGCCGTTGCGATCAGGTTGTCCAGCCCCGGAAATAGATCGTCGGCAGCTCGTCGATCACCACGCAAGCTTTTGAGCTGCTTCTTGCGGTTTATCAGTTTGACGATGCGCGAATTATACAATCCGAGTGCCGCGCCGTATATGTTCTGCCTGTCGGGATTATTTCCCACGCAAAGAATCTTCGGTTCCTCGGGGTTGTTGATGTCGAGTGTAAAATCGTCTCCCGACATGACCCAGTAGAGCTGCGGGGAGAGCATGCGCGAGAGGGGAATCTTCGCCGAGGCGATCTGCCCCATCAACTGCTCTGCGGCTCCGCCTTTCCATGCATCCACGAAGGGCGAAAGATAGTTCTCCAACTCCTCGTGAGCCATCAATACGGTGAATAACTCTTCGTAGGGTTTGTTCAGCAGCTCGATGGCATGGGGAAAGGTACAGTATTTTCCGCCGTCGTAAATCTTCAGGAACCAGATGATCGCCGCGAGCAGCACGATCGGCGATTCGACGAAGAAATCTCCCTGCTTCTGTATCCACGAACGGTTGAGATTAAGCATGATGACATAGCTGGCCTCGTATGCGTCGGTAATGTCGGACATGAGATTCGGCGCGAGCGGATTGCATCGGTGCGAACGGCGCGGATCGTCGAAATTTATGACATAGAATCTCGGCGGCGTCGCTCCGTAAGCCTTGAGGTTCTTGCGCAAATGGTTGTAAGCGATAACCGACAGGTCGTCGAACTTGAAGTCGTAGACGTAGAGCGCATATCCCTTTTTCGATGGCCTGCTTGATGTAGTTGTTGATGAGGGCATAGGATTTTCCCGAGCCGGGCGTTCCTAAAACGATACTCGCCCGGAAGGGATTCACGACGTTGATCCATCCGCTGTGCCTGCGTCTCCGGAAGACGAACTCGGTCGGGAAGTTGAACGAATCGTCGTTTTTCAGCAGGCGTGTTTCCTGCATGAAACTCTCGTTTTCGGCATTGAACGGATCATCCGTCATACGGTTTTTCAGCAGACGGCTGCTCCATAGCCCGGCCGCCAGCATTCCGAGGAATCCCACCAGCAACGTCGCCGTATAAAGCGCCGCCCGCAGGGTCGTAGCGACATTCATCCCGAGCAGCCAGCCGTTGCCATAGAATAGCAGTATGCCGATGCCGCCTGCCGCGGTGATATGTTTCCACGATATTTTCTCGTCCTTCACACCACGGTTTCCCATGCACGACAATGCGAGAAATACCGTGCAGAAGAGTTTGGTGCAGAGCGTCGATGAGAACAAGGCAGCCGTCCGCTGGAAATTTTGCAGGATGCGGTCTGCGACGGAAATCGTTCATCCTGTCTGCGCAAACCACTCGTAACAGAACCAGTAGATGTGAATGGCGAGAAACAGAAAGCTGATCGCCCGCATGAAATCCGCGACTTTGGCCAAGCCGCGCAGATCGTCTTCTTCTTGCATGATCGTAACGTATTGAGGTGGTTAAATTCTTTTCCGGATTTTCCGCCGCCGCTTCTTCCTGCGGGGGAAGAGCCGGTATTCGGGAGCTGTTTCCCACTCCTTCTCAGGCGTATATTCCATGAGTTCGCCCATTACGTCGGGCATCGAAACGTAGTGGGTCTCGATATACTCCTCGAACTCTTCGACCGAAGATAGTCCCGGCTGGGACGGTTCGAGGGGTGCCAACGGCCGTAACTCTTCCTGTATGGGTGTGGACGACTCTTGCTCCCGAGCGTTGAACCACGCCTCGAAAGCGTTGGCCGCATACTCCTTTCCGAGCCGAGAGCCGTTGAACACCTGATGTGTCGTGCGGTCGATGAAGGTGACTCCGTAAATCCGCCCGGCGTCGTTCTCCCGGAAAACAGCGTCGATACCGTTCTCCCGAAGTTCGGTTGTGAACTCCTTTGCGGTTGCGGCCTCCGCCCGGGCACGGTCGATCTCGCGGCGTGTGCGGTCGAGTGTTTTGGGATGTTGCCGAAGCCGTTGTTTCGAGGCGTCGAATTTTTCTTCCAGCGCCTTCCATCCGAAAAAATCGCCCAGCCGGGACGCTTTGACCGCCGCTCCCGTGCGCTGCCCGTCGTCATCGAGCACGTGGTAAACGAGCCCCCGATACGGTCTGCCTGCACGTCGCCTCGGATCTCTTCGGCTGCGACGCCATAGCGTTCGAGCAGCGTGTTGAACTCCGCGAGGGACTGGAATCCGTACTGCTGCTTGAGCGTCATCACGACGTTACGCAGCTGATGCTTCAAATCGCTCCGACGGTAATCGACCCGGCGCAATTCTTCCGGTTCTGTTTGCACGCCGCCGTCTTCGGGCACATGCAGACCGTACTCGTATTCCAACTCTCTGCAAACCGCCATGGCGCGCCGCAGTTCGTTGTTGTGGTCGATCTTCCGGCCCTGCTCGTCCACCCTCACCGAGACGACGTGCATGTGTCGCCGTGCGATGTCTTCGTGCAGAAAGACGACATAGGGCTGGCGACCGTATCCCATGCGTTCCATGAACTCGGCGGCAAGTTGCGTAAGCTGCGCTTCCGAAAGCCGGTCTTCGGGCGAGGGGTTGAGCGAGAAATGCACGACCGGTTTTCGGACACGGGGATTGAGCGCCGTGTAGTACCCGAAGGCTTCCGCACACTCCTCGATACTGAACCTGCCGTCGCTGCGTTCGGGTATTCCCTGCATGTATAATATCCGGCCTTCGCCGGCTTCGACCTTAATGCGGTTATACTGGAGTACGCCGTAGACATTGGCCCCGGAGTTTACTTTCGGCACCATTGCAGCAACTCCTTCGTAAGTTCGACGACCGCCTTCACGAGTTGTTCCAACCGTTGTGTTTCGAGCGTCAGGCGGTAGAGATAGGCCAACGCTTTCTTATCGCCGAAGGTCATGTGCATGGCTTTGACGCACTGGTTGTAGTTCACCCCGACAGCCCGGAACTGGGCGTAAAATCCCGTCAGCCGGACATAGAAATCGTAGGTGTTCTTGTCTCGGACAACGACCGTAAAGGTCATCCGAAGATGCGGTGGCAGATGAAATCGGCTTTATTCTTCATCCCGGACTGTTCGTACATGCGCAGGAAACGCTCGTTTTGTTCGCTTGTCAGGCGAACGTAATAGCGGTGTATGCGCGGGTCGCCGAGGGCTTTGCGGCCCGCAACGGAGGTCGGTTTATCGGCAGCATCCATAGGGCATCCGTGTTTTGAGGTTACGACTCGGGAGTAACCGTCCACCGCGCCGCAGGTCGCGGCGGCACTTTCGGCGGCTCGGAATATTCCGAGCGGCTGAAGGTACCCCTTGCTATATGCGGGCGCATATAGAAATCCGGCCAGGGGCCGGATGAAGGTGCGTGCCTTCGGCGTCGCAGCGGGATTACTCCTTTCGGAGACAAAGGTAGAGCGTTTTATCTTATGTTGTATCAGATATATACCTGCCAACGGACGCCGATACGCGCCTTTGGGCGCCACCCGTTTTCGGAGCCGCCGAACGAGGGTGTTTTCGCATTTTCTTTGTGTGCGGATCGGTACTTACGAATCTACCTGCCCGCGTAGCCTCTTCCTCCCGTACATCCGTCATTGCGCGGCTATGCGGATACGGATGTAGATGTCTGCATAGATGCCGAAGTTTGTATGTGACAGCTTATATCCGTATCTGCCGACAAAAGTATGTGAATCCGCAAAAGCGTATGAATCGCCGAAGATACGTAAATACGCAAGTACGTATCCGCGTATCGGAACAAGTTAATTATTAATCGCTTAATTATTTTCGTATGGAACAGAATCCGTTGTGCATCGCTTTCGCCTCCCAGAAAGGTGGCGTCGGCAAATCGACCCTCACGGTGCTGGCCGCCTCGTGGCTGTACTACCTGCACGGCATCCGCGTCGCGGTGGTGGACTGCGACTACCCGCAGCACTCCATCCTCAAACTCTCGAACCGCGACAAGGCCGTCGTGCAATCTTCGGCGATCTACGGCAGACTCCTCGTTTCGCTCGCCGAGAACAAAGGGGTGAAACCTTATCGTATTCTCTGCTGCAAACCTTCCGAGGCGATGTCGGAATGGCGGAAATGGGCCGCCGTCGCCGAAGAACGATACGACGTCGTGCTGTTCGACCTTCCGGGAACGGTGGGCAATGAAGGCGTCCTCTCTACGATCGTCGAACTGGACTACCTCTTCATCCCGATGAAAGCCGACCGCATCGTATTGGAAAGCACGCTCAATTTCGCCTCTGTTCTCAACGACCGCCTGATCAAGACGGGACGGGCGCATCTTCGGGAGCTGTTCCTGTTTTGGAACTTGGTGGATCGCCGCGAGCGGACGCCGCTCTATGAGCAGTACGAGAAAGTCCTCGATCAGTTGGGGCTGCGGCATCTGCGCACGCATATTCCCGTGCGGAGCAACTTCAACAAGGATATTCAGGAAGCGGGCGGCCCGGTGTACCGGTGTACGCTGCTGCCGCCCGACCGGGCTTTCGTCGCCGAGTGCGGTTTCGACCGCCTGATGACGGAGATCTGCGCCGTTCTGAAACTTCCGAGCCATGAGTAGCAGGAAGGCTCCCGCCCAACAGGAGATCGACGAAGAGTACCTGCGCAGCCTGATGGCGGCCCCGGAGCCGGCAGCTTCTTCGTCGGATACCGAAGTGTCGGAACAGGCGGAAACCCCGGCTTCGGAGCCGCGCGTCAGGCGTTCGGATGCGGAAGACTATGCGTCGCGATTTCTGAAGAATACTCCTTCCGAAGCCCGGCAATGCGTCTATATCGACCGGCGGCTGCACCGCAAGATCACGACCCTCGTGGGCGTTGCGGGCAACCGGCGTTTACAGCGTCAGGAACTTCATCGACAACGTATTGGAACAGCACTTCGAGCGGCACCGGACGGAAATACGGTCGCTCTGCTCCAAAGGACTCAATAAAATTCTATAAGGATGACACCCGTTATGAAAATCACGGAAGCCCTCGTCGTGCTGTTCCTTGTGCTGTTCTGCTACTTGTTTCTGGATAAGATTTCCTCTTCCGGGGCGAGTTGGGCGAGATTTGCTTCGGGCCGTTGGCGCCGACAGCAAGCCGACTGTCTCGACCCGCCACGCCGCCGCAGGCGTCGGACGGCAGCCGGCGCTGGTCGTCACCCGGGACTGGCGCCGGTCGGCGGACGCCAGACGCGCCGCGTCACGCCACCCCGGCGCAAAGGGAACGGACAAGAGCGACCATTACCGGCAAGCGACGGCGATAGAAACACCGCGCTGTGCAAGCGACCGTTCAGGGATGGATACATAAGGAACCTACGGCGCTCACCGCGGAGGAGAAGAAACACCCTGATGCGCGAAGCTGCGACCGAAGAGGTGATGGACATAGGATGCGAAACGACGGCCCCGGCCTGCCGGGGACGCAGAGTTTCTCTCCGCAGCAGTTGATTGCATCCCTCGCCTTGTGCGAAGGGCAGGCCGTGCCCGAAGAGCAGCGGCAAACCCTGGCCGGAGTGCTGCGTGACATCCGCCATACGGAAGTGCAGCGCACGCTCATGGACGCCATCTCCGGCGCCAGCCCGATCATCGCCCGTTATTTGACGATGCCGAGAAGGAAGCGGCGCAGCGTATGGCTGCTGCCTGAAATAGATTGTTCAACTTAAAAAAGCGAAGCACATGAAAGCTCCCGGATACTACGATTCAGGCTGACGACAGGATAAGCAGCACGCATGAATCACGGGCCCAGCGCCCGGAGAGAAAATCTGAAGTCGAATTAAAAAACACAATCATCCATGAAAAGAAAACTCATTTTCAGTTCGGCATGAATCGCCGTATGACTGCTCGCCACGGCGCAGCACGTTGCAGCGCAGCAAGGCAACGGCATGGCCGGCATTCAGGAGCTACGCAGATGGTCACATCGTATTTCGACCCGGCGACCAAGCTGATCTACGCCATCGGCGCCGTCATCGGCCTGATCGGCGGAGTCCGGCCCATTGTGAAGTTCGTTCGGGCGATCCGATACGTCTAAAAACTGCTGTGAGCTGGTTCGAGTTTCGTATCTTTCCTGACGTCGCCGCCACGATTCTGCGTTCGTTTTTCCTTTAGACGATGGCCGAATATCCGATCAATAAAGGCGTGGGCCGCCAGGTGAGTTCGGCGCGGGCGCAGTACCTCACCTTTCGCCGGCGGCCTGCTCGCCGTTTTCATTCCTCGTAATCGTACTTATATGGGCGGGGTCGATCAGGTGGCATGCCTTGCGACGGCTTGGGATGGTGCGCTTGTGGCGCTGATCTTCCGTCTGAACTGCAAGTACGGGGCTTGATGGACTGATGAAGCCTTGTCGCACGGCGGCATCCGCGACGTATCGTCTCCCCGAAAAGTGTGGGCAAGAATTTAAACCGACATTAAGACCATGAATAACACCTTGAAAACTGAAACCTCGAACGGAAATTTCAATCTGAAAGGTCGAACACGATTGTATCCCTCTCTAAAGATGCGCCAACATCACGGGTGGTGGCGTTCGAGGTTACGCTTCCGAGTTGTTTACTGCTCTTCGCAGGAATACGAAGCACTGCACGGCAGGTCAAAAGCGAAGGTGCTTCCGACCATACCGTGGTGCACAAGCAGGGATATTTCGTTCAGGAGTTGTAGATTGTCCTGACATCGTGGGAAAAGATGATTTGAGTTTCCTTCTTGAAGGTCAGTTCGAGCAATTTCAACGAACGTCCTTTCTACCTACACGCTACCTGTTCACATGAAGACAACCTGTGCGCAAGCCGCTGTCAGAGCGATTGCAGTGCTGTGCCGGGTACGCCCCGTCCCGGGAAAGAGTTGCAGGAATGCGATACGACGACGCGCTTTCTGGAAGCTGTGAGCAGTTCGCCAGTATCGTCCGCGAGAGCGGCCATATCCGGCTGCGGCGTCTCTCGAGCGGACGAGATTGCCGGGACCCCGAATCTTCGGGAATCCGAACGTTATCTCACGCTGTCACCGTCCGGGGAAGACTCCGTTACAGGACATGCGTCCGATCCTGACCGGATGGATCGGCGACAAAGGCGCCTGCATACGCCTTCCGATCTGACGACTTCCCTGGCAGTTCATACGGATGCGACCGTCACGAACGCCTCTCGACGG
>VOFG01002801.1_pt1 | contig 16655 bp, 21 predicted proteins | sample 5384171 | NCBI WGS metagenome assembly VOFG01 (sample SAMN12384726, study PRJNA508395) | human gut metagenome | isolation source: healthy gut F | host: Homo sapiens
CATCATATAAGTACATTAACTTGTAATATTTCCTATCGCCACATCCCTCGTGGTAGTGCTATATTCGCATTGTAAAGAGATATTAGATCATCAATTAAAAGAAATCACGCCAGACGTTTTTACGCAGTCTAATTTTACTGGGCCATTGTCATGATAGCATTCAGAGATTCACGAATAAGTAAAGACTTCATTTTGAAGATATATGAGACGTGTCATGAACTAATTCACGAAATAAATCATTAGTCGGCATTTCTGATTGATACTGATGAACAAAGCAATGCTTATCGTTGGCATTAACTAAGAAAGTAAATGTTTTCATAATTTCATTTATTTCATGGTTGTTTCTGAGACTTGAATCTACCTAATGTAGAATATATTGTTCTATGCTAGGATGTTTTATTAGTCGTTTTTTACTGTCTCTACTATATTAAGAAGCAAAGAGTACTAAATACAATAAAACATGTACACCAAACATTACTTAGACCATTTAATTTGGTAGGAGGATCTATATCACCATATTTGATATTCTTCTTAAATGACTTCAACTGTTTATCTGTAAAATCGACATTATTTATCCATAAGTTCAAGGCTTCTTCTAATGTCTTTGCTACATACTGACTAATGTATGTCCCACCCTTTATAGTCAGCAATAAATGTAAATAGTTTCATTTTTAATTACCTCCTCTACCTCTTTGATGGTCATGGTCTCCTGCATAATCCATCTGTTTTTATAGTGATCTCTTTGTTTTTCAATGTTTCTAATTCTTTTTCTCTTTCGCAGTTTTATTTGTTTTAGATTTTAAATTATCATATTTCTCTTTTTGCTGTACTATAATCATTTTGCAAACTTGTTGTCTTTTTATCAATATTCGAAATGCTTTTCATTCTTCACGCTAGACTTTGAATACACTTCCCGTTATTACTACCTTCGCTAACTCTTCCTTTTTTGGAGAATAGCTTCATGAATCCACTTGTTCCCATCAATGAACCGTGAGTGATATCATCACGCCTTTCTGCGGTAACCCCCAAAGAAATTCCTGCGGTTTCCGGACCTGGTGCCATTCCTCCTGCAGCTCTTCGAAACCATTAACAATCTCTGCGGCTCCTGCAAAAATACTCTATGATATCACTAACATCCTAGTCCTGTTGTAGCGGATGCGTTGCTGTATATATTCCGGTTTCACGAGGTGACGTTTGTCCACAGTATGTTATCTGCCATAGCCCGTGCAGGCTCATTAGTAAAACTTTAGAGTACATAAAGACGTTGCTTAATCACTCTGCTTATTCCTCCCCCATGTGGGCCCACATTCCATTGGGATCTACTATAGGATAGGATTGTTCCGTAGTGATGGACTAATCTTATAGTACTTTTTCCGTCATCAGGTCTCATCTTCCCAATACCGGGTCATACGCCTTGCTCGTGTGCAGTTCAAATCCGTTCTTTGTATCCAGTTTCGTTATACTTAAAGGTTGAACAGATGAATTTAAAGCAATATTCCTCCGAGCGGATAATAGTGGTTCACTCTTCTATCATTCCATCTTGGCTGGCAACCACTCTGTTGTTTCCTTGATGGTCTTGGATGTAGTAGTGGAACTTTTTATCTGCTATAGAGAAATATCCCTGTTCGGTCAATAGCTTTGTCCCGGCTTCCATTTTCATAGATCACATTGCCGCAGTAGTCGGTTGTAGTGGTGTTTCCTGATTATATGTGGTTTTGGGTTTAGTTCCGTCTGCGCTATATAGGTAAAAATTTCACTTCGTCTTTTAAACTGTATCCGACGTGGTAAATTTAAGAAATTGTATTGGATATCAGAAATGCTTTATTCAAATCTTTTGTTAAATTACCGTCTTCGTCGTAGGAATATTCCGTGTCCAGATTCACACCGTCCTTGAACTCGAAACCATTCGCGTATGCTGAACTTGTGGCGCTGTCTGTCACTTTCTTTGGAGCCTGATTGCCTGTGTAAGTAGAGATAGGTCGTCAATTAATCCGTAACTGCTTTGTCCGGTTTGGCCCATAACGCTTCAGTCCTGTGATGTTGCCATGTTTGTCATAACCGATCACTTGTTCATTGAAGTGATTTGTATTCGAATTGGTGCTTCCTTCTAATTGGCACTGGTCAGCCTGTTGAGTTTTATCGTATGAATATTGGTAATTACGGGTGATTTGACTCTTTGTTTGCTTTCACGTCATGCTACTGATATTTCCGCCATACTGGGGAGTGCCGGGACCATCAGTATAATGTAGCGTTTGAGAGAAGAGAGAGGCTTTTCGATAGACGTTAGCCAGTTACGGATATTATACGTATTGGTCGTTGTCAGTGTGGAAGTACCGTCTATTCGAGGTTGTGTTTTTATATTGCCTAAGTCATCGTAGAGATAGCTCATTTTTCGTAGAGTCCCCTTTTTCATTTGATTTGAAAGAAGTTTCAGACAAACGTCTGCGTGATTGTAGCTGTGTTTGGTTTCTTCTGATCACTCGGAGTTACTTTTGGAGTGGATATGCTTGGTGTTGCACAGGCTGTCCCATGGTAGCCAAAGCAGTGTATGTCTTTTCGTATCCTCTCCCAGATGATTGGTCGATTTTATCTGAATGGCACGGCCGTTATAATCATAATGAAAATAACGGTATAGTCGTATCCTGTCCAGAATCCGTTTTTGTCCAGTCGAGCCTGTCGCGTTTCGGTCTGCAAGCCTTGCGAACTAAGAAGTCGTATATCTTTCTCCGAACTTTCGCTGTTTGCTTCATAATTCAAACTGCTGTTGGAAATCAGGGTGCCGTTCTGCATCTTAAACTGATAGTCGTCATAATTTTGGCGGTAGGTGCTACTGTGGCTGAATTCAGTGCGACTCCGGTTACGGAATAAATCGAGAAGAGAAGCGTTGTTCGGCCGTTCACATTTGACGCATGTATTCAGTATCGGGTTGTTGAATGGGTTATGGCTTTTTACAAATCCCCCGTGGATACATTCGCGCCCCATTGCGTCGGGCAATGCGTGCCATTCACCTCTTTTTCGTTGTTCTCTCCTGTTTGGGAGAAGATAAGGCCGGTCTGCCAAGTCATAGACTTTGTACTTAACTGCAGCCCGGTAACTTGGTGCTATGCACCGGTTACGCATATCATATTTATAGAGATAGGCGTATTAGGCTAAGAGATGCAGGCTGACTCGAATAACTGCTACCGCTTACAAGTTGGGCGGATACCATAGGTGGAAGCACCGCTTTTTAAAATTATCGAACTCATCATAAAGATAATAAGTGTCGTTATTCGTCTTACTGCCGTTGTTGTGCTCAATTTGCCGGCTAAGTACTACTTGGTCAATTTGTTCTTGAATTCCAATGTCACTTGACGATCTTCGTTTTCGGTCCGGGTGACGGATGGACTCGGAAGATTTGCAATTGCCGACTACTTTCAGGCTCCATGTTTTGGTTATCTTTTCTGTCATTTTCAAACCGAAGGCAGTTGAGCGTATCATTTCCGGCAGTTGCCTCAGGTAGCTGAATTTGGTACTTGCTTTTTGCGAACGCCAGTCGCTTCCGGGACCATATACTTCCGTACTCTTCCCAAAGGTGAATCTTCGTAGACTTTTTCTGAAAAGTGATAATATTCCTTATAGTTAAAAAGCATAGAAATCTTGCAGACTTTCGGTAAACTTCCAGTCTATCATTTCTGTGTTCGAACCTTGTGCGTATGGCAAATACGATTTGGCATCATCTCTTAACAAGTTATCATAAACGATCGGATGGTATATACTCTTGTTCTTATTGGAAGTACCCACTTCTATTTTCTGCGATGGATATCCCCAGACCGTTGTAGTAAGTAATTTCTTTTCTTCCCCACTTCTTGTGTTATCCAAGATAATTCGTTGTGGAAATATAGTTGTCTCTTCCAATAGGTAATATTTCTATTGGAATGTTTTGAGTGACTGTTTGATAATGAAGTGTACTGGAAATGTTGTTTCGAATGTTACATCAAAAAAGTACGACGAACTCGGATGATATGTCTGAAATTCCTACCCCTGTGAGCCTTAAACATCTTCTTAAATCTTCCGTTATTCTTGAAGGCACGAGCCTTTCGATTTCTGCAGTGAATAAGTGATTTTTTGTTTCCATCGTTACTATCCACTGACCTCTCCGTATTCGAGATGTGAATCTATAGAAGTCGTTACTCTCAATCTGAATCGGATAAAGATATCTCTCCATGTCTACTTTCAGGCGCGTTATTTCTATCGGAAAATCCTGAGGGATTCTTTGATAACAAACCGTATCGTATCTGTCGGATCGGCCGTTATGTGAAAATAAAAGGTTGCATATACCGTCTGAATTAGAAGTAAACTCAACTTTGGAAAGTCTCACGTACGGACGCAATTCTTCTGATATGCGTGAAGGAACGAAGTTTTTGATTTCTGCTTCGTTCAATACTAAAGTTGTTCCTTGCTGTTATCATCAAGTATCTCCTTCGTAGAGTGCTTTCAGGGAGAAGATGTGACTTTAGCCCCATGTTGGTCATGGATATTTGCCCGGTTTCTGTCGCCAATGCAGGACTGGCGAGAGTAAAAAGGCGCACATATTAAAGGCGTAATATAAATAATAATTTTCATAAATTTATCTCTTTAGAGGTTGTTTGAATATTTATATGAACTAATCAGTTCACCCTTATGGTCGGTCTTTTTTATCAGGCGCCCAGAATCATCGTATTTAAAATAGGTAGAAACATTCTTGGGATCTCTAATTTTACTGATACCTATGTATGGGATATATTCATAAGTAGTGATAAATGATGCCCGGTAATTTGCGTTCTCAAATCTTCAACTTTCTGCATGTCTGAATAGCTGGGCTTCGTTGCGTCTGCCAGTCTTTTTGATGAGATCATTCCCCAACAGTCCTGTAACTGATTCGTAATCCTTGTTCTTGATTTCCGCAATTGCATATTTGCCTTTGTATCCGTACAGGTAGACAGTTTCTGTTTTGTCTTTTTCGTTACGGATATGAGTCAGGTTGCTGTAGAGTCGTATGCCAGGTAATGGTTCTTGGGAATATTAGAAACATCGGCTACTAACTCGTTGCCCACATTATGGGAGTCCTTGGGTATGTTGCAGCATCAGCATGTTTTCCAGTATGGATACTTTGTCTTTCACTGAAAACTTTGCTGTCTGCAGTGGTAACTTATAGAAATATGTCTCATTCTCAGTTACTTTTCCGTTTTTTATCTTTGTCACTTCAATGGATAGTCGGTGAAGTGTAAGCTGATTCATCTGGTAAAAGAACTATAGGGAGGAATTTACAAATGGAAATATCAGCATGTCCGGCACGTATCGTCTTTTCTTCATATATGTTTCCCATTCCGTCTTTACTCGTTTTTTCAACTTTTATCTGTTTGTTGACAGGATTATATTCGTATTTATCTTTATACTCAATTGTGTTTCCGTTGTCATCGTAAATGATAGTCTGTTTTCAGTAAGCAGGTTGCTGTAGAACTTTTGATAGTAAGGTACCTCGAAAGCAAACCTTAGGAATCCTTTTTGAAGGGGCGTCTGAGTTATAGTCAATGACATTAGAAGTGGTTATTTCTGTGATGAGTATAGAATCCTTCTGTATAGGAGTATATTCGAATAGTTCTTTTTTGTTTCACATGGCGGCATAGTCAATTGCTCTTTGCTCAAGAGCATTCCAACTTTAGTGCGTTTGATGAACATGGGGTATAGGGACTATAAGGAGTACCAAAATGAGGTGGGTACTCACGAGAGAACTTATTATTCAGTATAGCTATGGGATCTTCATCCATATAACCTTGCCCCAAAAAGTACTTTAAATGTATGGACAGTATATCCGTCTATCAGTTTCCCATTTTGTCTTCATTGCACTCTATGACTTTAGAATATCCGATATACTCTCCCCGACTGTTGTACCAGAGCGGATTGGATGCTTGAGACATGATGGCATTCAAGGTATAATATTCGGGTCTCCGTTTTGTGATTTGAGGAGATTGTATAGCTGCCAACCCCAAAGGTATTGTGGAGTGAAAGATAGAATACCGGAAGAGACACCTCCCTTTGTTGTCGGTGTGAATTCTTTTTGTGTAGTAATAGTGCTTTTTCTTGTCAGTAGTTCATCATTGCTATCGTAGTTGTTGATTTCTTTTGATACGGAGACCTCCCGGATATGTATAATCTGGAGTGCCTGGATGAGTAAATGGGCACTTTGTACTGTTTTCCGGAATCTGCTGACACCATACTGGATATGACGTTGGGTTCATAAATGAATTCTGTTCTTCCATGTGTGGGGTATGTGATGAATTTAACATTTCTGCAGTCACACGAAATCCTCCCTTATATCCCATTCTTTTGTTGGTATACTCTTTGCCTTCGGCTATCTGCTTGTCAACAAAAATTGCATTTTCAAAAAGAACTCTTTGCTGAAATAGTATGAGAAATTTTCACCGTTATTGAATCCGAGGTTGTCATATTGTCCTGTATTATATCGGGTAGGTGATTGGAAATAATTTGAGTGAATAGGTCGATTGGGTTCCTGATGGAGTCGTTTTTAGTCAGTGTTTTCAGTTTTAATCGCTCAGTGGAGCTATTAGTGTAAATAAACTGATAGTTTTATCTTATCCAATATTACCACGGAGTTTAGCTTGTTTAACGTGAAATTCTTTTCTTTTGCCAAATGTGGCCCATGGTCCATACAGGTTTCCCATGCATACTGTGAGTCATAGGGTAATTATTGTGCCCAGGGGTAATGAAACCGGGCAAGTATTTTTATTGTCTGTTACATCTTTGACTGTTGCAAATTGTACAGGGGCTATTAATTCATAATCATAACTCATTGCTGTTTGCCAGAATAGAGCATCGAAACATACAGAAGACATATTTCCATTTATTTGAAACGGCATAATTTCGTAGGTGAATTCTGTTTCATGTCCTGCAGGAGTTATGATTTTGGAGATGCCAGGTGATGGGAGCAGGAAGGTTTAAGAATCCCTTGAAGGTGGATTGTAATCTGTTTTATCGGTTCCTCAAATATTTATAACCGTCTGGCGTGGTCAGGTGTAAACGAATCAATCAACCAACATGATAAAGGGTTCTTAAATCCGGTTCTTCTGATCTGCAATAGTTGTAAAATTGAGAAGTGTGGACTGGTAAGTTGAGACGGTATTATTGTAAGTATTCGAGGTAAATTCAATTTTGATGTCAGAATCTGATTGAACCATCCACTTGCTCTTTTCTTGACTATACATGAAAGGCCGGTGTAACCGAGAAAGTTAAATTGATACTCGTCTTGGGTCTTAATATATAGTTGCCGGATACTCTTACTAGAATGTCTGCTGTGGTTAATAAATCAGGCTTTAGGGTGGTTATAGGCTTGTATTCATTGCTAGAACTTTCACCAAAAAATATCTGGCTCATTTTTTAATTATCCGGGTAATACATCCTCCGCATTCAAGGCTCCATCCCAATCCACTTCACTGGGTAGGTTGTTGGGTTTTACATTATAAAATATGATAATTAGCGAGGTTGATTGGAAGTTGGATATTATCTCTTAACCCAAATTCGTACAATGGGATAGAGATATTCCGGAGTTCCGGTATATAGTCCGACAGGTATTTTACAGCAGTGTTGGCATTACTGACACCCGGTTGTGGAAAGCCTGTGCCCCTGTCAACCAATTACTTTCTCGTGCCCCTTGCGCTTTCAGGCAATTACTTGCCAATAGAAAAAGCTATGGTGAATAATATATATTTCATTTTCATTATTAGTTTATTGATTTTTTGTATACTAAGTCCCACAAATATTTCTGTATACTGCTGTGGCAGCTGAAACAGATATCTTGGTGGCGGACCTCATTTTTTGACTTTCTTACAGACTCATCGCATTGGCGCCCAACACGCCTGCTACTGCCGAAGCCACCGCGATGACTACTTTCAGAATCATATCCCAAAGGGATTTCTTCATTGCCATAATTTTACACCTCCTTTCCGATACTTTAAAAGATTAATTACTTCCTGAAAAACGTCTTTATACCTTTGCTCATTCATATTGTCCTCACAGGCTTTCGTTTACCTCAAAGCAAGGACACGCCTTGATCCACTCTTCCGGTTCGATCTCCCCGTCTCCGTTCAGGTCCGGACTGAGATCGGTGTCCGCACACCCGGCAGCCGGAGAAGCGTTGTTTCAATTGATACACCAGCAGCCGGAGCGAGCTTTCTGTTCCGGTGTCCGTGTATTCTGCCGGGCGTCCCGGCAGTCAGACCGCCTTCATAGCAGATTCCGATACTCGATGCATTGAATCCTTTCACATATTGCCCCGATGCGTTCGATGGGACGAGTGAGGAGTGTTGTCCCGTCTTTGCGGATATAGTAGTGATAACCTGTTCCGTTGAATCCCCGTCGTCGGTGCAGCGTCTCCAGATCAAAAGGCCGTCAGTGTCCGGTCCACCCGTGTTGCGGAACAGTGGATCACGATTAAATCGATCTTTCTCATGATTCGTCAGATTTGGTAAAATCCCCGGTTTTATGCCTTATACGGTTGGGTCCGGAGCCGTCACCGTCATCGGGATCCGGTTTGGGTTTGGGGTTTTTCCGGATCGGTCTTGTCTCCTTCATGTTTTCCGGTTTGTACTTGCTGAAGTCCAGCGTTTTCAGTGCGTCTTTAATCTCCTTTCCGGGGCGGAAGCGGACACGGGCACCTTTGATCAATCCTTCTTTCACGTCCTTCTGGACGAGTACCCGCCGTGCTGCGCAAAGTGACATAAAAACGAACCGATATTCCCCAGGCGGACGATCTCTCCTTTCTTGAAACTGTCGATCATTTCTGTCTGCAGGGCACGCAGCACACACTACGTCTGCCCAGTTTACGGTACTCGAACGCTGGATGCGTTCCGCCATTTCATCTATATCGATCTCTCCGCTCGATTTGGCGAGAGCGTAATATAGGTCCGGTTTGTCTTTTTTCCATCATGTTCTTGCGGAGCACGCTGGTGAATGAAAATACTTTTGCCATTTCTTTACTGGTTTTTAAGTTCTTGAATAAATGATAATAAAGTGTTGCGTCACAGGTGGTTCCTTGCTTTGTGACATGACAAAAAGTACGGTAGTGGGGATGGGCGATGTCTGTATTTGTCCGCAGGTGTCCGCAGATGTCTTTTTATCTGGAAATGTCTGCGGATGTCTGTTCTTGTGGTGGTTTGAGGCCGGGATTAAAAAAATTCCCTGATGCGAAAGGGAATAATACTGTTCAGTTCACATCAGGGAATGGAAACGATTCGTTCCTGATTGGGGTTTAGGACTATGTTATGCTATGTCTTATTCTTTATTGTCTATGTCTTGTAGGTCCCGGCTAAGTTTGTTTCCAACTCTTCGATACTGGGAAGTCCGGATTTGATATCTTTCGGCAGGGCTTGACCAAGTTCATAATCGGAGATTCCTATAGGTTTATGTACATCCCGTAAGGCATATTCCGCCATAATCTGGTCTTTGTTTTGACAAGTAGCAGTCCGATGGTCGGATTGTCTCCTCCCGGCAAAGGATATCGTCTACAGCCGAGCAATAGAAATTGAGTTTTGCTGATATATTCGGGTTGAAATTCTCCTCTCTTAAGTTCTACGACCAGATATCTATGCATGAAGGCATTGTACATAAGAATGTCAATGTAGAAATCTTTTTTTCTGATACTTCGATATGGTATTGCCTGCCCATAAAGGCGAAGCCTGCACCCATTTCGACGAGAAACTTTCTGATATGTTTTATAAGCGCCCAGTTCAATATCTCTTTCGTCGTACTCTTCGGTGAACGTAAGCATATCAAAATATAGGGTTCTTTTAAGGTTTCTTTTACCTGCTTGGCTTGTATTTCCGGGAGAGTGGAATCGAAGTTGTTTGCCAATGTCTGTGAGAATGGTAATAGTCTTGATTGATTGCTTCGGATAAGGAAATCCCGGCTCCAATCCACTTTTCAGGCATTGAATCATGTACCAATAGCGGGCTTTTATGTCTTTAGTGCGTTGCATTAAGGTTATATTATGTGACCAGCCTAATTTGTTGATAGGTAGGACTATTTCATTATTTTAAATACGAAACCACTGGTATTTGCCAAATTGCTTGATTATATTCTTTTTATGAAACTGAATCATCACCTGCAATTTCGTGGGGAAAAGCCCTTCACTTTCGGATAATCATTCTTCAGGTCATTGGCAAGCTGTTCAAGTGCATTGTTCCCCCATCCTATCTGTTTCTGGCTTTCACAAAGAAGTTTGCCGATGTCCCAATACATAAAAAGCATTTCTTCATTGGCTGTGTAAATCGCCTTTTTTGTGCTAGTAGTACTCTTTGCTTTTGTTTTGTTTTGAGTAGATATGCGTATAGTTGAATGCATGGTTTTGATTTTCCATTTTGATTTCGTTTGTTCCGCTAAAGATACTACTTATTATTGGTTAATTCCCCTGTTCTAATTATTTTCTTTGCTTGTCTGTATTTGTCCGCAGGTGTCCGCCGATGTCCTTTTTTTATCCCCAAAAGTCCGTATTTACTTCAATAAATAGCACTGATTATTTTACAAAACGAACTTTATTAGTACCTTTATACCATTATAAAATGCTAATAAAATGAGATTATGAAAGAATTAATTGAAGAGAAAAGTTTGGAAATGAGAGCCTATGACAGCAGAGCCTGGCTCTGCTTTTATTGTCCGGGACGTTCGGCAGAGTCGCCTCTTAAAAACACTGATGAGATGGATCGCTAATGCCAGCCGTTGATGCAGGCGTTGGGCGGCATCGGATATAATGTGCGGCGGCATCGTTTCCTGCGTCAGAGGTGGTTCAGATTGTCCGTCATTTGGCGAGTTTTGAAAAAAGAGAATGAAGTTCTTTCATTCTGCTGCTGTTCATACGTCTACCTGCTTCCAGTATCATTCAGCAGATTGCTTGTACTTCTTTCTCTCTTCATGTATATGTCTTTCTTCTTCCAGCTACTCCTGATGGAGTGCAGTTTCAGTACTTCTTTCCTGATTCAAGTACTCTTGTACTTCTCGGTTCTTGTACAACCTTTTGCTTCTTTCTTTGTACTTGTTTCCGGTACGTTTCTGAACTCCACGTTACTTGATGTACGTTTTCTATACCAATTTATCGGGCGTTTGTTACCGCCGCCACTCGCCAACTGCCACTTAGCGCTTATTTGTCAGTGAATTTTTTATTCTGATATATTTATCTGTTTGTTTCTCAATGTATTTTAGCTCGATGAGGTTTTAGATATCTACAGGTACTTCGTTCAAGCTGATACCTTCTGTCAGTGCTTTCTCTTTAATCTGTTTGTAAGTAAAAATCCTAGGTAGGCCTTCTACGACCGACCGGATTCGAAGTATGACTGCATAGGTTGAGGCTTCGTTTTCTCTCCCGGAAAGAGGAGGCGCAAAGTGACCAGCAGGCTGTGGTTGAGGATGGTTTGTACGATCTGCATGGAGGCATGAAAATCCTCGTCTGCAGATGTATCTTTCCATCTGCATGGCACCTTCTTCATACTTGGTGCAGGGCGGTGAAGATGGCTATGCGTGCCACCATCAGTGCGCCGCCACGGAGTACGATAGAGCCCGGCGCGTCCGCTTGTTCGCTGGCCACTTCGTTGAGCAGACAGTCGAAGTAGGCGGTATGTTCCTCCCATTGTCTGTTGCCAGCGACTTCAGAGATTGTTGGAAGAAGAAGCATTCCAATACTTCCTTTGCCGAATCCCTTTGTAGAGTGTGATATAATCTCCTGTCCTTTTGATGGTGGGGCCGCCGAACGGTATTTAACAGTTCGCAGGTGATGCTGGAACGGCAGTAAAGTCCGTTTTCCAAAGAGCGGATGTTACCAGTTATGGGGTGCTGGACAGGCAGAGTGCCAGGCGCGGTACTTGCGCAGATGAGTTCGCCGTCTACCTTTATAGTCCGTGGCTACCGGTTCATGATGGTAGGCGGCACGGGAACACATCGTCGCTTGCCGTAATCCTGCTTGATGGCGCCGGAGATCATGTCCACCCGGTAGCACAGATATCGAGTCCGGAGGTCTCCGCTGATTTTCAGCCGGCGGATAATTTTGGTTTCTGGAAGTGCTGGGGCACCGCAGAGGTGGTAATATTCCGGTGGTTCGCATGGAGCAGGGGAGGGTTGCTGAAGATTTCGTCCTTTCTTTTGATTTGTTGGTTGGTCGTTCCCATTCCGGTGAGTTCACGGTCGTAGGCATCCTCTTTTTCCGTTTGTTTTCTCCTTTCAGATACCGATTTCTCGTGGAGCATGTTTGCCAGCGTGAGAAGTCCTTTACCGGTGGCGGGGGGGGAGCAATGATCAGGTGTGGTTCGCGGATCAAGCGTCGCTGCGTGCCGGTTTCATGGCTCTTTTTCAGAAAGTCGGAAGATGGTCGTATACTCTGGTTAGGGAATGCAGGGAGTAGATCCTCGTACTCCTTCATTTTTATGGACAACTTTCTTCTTTCCCCAATTCATTTTCCACAGAAACAGGCCCAAAGGTGTCAGTTGTCAGTATTGTCAGTGAATTGTTATCTCTTTGGGTGCATAGGATAGGTCAACGTATTGATTATCCAGCTGATAAGTCTTTCTGAGTTCTTGCAAAGCGGTAAAATGTTTTCAAGATCTCTACTGACATAACAGATGTTGAATTTTCAAGGTCTTTTTGAAAAATCCCTTACGTCGTGCGCTTCTTCCCATTGCCAGCATAGACCGTGGCGGTTGCCTTCTGCCAGGGGTGGTAATGGGTGAAGCTACGGGCGAAGTTGCTCTGATGTATCCGGCAGGCTTCGGTGAAGTGGGAGGGAAGGGGGAGCCGCTATTTGGTGGCATATGGTTGCCGTTGCTGCCCGGAAGGTTTCTTTTTATCCTTGATCAGGTTGGTCAACGAAGGTCGGTGTCGAGTTCTTCCCTCCACGGATAAGGTCTGGGAGTGGATTGCAGTAGGCGTCGGCATCCCATACGCAAGAACAGGGCTGGGTGATGGCGCATTGTCGCACGGATGCCCGGCGATGCGTTCCAGTGTTCGCTGGCAGATGGCGTAGGCGAGAGGATACCTTCCGGGTGCGCATCGAGAAATACGACGACTTTGAGGCCCTGTCGGAGTACGGGTCCGTAGGGGAGAGCACGGAAAAGGGCTTTGACGGCAGATGTCCGTTCGTTCAGGTGGTCGAGGTCGCCATGGCTAGTCGGCTCATCTTCCAGATTGGCTGCGGCATTGCTGCAATGCGGGCGGCAGATGCCCTCGGATGATGACGGCAGGCGCTGGCGTCTTTACCATTTTGGCTTCATTGCTGCGGTCGGACGGTCTTGTAGTTTGCGGTAGCATTCGGTCTGTGCTTTCCAAAGCGTTCCGATGGCTGCAGACAAAGGTTGTGCAGGGTGATTATGGTAAGGCTTTGCTCAAGTATTTCTTTTCTAGAAAATCGAAATTATGTAAATTTTCGGTTTGTGAGTAGGCTTTGCTTTTCCATACTATGTTTTTGTGTTTTATTGATTAAATGATAGTATGAGATAAAGAAAGGGAGAATAGTGCTTTCGCACCATTTTATTGAGTGCAGATGTCGGTTCCTTAAGTCGGCTGCAAAAGATAGACCAGCGTAGGAAGGGTGGAAATGTTAAAAAGGTGATTTTCCTATGTGCTATGCTTGGTTTTTATCTAGTTGTTGAACTACTTCAATGTCGTGTGATGAAAAGTCCGCTTTCAATAACGCCCGTGATTGTTTTCTTTCACCGTTCTTTCCAGCGAGAGCGTCACTATAATGGAAACGGGTATCGAGGATAAAGCTCCGCTTTTCTGTCAAAATAGGACCGTCTTTCCGTGGGCGGGCGCAGTGATATTTCGGAGGCACCCAGTCGGCGCGGTTCTTTTTCGACGTATGACAGTGCATCGCGGGGAACACCTCTACCGGTATGGGGAATTTGCTTCCCAAGATATTGACAAGTTTTGCTGGGATCGACGATAATGAAGGTTTTTCCGCTGCTTCTGATCAGCGAGCTTTTCTTTGAACATGGCTCCGCCACGTCCTTATCAGGTTGCGGTCGGGTCTACCTCATCCGCTCCGTCGAATGTCCAGTCGGGGCGTTTGTCCCCAAAGAGGTGGTCTGCGGGATGCCCAGTTGTATGCAAGTCATGGAGATTTCCTGAGAGGCGGAATCACTTCCAGATATAGGTGCTCTTCATTATTAGATCCGCTTTGCCAGGCTCAAACAAAGTGAGGTGAATTGGAACTGGGCCATTCCCTATGCATCGCCTGTTTTGGCTGTGGCGGCGATCTCACGTGCTACACGTTCTTTTCCTTCTCTGTTGATAATCTCATTGGACCATTGGAGGTCTTTGATCAGGTGATTTTCCCAGTTCATGGTTCTTACGTTTCAAGTCTCTATTTATATAACGAATGAAAGGGAGTGTTGGTTCAACAAAACGGAAGAATTAAAAAATAGATGGATGATTGGTTGGAATATAGTTTTAATATCTATATTTGTAACCTAAAAGGTTTTCTTTGGAACCTATGGGTGAAACTTAAAAAATAAGAATATGGACTAAATTCTATGGTTATGGAAAATATTACGATTGAAAATGGAGATTAAAAAGGTTTAATGCTCTTTTACAATTAGAGACGTTGTCATTATGTTGTTTATGGAATGTGTATCAGGAACATTTTGTCTTGATACTGGCAGAAGGGATTTTTGGGAGAGACATGGTATATGTTGCATTTGCAGTTTTTGCTGTATGTCGTTGTAGCGATAAGAGCTTCCTGATATTTTGGAGAATAAAGATAATAAGAATTAATGGAGCATTAGATAGTGAAATATATTCGGACTATAATTCTAAGGCTTTGACAGCAGGCTTATGCGGCTATGCAAATAGGATTATTAGTTTATTGCTTTTGGAGATTTTTTTAATCTCTCAGTGCGTATGGGTGCTCTCGTTTAGTGGTGGTAGCTATGCTTTTCTCAGAAATAAGAAGATTGCTTCTCTTGTATAATCCCATAAAGATGGAAAATAAAGAACTGCTCAATAAAATAAAAGGTCTACCAGGGGCGATGAAGAATATCAGCTTGTAAAGAACTGGCTGAGCCATTGAGTAACCGAAAGACAATCAATACGGTAGAGACCGAAAGTTTATTCCTCTACTGTCCTTGCGCTGAGGATAGCACGTTATTTCGGGGTTCCGGTGAAGAAATTTTTGTGTTGAATGATGAAGCATCGTATTGAAATGATGAACTCTGCCTGACGGCTTTCTTTTACTTACAATATCAGCCGAATCGCTATGATATGCCCTATGCTTCCTCAAACAGAACAGATGGAACGTAGCGTGCATATATGGCTTGCGCAGCGAATAGAACACTGCCCCTGATGATATACGAAACTCCTCCGCCTATCCAGCCACCAAAAGCCGGACCGGCTCCCATCTCTGCTAAATGATCCATCAAAGGCTTCATAGCCACGAGGATAGGTCCCAAGCTATATAACAAGCGGTTTCCAGATTACTGTGTTCTTTCAGTTTCTTGAAACTCAGTATAAAACCGACGATAGCCGTACAGAGACAAAAGAGAGAAAATTCCCCATCCCCAACCGCCTGCGTGCCTCATGACGAGCAGTGTAAACGGTGTACGTCCCCGCAATGTGCAGATAGATAGCCCCGTGATCGAATTTGCGAAGCAATTCCTTCCAGCTTACGGACGGCTGCCGTGATACCAGGTGGGCTGACATAGAAGACAGCATGCCAAACAGGTAGACGGTTACACAGCTACCGCCCACTTCGGTTCGGCACCCGCCGCCGCTTTTCGCGAGCAGGAAATAGCCGTATGACTCCAAGCAGTATACCTGCTCCGTGACTGAGCGTGTTTGCCATTCTTCGACGTTATTATCTTTTATTTTCCAATGTTTCCTTTCGGCTTTGGTTAGAGCCGCAAAACTTTGCCTATTTTTTCTTGAAAGCCAGAGTGATTTTCTTTCGTTCCTTTTTTTTTGTCTATGCGACTATTTTTTCAGTAATTAGGTAACAAGGCTTAATATTGGTCGTATTTTGAGTCACATCGTGGTCTGATAAAGATAAATATAGTGCACTCCTTCTTCCTGCTTTTAGTAGTTTTGAATAACATCTTTTTTGATATTAAAAGCCATATATAAAGAAGGCAAAGTCCATTGTAACCTTTGTCTTCCCACATGCCGGAACCTTTTGTAGGCCATGTTGTGTTTCATTTGTCCAAAACTGCTTCCTGGTTCTATACATCGCCTTCCCCTATGCCTGATGCCTTCTTCCGAGAGTAACCTTTCCCGTGCCTGCCGTTTGTATTGGTTTAACCGGTGGTTGACTTCTATCATACGGTTCCCCTAGCTTTAAAGCAACTGCCACACAAAGGACACCCTTCACATCTTTGTGCTTTATACCGGGCACTTTCGGTGATGTATCCGCTTGCTGTTTTGTCAAGCGGTTATGGCGTTGCTCAAAGGGTGGAAGAAAGGTATGGTCATGTATCAGTTGGGTTGGGAAACAGTCGGAAGTCTATGGGGAATTGGTTCTCGGTACCTATTTGCAGATTATATCCGGGTTTGGTCTGTCCGTTCTCATGGCGTCTTCTTTTCATGCGCATGAAGGTGGCATCAGGATCGGTCTTGGAGTAGGAGTTGCGTTCTCCAAGAGTATCAAGATG
>VOFG01001326.1_pt1 | contig 16641 bp, 22 predicted proteins | sample 5384171 | NCBI WGS metagenome assembly VOFG01 (sample SAMN12384726, study PRJNA508395) | human gut metagenome | isolation source: healthy gut F | host: Homo sapiens
CAGTTCATGAACTTGTCGTAATTTACACCATAATCAGCACAGAACTCTCGAAGATCTTTGGTCTCGCTGCATAACTGGTAGAGGTCATATACCTCCTGATAGTTTACTTTTTCTTTTTGCCATAATCATTCTTGTTAAAGGTTACGGCGCAAATTTCTCTATCAGTATTTGCAGCCTATGAAAGTCTAAGTCTTTCTTCTGGGATATTTACGTTATTCACAGTTACAAAAACCGACTTACTATGATATGTATATATGTTAATATAATAATTTTATTAATTGATATTATCCCTACTATTAGACATATACTATTAGTAGGGATAAAATATAGATAATCAGAGTTTTTACACTAATTACCATCCTGGGTTTTGGAAATCAATATTTAATCTTTCATATTTGAGTTCTTCTTCCAATGGAATAGGCCAAATACGATATTTGTCATCTACTACATCTCTTTTTGAACAACAAATCTATTATAAGTTAGGTTTCCATCATCATTCTTTTCAATCTTCATACCTGTAACCACACCTTCATATTTATCGTTCAACTTCCAACGTCTGAGGTCGAAATAACGGTGTTCCTCAAAAAGCAAATTCTACACGACGTTCATTACGTAATCTTAAACGCAACAAGGTTAGGCATTTTTGCACGAGTTCTGACAACGTTGATAGCATCATAGACTTCATCACATGCTCCCTTATATTCCAACATTGCTTCAGCATAATTTAAATACATTTCTGCAAGTCTATAATATGACCAATATCCGTTAAGATCCTGATTTTATTGGTTTTCCAATGCATGAACTTTCTTAGATAATATCCTGTCCTTGTATATTTCAAATACAGGAAATTCCACAATTACCATCAACAAAAGTTTCTACCACTTGAGTATTATTTTCCTGATTATGGAATATACCATTATAATATATGGTTGATTTTAATCTCAAATCTCTATTTTCGTAAGGATTATTCGGATCATATTTACCACCATTTTCCTTTAAAGCTTCAGGATTATAGTTAGGAATTAAATGATCTTCATCCAAATATGGCTTTTCAAGATTTAATATTGGAACGCCATCAATTGTTTCATATGCATCTACCAATTCCTGAGAAGGTGAAATACCACTATTTACAACACCTGCATCCTTAAAATAGGCAATCCATATTGTGCCCAAAGAGTTTTTATATTATTCTTTGACACATAAATTCCCTCAGTATTAATAGGTTTAGTTCCTACACCAACCCCTTTGAAGGAAATAATCTTGATAAGAGCCATACGCTTTTTTATTGACCAATTTAGCAGGTGCTGGATTATAAATACCGTATCTACTCTCTTCCAACAACTTATCAAGCGATTCCTTGGTTATTTCTGCAGCCTCTTTCCAATGATTTTCACCGTTACACCACAAAGGACTTGCAGCATACAATATTGCTTGAGATTTTTATAGCATAGGCTATACCTCGTGTCATTGAACCATTTTCAGTTCCATTTTCTACTCTCCACAATAATTCAGGCTCGCTCAACGCCATATCACAATCGGCAATTATATCCTTTACACATTGATAAAAAGATGGTCTTTCAACTTTTGAATAATCATAGTCTTCTGTATTTGAGGTCCTTATTATAGGCAACGGGCCATAATGTTTAATTAATTCCCATGCATAATAAGCACGTAATAAGTATGCCTCTCCTTTCCATCTACTACGATATGCTGGTATAGTAAAAACAGGAACTTTATCAACATTTTCTATAAATACATTACAATGATATATACCTTCATAAAGGTCTTTATATAGGTTAGTATTCATCATATTGTTTGATGAACTCATAGAACCCAAATAATAAGAATAAGCTTTAGAACCCTTCACATCATTAGCATCCTGCGCCTCATCAGTAAAACTTGCAATAAAAGTACCACCGGCGCTATATCTGCCATAACCCGGCATTTTCTTGTAACATGTATTAAGATATTGTGCAGTCATATTATAATCAGAAAAAATTTCGTCATAATTTTTCTGTCATCAGCATCGTACTCGAAAACACTTTCACACGAAGAACTCAATAATATTGTCACTCCTAATGTTATTATATTAATTATTTTCATAAGTAATTAATTTAAAAGTTTAAGTTTAAAACCTACAGTCCAATACTGAGAAGTTGGGAAATTGGATACCTTTCCACCTTCAACATCTATATCATTGGTTTTCATATGATCCCAAGTTAAAAGATTCATACCACTGATATAAAATCTTAATTGGTTAATATGCATCTTCTTCATAAAAGCTTTATCCTTCATTGTATAACCAATTTCTACGTTCTTAAGTCTGCGAAGCCTTTATTCTGATAATAATAGTTATTGTTCTTTTGGCTGGAACTTCCTTGTTTTGTCAGAGCAGGAGCCAGTATCACCTCGCCATTAGCATACCTTTCAGATGTCCAGGCTTTTAAGTGATGTTCAAAGAAAGTACCGTTATTATATGTTTCATAATATCCTATTCCATTGTTGAAACCACCGAACTTGCCCAATCCTTGGAATAAAACAGAAACGTCCCATGATCTCCACTTAAGGAACAATTCTGCCCCCCAAGCAATCTGAGGTATTGTTGACTCGCCAATAGGAACTATATCTTTCTCATCAATTATATTATCACTATTTTGGTCTATATATATAAAATCACCAGGTCTTGGAGATTTACCGACATAAGTAAGTCCTGATTTGTCAATTTCTTCCTGACTGTTAAAATATCCGTTACCATTAGAATAATCAATTTCATATCCCCAAGTCTGACCTATTCTATATCCTGTCTGCCTATATTTATATGCATAATCGTCTGCTTTAGGCAATTCTCCAATTTCAATAATTTCATTCTTGTTAAATGCGAAATTAGAACTTAAGCCAAGAGAAAAATCTTTATTAATCTGCTTGAAATAACCCAGAGACAAATCAACTCCGGAATTATGAATCTCACTAAGATTTATCTTGCTTAAATAATCAGAAGAAAGTCCGTTCAACAATGGGTGATATTATCATCAACCAATATGCTTGTTCTTCTGTCATTATAATATTCAACACCAACAGACAACTGATTAAATAAGCTGAAATCTACACCTACATTGAATATCTTTGATTTTTTCCCAAGTCAAATTCGGATTACCCAATCTTATTATATCTATAGGTTTGGATAAATAATTTATTCCTCCATTACTTGCTGCACTAGCCAGATAATCTCTATAAAGTAACCTGTCATCACCAAAATTATCATTACCAACAAGTCCATAAGAAGTATGGAACTTTAAGTAAGACAATACTCTATTGTTCTTCAAGGCATCCAGATTAGTTGCGACAAAAGCTAAAGAACCGGAAGGGAAGAAACCATACCTGTTTCCTTTCGAGAATTGTTCAGAACCTTGATATCCTGCTGTAAAATCAGCAAAAAATCAGATTATCATAACCATATGACAAACGACCTCCATATGTCATTCTCAATACAGGCTGTACTCCCTGAATTTTATTTGCATTATAGTACTGTTGAGACAAAACAAATTTACTCCCAATTTATGTCTGTTGAAAGATCTGTTATAGTCAATATTCCAATCATATTGTGACCTGATAGAACTTTGTGTTGATTTTGAGAAAAGAAGAGGTTCCTTTTCTGTAGTGCCATATTGATAAAACAATAATTCATTTGTATTTGTCAAATCCCTTGTCCAGCGCTCATAGTCAGTATTTCCCTTATTTTGAGATGTAGTATTATTGAAATAAATAATATTACCTGATGTTTTAAGACCTGGAGTTATGAATTTTAAGTCAAATTCCAAACCAATGTTAGTCGACAAATTATAGTCTGTTCCTTTAACATATCCTGATCTGTTCAGCCTACCAAATGTAGGATTTGTATTCTCAGGAGTTACTACAACCTTTCCATCCGGTGTCAACGGACCATATATGACGGGAGACATATCAAATATAGAACTCATAACACCTCCGGTTCCATCTGTAGCATTCGGTGACAATTCTTTATTTATTCGCGCTGCAATATTCACATATCCCTTGATATAGTCATTTATCAGGAAATCCACATTCGATCTGAAGTCAAATCTGTTAAGACCGTAAGTTTTCAATGCATCAGCGGTCTTGAATGGAGAATCCTGATGCATATATCCTAAACTTGCATAATATTTGACATATTTAGTTCCACCATGAGCACTGGTATAAATATTCTGAGTCTGTACAACATCCTTCATAAACATATCATACCAATTATTATTTGGATACAGATTCCTATCAGTTCCATTATAATAATTATCTATTTCATCTTGTGAATATATATAGTAATCACCAAAACCGTCATTTTTCCAAGCCTGATTAATCATTGTTGCATAATCACCTGAAGATATCATCTTTGGTCTTACTATTGCATTCTGTAACGTATAGTTCACGTCTACGTTAATAGAGGGAGCAGAAACTCCTCCACGCTTTGTCTTTACGTATATTATACCGGCAGCAGCCTGCATACCATACAAGACAGATGACGATGCATCCTTCATAATAGTGACACTTTCGACATCATTGACGTTAACATTATCAAGACTTCCTATCATTCCGTCAATAAGGATCAAAGTAGCTCTACCATTAACTGTAGAAGCTCCCCTTATATTCAATGAATATGTTTCTTTACTAGGCTCATTACCGGTTGTCTTTACATATAATCCGGGAACTCTACCTGCTAATGCTGCCGCCAAATGATGATTATGAGTTTTTCTCAACTCATCACCGGTTATGACAATAGCAGAACCTCCTACAGAATATGAAGGACGGACATCTTTAATTAAATTTACTTCCTGGTACTTATTGCTGACGTCTCTATCGAGCTTTACATACAAATTCAGTTTGTCATTAATTTTAATCTTTTTAGTAGAATATCCTACGTACTCTACCAACAAATATTTTGTACCGTTAGACAATTCTGCACTAAACTCACCATTCGCATCAGTAATTATATTATCGTCTTCACCTACTAATCTAACTATAGCTCCAGGAAGTCTGTCTCCAGAATCATTACATACATATCCCTTTATGGAACGAGACTGAGCATTTATCAAGTTTAAGTTCATCATCAATATTACAGACAATGCGAAAAACTTACTTATATAGTATTTTCTCATGATATCCAATATTTTTGTTTTATAAATGAAATTTAATCCCAACCTGGGTTTTGCCAGTTTACTCCTGTAACTGCTTCAAGTCTGTTTGCTTCGTCTAATTCTAAACCGTGAAGCAAATACTTACTTTTTATAAGTTTCTCTTGTCCATGGTGTTCCTACAAAAGAGTCTGTCTTCTTATCGTAAGATTGACCTATCGGACATCTATGGTACTCATAAGTATTACCTACCTTCTCTATCCACATCGCAGTTAGATGCTTTCCACCATACTTCATCTCCTCACCAGGTTTAGTCCATCTGCGGATATCATTATATCTGCATTCTTCCATAGCCATTTCAATTCTCCTTTCATTCTGAACCATCAATCTGGCTTCCTCCTGATTTGAAGGATTAATGTTTTTCATCTTTACGCGATCCCTTATAGGCTTTATAGCATCAACTGCATCTTTCCAATTACCATTCTCAATAGCAGCTTCTGCATAATTTAAATATAATTCCGGCAAACGCATCATTCTCCAATGAATTTTTTAACCATGATCCAGGATAAGAATCCGGGCGCATATACTTGCGCATATAATATCCTGTACATGTTCTTTTAATATCCCCCATCTTTATACCATCTTTAGCCCCGTTATATGTCCATATATCGAACATTTTCTGATTTTTATTCATTGTTTGCGAACCATTATAAAATATTATTGCATAAAAACGTGGGTCTCTGTTCTCGTAAGGTTTTTGAGGATTATATGTAGTTCCGCTTGCATAGTTTGACTCAAGATGAAGTTCGTCTTTGTAGGGTTCTTTTTTAAATCTAATACATATGTACCGTCTTTCATTGGGAATGCATCTACAAGTTCCTGGGTAGGACAAATACCGGATTTATTGGCACCATTTGATGGTAATCCGTTAAATTTAATCGAAGCATTTCCTCCCATCTGAAACTTAGCTATCCATATTGTTTCTTTATCTATTGGAGAAGGTCCATAATCAGCCTGTGAAGTAGAATATTCATAAAATGCATTATCTCCATACAGATTTGTATTCCTCACCTCTGTATACAGTTCATAACCATTTGCTAGACAAGCGTCAAGACTTTCCTTTGTTATACGTTCTGCATCAGCCCAATAATTCTGTCCATCACAGAATAAAGGGCTTGCCATATACAATGCAGTTCTTGATTTTACCATTGCAGCAATAGCCTTTGTCATTCGTATTTCCTCACCGTTTTTTTCATATCTCCAAGGGAACTCTGGAACTTTCATTGCTTCTTCACACTCAGAAATTATAAAATCTACACAAGTCTTGAATGACTCCCTTCTTAAATCTGCACCATCATAATCAACAGGAAGTACTTCTGTTATAAAGAGGTACACCTCCAAATCTGGAAATAAGTTCCCAGTAATAATAAGCACGAAGAACTCTGGCCTCAGCCTTCCAATGAACCCTATCCTGCTCTGTTGGAACTACAGCATTATCAATCCTACTTATAAATAAATTACATCGTCTTATGTTCCTGAAAAAAAAAGATCCCACGATGTTCTATTCCCTTTTCCCCAATTCGAATTATCTGCAATCAATTTATTACTCCATTTATCAGATTTCATTCCCTTATATGCGACTCCTACATAATTGGTATTTGTAGTATATTCCCAAGCATCATCTGTCAGAATAATAGGCAAGTTTGTTCCCCAGGAATATTTTATTCCAAATTCTGGCAACTCATCATAACAAGAATTCAAATACGCTCCGGTAGTTACTTCATTTGCAAAAAATTTCATCATACGAATGCTGTCCTTCAGGAATTACATCCAGAGAATCCAAACAAGAAGAAAATAAACATAAACCTGAAAAAACAGAAAACAATGTATATAGATATTTTTTTCTTCATAATAATCTAAAAATTAATATTAGCACCAAAATTTATTACTTTTAAAACTGGTAGAACTGATGATGTTGTTTTCTGTTCTGGATCAACACTTTCGAACGGCAAATTATCGAAAGTTAGCAAGTTCTGACCATTTGCATAAAACCTTAATTTACTTATTCCTATTTTCTTTGTTAATTTTTTTGGTAAAACATATCCTATCTCTAAATTTTTCAAACGTAAAAATGCCCTGTTTCTTATGAAATAATCATTATGCCCCAAAGATGAACTGCCGGATGTTGTCAAAGCTGGATAAGATATTTCTTTACCTTGTTCATATCTTTCTTGAGACCATGCATTCAGATGATGATTTTGAAATACTGATTTAGTCTCATCAATGCCCATAGCACCTTTATAATTATTATAAGAATTTCCTATACCATAAAGCAAAGCTGAAAAATCCAATCCCTTATATGAAAAACCTAATGTTAAACTATAATTAAATTCAGGAAGTGATGGTTTACCAATTGGAGCATAGTCTTTCTCATCAATTACGTCATCATCATTCATATCCTTATAAACAAAATCACCTACCCTGGGCTTAATACCTGAATATTCTGGATAATCAGCAATTTCTTCTTTAGATAAAAAATAGCCATGACCAGGCGAATCCCAATCAATCAAATATCCAAAGTTCTGTCCCATTGAGTAGCCCTGACCTCTATAAGGACAATAATAATCATCCCCTAAATTTAATTCATCTTTAAAAATTATTTTATTCCTTGCAAAATTAAACATTCCTCTTATTGAGTAAGACCAGTCCTTATTAACCTTCTTATTATAAAAAATATATCTAACTCAAAGCCATGGTTAAAAACTTCACCAAAATTAGCTTTAGGCATCACTGATTGAAAATTACCTAATATGGAAGGTACTGTATTACGGGTAATAAGGATATTTTTCTATTTTCCTAAAATAATCAAATGTAACTGTCAAATTATTATTAAATAAGCCCAAATCTATACCATAATTTTGTTTATATGCTATTTCCCATGTAAGATCGGGATTTCCAATTAATTTCTCTTGAACCATCTGAGCATTACCCAGAACAGTATCATAAAATATTGTTGGAGGGCGATTAACTATAGTATTATTATCTAAATACAAAAATCTCTGATTTCCTATTTTATCATTACCTACTTTACCAAAAGATGCACGAAGTTTCAGATTTGAAATAGCTTTTATATCTTTCATGAAATCCTCGTTAGAGACAAGCCATCCTAAAGAAAAAGCTGGAAAAACACCAAATCGTTTTCCTTTTGCAAATTGCTCAGAACCATTATATCCAATATTAAACTCACCCATATATCTATCAGCATACCTATAAGTCAAACGTCCCGCAAATCCCAAACGATTATATGGCAATAAGTCTATACTTGTACCTGAAGCCGCCTCACTATTATCTTTTTGAAAAACAAACATTGTGCCAACATTATTTTTTTCCAAAATCCCTCATATAATTAACTATCCACTGAAAGTTCAATGAATAAGAGAAACTATATGATTTATTTAATGACAACTGATACTTCTGATACTCATTCTGTGATGTTAATGAGTAAACGTCTTCTATATTACCATTCTCATCCTTCTGCTCTAATATAGAGAGTTGATATACATTATAGCCTGTTTTAGTGCCTTTTATTATGGAATTTGCATTAACATCATATGCCAGAAGTACCTTTGTACTCAATCCTTTTACAAATTTATTAAGGTCGAAATCAAAACCTAATGAAGTATTTAGCTTACTTTTTATCTTGTGTCTGATAGCCTAAATAATTTAACTCTCCATAAGGTGATGAGTCATAAGTTGAGACCAATGCATCCATAGGTATTCCAAAACTTTCATCCGGAAAAACCGGTACTGTAGGAGACATTGTATAAATTTTTCTAAAAAACTGAAATTGATCTGAAGCAGCAGAGCCTGGACGTCCAACCTTATCTATATAACCTGCAATCTTAAGATCTGCTTTAATCCAATCCACAACCCTAATATCAAGATTAGATCTAAAATTATATCTATTCAGTTTAAATTGCGGATCATATCCCAGCTTACTTCTCGACTCTGTATTCATCATACCTCCTTGGTTAAGCATACCTACATTTACAAAATACTTGACCCTTTTTGAACTTCCGGAAAGATTGGCATTATATCTACTCATAACCGCACGATCCTTAAACATAACATCAAACCAATCTGTATTTGCGTAGTATGGGTTTGTACCGTCCTTATACAATTGTATTTGTCTATCAGAATACTTAATAGGCAGACCGTCGTTTACCAAAGCCTGATTATACAATGTAGCATACCGCCAAGAGTCCATCATTTCATAATTCTTTGTAAACTCTTGATACCATACTCTGCAGACACACTTAATGACGGTTTTTTCTTGCTCACCGATTTTTGTTGTAACAAGAATCACCCATTAGCACCTCTAACTCCAAAAACCGCTGTTGCAGAAGCATCCTTCAGGATTGATATGGCAGCTATTTCATTGGGATCGAGCAATGACAAATCTTCACGGGGAACACCATCTACTAATATTAAAGGACTCTGTCCATTCATAGTACTTGCTCCACGTAATCTCAACTGAAAATCTTCTTCACCAGGTTGTCCACTATTTTGCATAATCGACAAACCAGGTAACTTACCTGTCAAAGAGCCTACCAGATTTGCAGAAGGACTCTGCTTTATTTGGTCATTAGAAATCGCAGCAACCGCGCCGGTAACACTTACTTTTTTTGAGTAGAGTAACCGACAACTACTACTTCTTCAAGCAACTCTGAGTCATCTCTTAAAACAACATTAATAGAAGATTTCCCATTTACCTCTATTTCTTGAGTTACCATTCCAATATAAGAGAATGCCAAAATCGACTTTTTGGATACATTAGAAGCAAATAATTTCCATCAAAATCCGTAATTGTACCACTGTTAGTACCTTTTACCTGAACGGTTACCCCTATTAAAGGATCGCCATTTTTATCCTTTACATTACCAGAAATTGAAATCCTTTGTCCATACAATATAAAAAGGACAAAAATAATGAAACATAAAATCATTAATCTGTGTCTCATAATAAATCTATTAAATAAAACATTTTTGGTTAAACTATCGTTACAAATATCTATAATATAACAACACTTAATGTATCTGCAAGTAATAAAATTGTATCCACAGATAATAAGACATTAAAATACATCTCATAATATAATTAACGGACTTTCGGTAAAGAATTAATCAAACATCAGATTAGCAACCAATATCTTATAGCCCGTTTTTTTTAAGCATTCCGATACAAGGCCAGACAAAAAGATATTTCATTTTTATTTATTCTTTTTTGTTCTTTTGCCTCTGTCTTAACATTTGAGAACAAAAGTTTTCTCATATAAAATTTTAAATAAATAAGTTTGTTAATAATTAGCCTATATCAAACAATTGTGGTGCCAAACACGTACAAAAATCTAATCTTCATTATTTATTTTCTATGAAGATTTTTTAAATCCGGAACAAACACTCTCTGAATCATGCCCATGCAAGGGTACTGCCTTTACCACAAACCAATATGTATTTTCAGGATTCAGTTCATCCACACCTGTGTCGTAAGAAAGCTTTTTTTCTTTCACTATAACGAAATATGTTACGCAAAACCCTATACTTCTCTCCTGTTTGAATGTTTTCCAATTCAGCCCAAACATACAAAAGGACGTTTTGTATTAATCTGGATGTCGAAATCTATCAATCCCCTTTGACGGTATCGTATCCGGGAACGTATGCATTACTATACCGTCACGCAATGGGTTGTCGATGGCATTTACTTCAAAATCTTTAAACCGCGACAAACCTGTCTGTCCCTTTATCAGACAATCATATCATTCCCACATAATATTTATCATCACAACATAAGTTCTGCTCGTACACTTTTTTCCCAATTAAACTTATTACTTGAAGAGACATAGCATTCTATTTTTTCTCCATTCTTCTGTAACTGAATCCAATAAGGGGTATCATATTCGCCCAATATCACTTTTGTAACTTCGATTTCAATCTATCCCTTTGCCTTATTATCAATTTTTATCTTTAGAAATAGTGACACTGACATAATGAGACTCCGGCAAAATATCGTTTCTGAGCATGAGTCCGACTCTACCGAATTGCGAGACTTATAAAAATCAGTAGATAAAATCTGACTTTGAATTATTGAATTCGAACTCATTTCTTTATATATATAATCAAAGAATCAGAACAATCATCTATTTCATGATGATTGACTATTAAAATATATTGTATTTACTATAGAGTCAAAACCTATTTTAGACACATTGGTTTTCTTTCCAATCCTTGAATATTCCCAGTCTTGGGGTATTGGCGTCGAATAAGTTGTCAACTCGTCATTCTTTCTTAAATCAGCTATATATTTGCTGAAGCCCTCAGAATCGAAAGGTATAACCATTATTTTGCTGCCATGATTATCATTGCCCCTGTCTTTTCCTTTATGGACATCTATCACTGAAAAATTAAAAGCCTTTACTTTTCCATTTTCAACATAAACTGTAGGGCGCTGGACTGTATACCATCTTTCCACATGACCATCAGTGTATATAAACTTAGACTTTTTTTTTATCAAAAGCCACACCCCTGTTTTTCCAATTGCTTATTCCGTCTTCAGACGTCAAATGATAAGATACATCCTTTTTATGAAAATTGACTACTATATGATACAGACTATCACTATACCATATTGTAGGATCCTCCATATAATACTGAGGCGTATCAGGCATATTTTCCCAAGCCCTATCACCCAAAACCTTATATGACCCCAAAAATGCCATCGTCACTTATCATAGGCACACAATGGCGGGCCAACAACATATATTTACCATCCGGGCGAACAAATATCATTACATTCGACATCTTACCTAAAGCACCTGCTTTTACAGCACCTATATCCAACTCATCATATCTCGTAAATCCGGGATAAAAACCATTATTATCAATCTTTATTTCGCCCAATAATTCAAATGGGCCATATGGCGAATCAGAAATGAACACATTACCCGGAAGTGATTCACTGACGACAACGGCATATTTGCCTTCTTTCGTCCTAAGTCCAACTACATTATGTCCTAAGCCATCATAAAAATCAGGATATACCAAACCCAAATCCTTATATGGCCCTTCAAGCCTGTTGCTAACAGAATGGACCGCCTTCGTTCCTATATGCCACCCCCTCGCCATGAGACAACGACTGCGACCATCTGCTGGAATACATATGATAAATACCCTCGTCATCTTTAACAATGCTGCCATCCCAATAACACCAATGTTTCATCTTCGTGTCTTCCAAACCATTCATCGTATCGCGAGGTAAGACACAAGTATCACCCCAAATGCCATCGGAAACAAGGCTTTTCGATTCTATCGGAAGAAAAAAAATCCTGCAATTTTTTTCTTTTCATGTCTTTGCAACAGAACAAGAAGAGAACATCATAATAATGCCAAAAAACATAATATCTTTTTCATACGGAAATTATAAACGCCCTGCATGTATTGCAGAGCAAGTTGATACTTGAATGTCACAATCATAGTATAGACGTCAAACGCACGCTACTCGTAATAAAAAGGTAAAGTTCTATAGATCTTCCACGAATCGCTTCTTTCTCTTTCAATATCTTCCTCATACAATATTTTGTCGGAATGATATTTAAAGCCTTTCGATTTTATGTTCTCAATCTTGACGGAATATGTCTTATTGGAGCCGTCGAAGGCAGGCGCTATGGAAGGTCCTGTGTATTGACGTGCAGATTCGCCTATGACTTCCTTCTTGAAAAGAGGGTAATACTCAGGCTCATAGAGATATATATCGGGAATTCTGATTTGTGACTTTTCTCCATATTCGGCATATATGTCATAAATGACACTCTCATCAGAGAATGAACCTTTAATCCCTTCCTTGGATGGATCCCGCTCATCGTCAAAACCTTCTTCTATCGATACGGTCAATGCAGTGTTTATACCAGTAACCTTCTCCACCAATACCTTTCCATTGTGTGACACATGAGGCGACAACAACACTGCCGACCTGCCGTCGGACACAGATACATTATACCCATATACATCAAAAGGCCTATATTCTTGCCGTAACCTGTTTCAAAGCGTAATGTCACTCCGCCCACTCCGCTGATATCCCTGAACAACACGTTGTGGGCGGCATGTGCCTGTACAAGTCCATATCCCCAGTCTGCCTTGTCTATATAGCAGTTTTCTACAAGTCCGTCAGTTGGACGGGACAATTCCCAACCTTCGACATCGACATTGGCACAGTTTAATTCTATCGCACTATGCTTTGTATAATTGTCAAGGACATTGAAATCAGAAATCAGAAAATTCTTCACCATGCAACATCTTATAAATCTTAAAGAAGGGGCTGTGGACGACGATTCGCAAGAATAATCGTTATCGGGATGAAATCCGGTAAAATCAACTGTAAACCTCTCTCCGCCAATACCGCTGATACTGACATTGCTGATATAACCGTCTACAGTCTCATCTACAGTCGAGAATATAAACATTATAGACTTGTTTCCAGATAATACAGGCTTGAATACCACATCCTTTTCAACCATAATATGTACATCGGACTTCATATACACATTATTCAGGCAATATGTTCCCTTGGATATCAACAAAACCCCGCCTCCTTTAGATGACAAATCGTTTATCGCACTCTGGAAGGCTGACGACTGATCCTTGGTCGCATTGCTTTCCAGCCCATACGACTCGGATGTTCTAAGAATGGTATACAAAGGTATCTCTGTACCGGAAATATCGGGGATATTCAATGTAGGTGAAAAAACTTCTTTTTCTTCCTGACCGGACGCATCGCCCCAATCGGCAACATATCTGTTGCAAGATAACACACACGATACTGATAAAAATAAAACAACCTGCTTTACTTTTGCCACAGACGGTATTATTGTCATTTTAAGGTTAATGTTATTCATGTCCTTTCTAAAAATAAGATTTACAAACAGTAACAGTATAATGCACGAGGCCTGCATTATACCATTATTTTTTACAGAATAATGAACCCACTTTTTTAAAAGATGAATCCATTACAGCATGAAAGTAAGACCGAAACACAAGTCTTGCTTTCATGCGTCACAAAATAAATTATTCATGCACAGATTAACGTATCTGCAAATTTTAATTTTGTATCTGCAAGTACTATTTGCCTAACAATACCGCCAGGTACACATATTGAGCTAAAAGGTTATTACAAATACTCCCTATGTTTACCTTTTCTTTTACTTTTCAGTTATATTTTTTCTTATCTTCCTGATCTGTTATTTCATCTATCCCGTTCACACCATCCTTAAAGCTCTTGACACCCTTGCCAAGACCTTTCATCAGTTCAGGAATCTTTTTACCTCCGAACAACAGCAGAATGATTAGAGCTATAAATACCAGCTCCTGACCTCCAATACCTAAAAGCAACAAATTACACATATCTAATTAAGCTAATTTTAACCACGATAAAAACGGCCGGCGTTGCCAGCTCCTGAATCAATAACATCTGACTTCAAAAAGTTTTATATCAGAAGCGCTATATGTTTCCTTTAAGTTCAGACGTATTTTGGAAGTACGGACAGGTGAGAATTTTAATTTTATCAGCCTGTGCAAGTTGTTGTCAATCTCGGTCAATTCTTTCCACACACCATTCACCTCTGCTTCAACAGAAACTTTCTTCACAAGTTCAACTGGCATTCCAGGCCTTTGTTTTCTTCTTTTTTTCTATATTAGGGTGAATCTGGATTTCCGTATGAAGATTTGAATCACATTTAATTTCTACCGAGGACAACGACACGGGTTTCTCCCAAGCGAGAATCAAATCAGGGTTCAAACCGTCGGACTGCCAATGATGTATGCGGTCCACCTCGTCTCTGCTGTAACCATCAGTCAATAGCGCAACGTTGCCGGAAGTTGTTGACGAAGCCTCAATCTTGGCCTTACGTGCCAAATCAGCCTCATCGTTTGCAGGACGGTTTGGTATATAGCAGTCATCCCGTAAAAGCCTTTCCTGCAGTTCCTCGATATACTTTTTATAAATACCTCTTGGAGAAACCTTATATTCCATACACATGGCTGCCGCTGTACCGGCTGCCTGTCCCATGAGACCACATATTGCGATAAGCCTGGTGGCCGACAAAGCTATATGGGTGACACTCACGTTTCTTCCTGCAAACATAAGATTATCAATATTCTTAGAATAAATACATCTGTATGGTATTTCAAACATTTTTTCAAATCTTTGATGGAAATAACTTGCAGGTTCCTTATCATTCAAAATTCCGCCGGGACAGTGTTCGTCGAGCGACCAGCCGCCTCCGTATGCTATTGCATCATCAAAATGAGTGAACTTCGTCAAATCGTTTTCATTCAGGATATAATCTCCCATAAAACGCCTTGACTCACGCCGTCCCGGAACGGAACCAACCCAATCCAGTACCAAATTGGCGGCTTCAGGGAATTTTCAGAGTTCTTAACATAATCCCAAGCACCATATAGATATCCCAACAATTTGTGGCGGTTCTCTTCTGTAACATCAACAATATCCAAGTCGCTACCTAATTCTACCCACCAGAATCCACAACTCAACTGTGTGATATTTCGTTTATTAGCTTTACTTGGGTCATATTTTATTGCAAACGATGGCGGATTAAATGGTACGGGATACCCCATATCTTTTGAACTGAACTGAATACTGTCGCCCATCACCCATCCGTCGGGTTCGTCAGGCGCATATTTTTCATTAAACTCGGCCTTGCCTTCCCGGCCTGTCCTATATTCGGCACCGGCACTCGCTGCGAGAGCTCCATCACCGGAACAGTCAATAAAGACATCGGCACTTATTATTATCTTTGATTCCGTAGAGAACTGAAAACATATGGCCTTTTTTTATTGAATTTCCGTCCATGACAGCCTCCATGGCCTGAGTATTCAGCATCAATGTAAGATTTTCCTGGCGAGTTACATAATTAAACAATAGAACCGGCAAAAGTCGGTTCGAAAACATTAAAGAGGTCATTGAAATGTTGTCAAAAACGAATGGTTAAGCATGAAGAAATGTGCTGAAAAAAATGGGCTAACCTGCTGATAACAAAGGTGAAAAAGTATTGCATAATTCGTTGATTTTTTAGTAAATTAGAAGTTAACTACTCATCTAATTATGGCTAAAGAAACACTCCTTATGCAATACCAATCCGAGTGCCTGTCGGCTCTCAAATCAGTCGTGAATATACACAAACCTTTTGAAAAAAACGTTCATGGACACCATGAAATTATTCATGGCCATCCCGGATCGTATAAACTTCCTCCAATTGGGCAGGTATGGATGTTTTTCGGAACAGACCTACCGTAACCTTTTTTGAAAATGAAACTTTCGACTGGTTTGCGTTCAACGCCTCTATCATCAGCAAGCATCTCACAGGCAAAAGAAAAGCCATCGCCATCGATCCTTCCTATATCCCCAAGTCCGGTCATAAGACACCTTGGAT
>VOFG01004086.1_pt1 | contig 16633 bp, 29 predicted proteins | sample 5384171 | NCBI WGS metagenome assembly VOFG01 (sample SAMN12384726, study PRJNA508395) | human gut metagenome | isolation source: healthy gut F | host: Homo sapiens
TAGAGCCCCAGCCAGACGGCCAGATCAAAGGTTTCCTGCGAGGGGTGTAGAGCTGACGATGGGCACGATCAGCGCCGAGAGCAGGATGCAGATCGCGGTCATGCTGATGTGGGTGATGATCATCAGCCGTTTGGCATGGTAGCGGGCCTGCTTGTAATCCTGGCGCCGACGCAGCGGCCGATGACGGCAATCATTGCAAAGACCCATGGCCGAGCCGAGTGACACTCGAACTGCGCCAGGTTGTTGGCGATGGCGTTTGCCGTGATGGCGGAGGTGCCGAACACCGCGATCAGCGAGGAAACCAGCACCTGCCCACCTGGAACATGCCGTTTTCCAGTCCGTTGGGCACGCCGATGTGCAGAATGCTGCGCACCATCGGCCAATCAAAGCGATAGCGGGAAGAGATGCCCGATAAAGATGAGGTTGTGCCGGTTACGCAGCAGCACCATCATGACGACAGCGCCCAGGATGCGGGGAGACCAGAGAGGCAAGCTCTGCGCCCGGCAACGCCCATATTGAACACATAGATCAGAAATTATGCCGGAGATGTTGACCAGGTTCATTGCGATGGAAGTCATCATCGAAACCCTGGAATTGGACATAGAGCGGAACAGCGCCGCGCCGGCGTTGTAAATCGCCAGTGCGGATAGGACAGCGCGGAGAGCCAGAAATAGGTTTCGGCGTTGCATCACGTCCGGCTCTACGGCGCCGAAGATCAGCGACAGCAGGTGTTTGCCGCCCAGCATGGCCAGACCGCCTACCAGAATTGAAATTGCCGCACAGGCGTAGACCAGCTGCTTGGCCGCGCCGCAGGCGTTTTCCCGATCCCGACGGCCCAGATATTGGGAAGCCACGACCGCACCGCCCGTGGCCAGCGCCGAGAAAAATCTGGATCAGCAGGATGTTCAGGCTGTCCACCAGCGAAATGCCGGAAACCGCCGCCTCGCCCACATTGGCCACCATCATGGTGTCCGCCATGCCGATGGTCACTGCCAGCAGCCTCGCGCCGGAGATGGATCCGCTGCGCATGGGTATGGGATGGACGGAAGAGGATCTGGAAAAACCGCAGATCCTCGTAGAATCGACCTGGGGACAGCCACCGGCTCGGCGCATCTGTTTGAACTGGTGAACCTCGCCGCGCAGGGGCGTTCAAGAGGCAGGTGGTAGGCTTTGCGCGCTATTTTGCAACCGACATCTGCGACCGCGGCATGGCCCAGGGACACGACGGCATCAATTACTCCCTCGCCCACCGTGAAGCCATCGTCGATCTGGTGGAGGCGCATCCATGAACGCCACCACCTGCGACAAGGCCGTTCCCGCCATGCTGATGAGCATCGGGCGGCTCAAGGAAATGAGCGCCATCGTCGTCACCGGCGGCGTCATGGAAGCCCATCCCCTGCCGGAGGAATACACCGTGCAGGATCCTGCCTGCGCGATCAACGAGCTCTTGACGCTCGAGCAGATCGGCAAATTCGACGCATGGGAAAAAACCGGCGTCATCTCCGGCCAGCAGCTGCGCTATTATAAGCACAACGCCTGCCCCAGCTGCGGCGCGTGCTCCTTTATGGGCACAGCCTCCACCATGCAGATCATGGCCGAGGCCCTCGGGCTGATGCTGCCTGGCACCGCGCTGATGCCCGCCACCGCCCCGGAGCTGAAAAAGGCCGCTTACGATGCGGGCGTCCAGCTGCTCAAGCTGCTGGAGCAAGGCATCCGCGCGCAGGACATCGTGACCAAAGAAAGCTTTGAAAACGCCGTCATGGTCCATGCCGCGATCTCCGGCTCCACCAACGCGACGATGCACCTGCCCGCCATCGCGCACGAATTCGGCATCGAGATCGATGCTGACATCTTCGACCGGATGCACCGCGGGGCGCACTATCTGCTCAACATCCGTCCCTCCGGCGACTGGCCCGCGCAGTATTTCTACTATGCCGGCGGCGTCCCCCGCGTGATGGAGGAGATCCGCTCCATGCTGCACCTCGACGCAATGACGGTGACTGGGAAAACGCTCGGCGAAAATCTGGACGCGCTGAAAAAGAGCGGTTTTTACGAGCACTGCGACGAGCTGCTGCGCGAAAAAACCGCACATCTGAGCCGCAGGCCGCTGCGCACCGATATCATCCGCACGTTCGAAAACGCCAAGGGCACAGACGGCAGCATCGCCATTCTCAAGGGCAACCTCGCCCCCGAGGGCTGCGTCATCAAGCACACCGCCTGCCCCAAAGAGATGTTTCAGGTCACGCTGCGAGCAAAGCCCTACGACAGCGAGGAAGCGTGCATCGCGGCCGTGCTGCACGGCGACGTCCGCCCCGGCGACGCGGTCTTTATCCGCTATGAGGGTCCGCGCGGCAGCGGGATGCCCGAGATGTTCTATACCGGCGAGGCCATCTGCGCAGACCCGGCGCTCGCTTCCAGCGTAGCTCTCATCACCGACGGGCGCTTTTCCGGCGCAAGCCGCGGCCCGGTCATCGGCCACGTCAGCCCCGAGGCTGCTGTCGGCGGGCCGATCGCGCTGGTGGAAGAGGAGGGAAGTCAACATGGATCAGGAAAGATTAAAAGCGCGTGGACAGCGTGCTGGAGTGAAACTGTTCGCACGGGCGCAAGTTGCGGGCTGCAACGCCCCGGGTACTCAAGCGACGGGGAAAAGGTTTTTACGGCCAGAGCGGCTGGGCGGATAGAAACCCGTCAGCCCATGGCGCGGAACACGATCTTCCGCCTGTTTTCGATGAGCAAGCCGATCACCGCCGCGGCAGCGATGATACTGGTGGAGCGCGGGCAGATGGATCTGCTCGACCCGGTGAGAAAAGTTCCTGCCGGGCTTCAAAAGTCAAACTTATATCACCAAAGCCGGACTTCAGCGCGTGCAGGAGCCGATGGTCATCAGGATCTGCTGGGCATGACCAGCGGCCTGGTTTACGGCGGCGAGAACGGCTATGCCGAAAGACGGATGCAGGCGCTGTGGGACGAGGTACAGGGGATCAGGCGAGAGAAGGGCAAGGCTGGGCACAGTGGACTTTGCCAACCGCATGGGGCAGATGCCGCTGGCCTTTGCGCCGGGCAGCCGCTGGCAGTACGGCACCTCTGCCGACGTCATGGGCGCGGTGATCGAGGTGATTTCCGGCATGCACTTCGGCGAATTCCTGAAAAAGAAATCTTCGATCCGTTGGGCATGGAGGACACGGGCTTCTGGATTCCGGAGGAAAAGCGCGGCCGCTTTGCGCAGGTCTATCGCCCCGAGGACGGCCTTGCGCCCTATACCGATGCGCACCTGTGCATCCTGCCGACTTATCCGCATGAGCCGGCATTCCAATCCGGCGGCGCGGGCCTGCTTCCACGATTGAGGATTATGCCAAGTTTGCCTCCATGCTTGCCAATGAGGGCGAATGGAACGGCGTGCGCATCCTCTCCCGCCGCACGGTGCGCTATGAGCCGGAGCCAGCTGACCGATGAGCAGAAAAAAAGACCATGCAGTGGGCTTCCCTGCGCGGCTATGGCTACGGCAACTTCATGCGCGTGCTGGAGGACGAAGGGCAGGCGCCTTCGCTGGGCGGCGGGTGAGTTCGGCTGGGACGGCTGGCTGGCGCGTATTTCTGCGTCAGCCCCAGAGGATGACCAGGCTGCTCTATATGATGCAGAAGGTTGATACCGGCACCGTCGATGTGACCCGCAAGGTGCGCTCGGCGGTGTTGCACTTGAGAAGGAGCAGATGGGTTGAAATGAGAAGACATATTTCGGAAACGCTGCATTTGGGAATGCCGGCGGCTGTCGGCGGATTTCTGGATGCCTATACCTATCTTTCGCGCGGAAAGGGTTATTCGCCAACGCGCAGACGGGCAACCTCGTGCTGCTGGGGATTCGTGCTTTGAAGGGATTGGCAGACGGCGCTGCACTATGTCGTTCCCGTGTGCGCGTTTGTGCTGGGTGTGGTGCTGGCCGAGAGCATCAGGTTCCGACGGGATCAGCTTCATGACGCTGCACTGGCGGCAGCTGGTGCTGGGGGTGGAGATCATCGTATTGGTCGTAGCGGCCTTTGTGCCGGAGCAGTTCAACGACATGGTCAATGCAGCGGGTGTCCTTCTGGTCTGCGCGCCATGCAGGTGAATTCCTTCCGCACATTTGAAGATAACTTACGCTACCACGATGTGCACAGGCAATCTGCGCAGCGGCACGGTGCAGCTTTGGCGCTACTTCAAGCACCGTGAGAAGGAGAACCTTCGCAGCGGGCTGGGGTATTTGCCGTGATCCTCTGCTTTGTCAGCGGGGCGGCATCGGCGCGCTGCTGACGGAGAACATCGGCATCAAAACCGTATTGATCCCCGCGGCACTGCTCATCGCGGCTGCGCTGGCGATGTTTGAACGCCGGGAAGAAGAAAAACAGAATAAGGCAAGCGCCTGTTCATTCCAAAAGTGAACAGGCACTTTTTTATACGCAGATAATGGTTTGTCAGCAAAAATTTTCTTGCAAATTATTTACCGGGTGATATACTAAAGCTGTTTCAAAATGTTTCAGAGCGAGCGAATGCAGCGTCGGTCGCCCGAAAGCGCAAAGGGAGAAGTCTGCCGGGGGGGGGATTGGGAGTTTGTTTTGAATCAAAAACGGAATAGGCCGGTTTATGGGCGGCGACGGAACCGGGAGAGGAAATGAAGCCGCGCACTCAACGATGAAAAGGGGAGAACTGTATGAAAAAAGCTGTTGGCTATGTTCTGGCGGCGCTGTGTATGGTGCTGTGCCTTGTGCCCATGACGGCTCTGGCGGAGACCGAAACTACGGTGCCGGCCGAACCTGTTCTGCCGGCCGAACCTGTTGAAATTGGAAACCGTGATGCCTGTGGTGACCATTGACGTGGGCGGGGCAAACACGGAAAATGAGGATTACAAAATCGACGATACGCGCATCAGTCTGCTCAAGCGGAATGTGCAGTATGTGCTGACCGGCACGACCGACAAAGGGTCAGCGTCTGGGGCAATAACAACAGTGAAGAGGGGCCTCAAAGAGGCGCATTACATTGCTGAACAACGCCACGATCAACGGCGGCATCGTTGTGGAAAACAGCCCCGTCAAGATGGTGGTGGAGGTTGCGGACGGCACGGTCAATACCGTCAAGCGTCTTAGCGCCAACGACCTGACCATTTCGGGCAGCGGCACGCTGAATGCGGAGAGTCTGAACGTCACACAGAAGACCTCCTATATGCCCAGTAAAGCTGCTCATCAGCGACACAACCGTTACGGTGACGGAACCTGCCAATTCGGGTGACAGTTGCGAGTGGAACGGCGAATGCGTGCTGTCCGGCAATGCGACGGTCACTTACATCAGCCAGAATGACTATTCGCCGCTTAAAATAGGGTGTGAAATCCGGCGACCCGACGCACTCTATGACTCTCAAGGACAAGGCGGAGCTGCATTGCTTGCATCAGAACCCTGATGAGGAGTCGCAGTTTTTTGTCTCCGGCCTGGAACTTTTCCAGGGCGATTTGACGTTGGAGGGGAATAGTCTTCTGAGGCTCAGGGACGTCCGGCGACAGATCCTAATCTCAACGGATCTGCCATTGTTGCCAGTGAAAAACTGCGATATCCTGGTCAGGACTCGGCAGAAATCAAGGCGGGCGGCCCCGGCGTGGCCATCAGTATGTTCGGTAACCTGACGGTTTCCGGCGGCACCATCGCGGCGGAGAGCAAGGGCAGCAACGGTATTTACGCAGGCGGCGCGATCACCATCACGAACGGCGCTGCAGTGAAGGTGAGCGGCTACTGGCCCGCGATTTTTTGCGAAAGACAAGATCACGATCGACGGCAGCACTGCGGAAGCAAAGTCTGAAGCAGACGTCGGTATTTACAGCAGAAATGGCGATATTGAGATTCAAAAACAGCATTGTCAAGGCCAATGCGGCGGAAGACTGCGACGGCATTCTGGCGGGCGGCGACGTGACCGTGGAAGGCTCCTGGATCGAGACTTCCGGTGATGAAACCTACGGCGAGAACATCAAGGACAGCGTGCGCTTCAACGGCAAGGACGGCACGGTCATCGGCAATGCGAAGCTGCCCGGCGATGTGACTGTGGAGGACGGCATGACGCTGACCATCCCCAAGGATGCGTCTCTCTCCGTCGGCCAGGGCAACACGCTGACCAATAAGGGCGGCATCAAGCGCGATGGCGCGCTGACCAAGGATGGCGGCGAGATCATCTGCGTAAAGCACTTCGGCAACGCGGTCTGGACCTTTGACGACAAGACCCATACCAAGACCTGGGATTGCTGCGGCCTTGTCGAGGTGCAGGGCGAGGAGCATGAGATGAACGGCGGCGTGTGCGCCAAGTGCGGCTACAGGTCAATCAGTCCGTTTACCCGGACTATGACGAGCCCACTGTTAAGCCCGGTGAGACCGAAGCTCCCGCGCAGAATAACCCCGCGCAGAATAACCAGAATAACCCCGCGCAGGACGACGACCTCAAGGCACCCAAGACCGGCGAGAGCAGCCTGATGATGCTGTACGCCCTGCTGATGATGAGAGCGCGGCGCGGCTGCGGTCATTGCGGTAAAGAAGCTCGCAAAGTAATCCAATCATTCTGAAAAGAAAAGGGCGGCTGCCGATTCTCGGCAGCCGCCCTTTTGAATGTAAGAAGGAGAGGTCAGTCTACGTCCTCTTCTTTTTTCTCCAGCGGGGTTTCCAGCAGCGCAGGGTCGCGCAGGTATTTGCGCAGGATCTTGATGGACTTGGCGAAATACAGCCCGTCGCAGAAGCGTTCGTCCAGCGTGATGTTGAGGTTCATGATCGGGCGGATGCCGACGGAGCCATCGCGTTCGATCACGGCGTCCATCTCCTGCCCATGGAAACGAAGAGACCGTTGGTGCCGAATTCATATTGATGGTGGTAGACCGAATCGATGCCCAGGGATTTGAGGTTGGTCAAAAACACCGTCGCGTGGAAGGGGCTCGCTTCCAGCACGGCATTGGGCAGCAGATTGAATTTATCCAGCCCCATTACAAAGCCGATCATCGATCGAATGAGAAAGCCGGAAGACGCATAAAGGCCTCGGCCAATTTATCGGTGCTGTTCTGCGTATCGTAGGAGGCGGTTTCTCTGGCGATAGCATCGTTGATGATCTGGACAATTTGGGGGAGACTCTCGGTGCCGTTGAAGGTGAGCTTTGATGGTGGTGCCGCCGTCCTCGATGCGCAGCGAACGGTGGACGACAAAGCTGACAACGATGTCCTTTCGGGCATAAACCCGGCTATGGACGACAAAGCGGTTGAGCTGCGGGCGCTGGGCGACGACGCGGACGATGGCCGCGATGAGCAGATGCATGGTGCTCATGGTGCGCTGGCCGTTGACTTCGTGCGCGCAGATATAGTTGTTCAGCGGCGTGCAGTCCACATGCTCCTGAAAGAGATTGATCGATGCCGCACGGGATCTCATGATGTAAGGGATGATCTTTTGCATGGGCGGGAGCGAGCGAATCCTCCGGCCGTCACTGCGGGTCAGCAGCATGGATTCCATCTCCTTTCATGTTAAATAAATATTATATAAATTTTAACATATTATGGACGAGACGGCAAAAAAAAATATGAACCTGTCGAATAGCATCGATAAATCATTGCAAAACGGTTGCAGGACAAAGGGGTTTCGAGTATAATGTAACCGATTACTCAAAGAAACGGAGCAGAAAACTCTATGAAGCATTTCACCAATCCGGAAGAAAAACGGAAATACCTGACGGAGGAAAAAAGCCCGACCCTTAGTGCTGAACATGGCGGTGCCGTCGATCATTTCTATGCTGATCACCTCGTTTTTACAACATGGCCGATACCTTTTTTGTCGGGCAGATCGGCACCACGGCGACGGCGGCTGTGGGCGTTATTTTCCCGCTGATGAGCATCATTCAGGCGCTGGGCTTTACCTTCGGCCACGGATCGGGCAACTATATTTCCCGAAAGCTCGGCCAGGGCGAAGTAGAGGACGCAAAGAAAATGGCCGCCACGGGCTTCGTCTCCGCACTGATTGCGGGCGCGATTTTCGGCCTTGTGGGGTTGATTTTCCTCGATGGGTTGGTCGGCATACTCGGCGCGACGCCCACCATTGCGCCCTATGCACGGCAATATGCCATGTATATCCTTATCGGCACGCCGTTTATGGCTTCGTCTCTGGTGCTGAACAACCAGCTCAGGTTCCAGGGCAGCGCGTTTTTCGGCATGATCGGCATGGGCGTGGGCGCGGTGCTCAATATCGCGCTCGACCCGCTGTTCATCTTTGTGCTGGATATGGTGTCAGCGGCGCGGCGCTGGCCACGACTTCTGAGCCAGATCGTCAGCTTCTGCCTGCTGCTGCGCGGCTGCACGCGGCGGCAACATCGCCATTTCTCCAAAAACTTTTTCGCCCGGTTGGGCGCGCTATAAGGAAATCGCCCGCGGCGGCACGCCTTCGCTGTTCCGGCAGGGACTGGGTTCTGTTGCGACCATCTGCCTGAACTTTGCCGCCGGTATCTATGGCGACGCGGCGATTGCCGGTATGTCCATCGTCACGCGCGTACCTGCAATTCGCCAACTCGGCCATCATCGGCCTGGGCCAGGGCTTCCAGCCGGTCTGCGGCTTTAACTACGGCGCGAAGCTCTGGCCGCGTGCGCAAGGCCTTCTGGTTCACGGTGAGCTTGGCGTTCTGCGTGCTGTTGATCGGCTCCATCGTGGGCATTGCCTTTGCGCCGCAGATCATTGCGATCTTCCGGAAGGAAGACCTGAGGTCATTAAGATCGGCGCGCTTTCTCGCTGCGGCTGCAATGCATTTTCCTGCCGCTGAGCGCCTTTGTCGTCGGATCGAACATGATGCTTCAGACCATCGGCAAGCCCGTTAAGGCTTCGATCAGCGCCGCTGCGCGCACGGGTCTGTTCTTCGTTCCGGCAATTTTGATCTTGCCGCAGTTCTTCGGGCTGCTCGGCGTGCAGATGAGCCAGGCGGTGGCGGATCTCTGCTCCTTCGTGCTGTGCGTGCCGCTGGCCGGAACGACGCTGCTTGAAATGAAAAGGCTGGAAAAGGAGCGGGCGGAAGTCTGAAACATCCCCTTGCAATTCCGGTGACGATCGGTTATGATCATTTATAGTGTAAAAAATATGAAGATTATGGAGGACGTCGGATGAAGTCTGAGGCGATGTTTCCCAACCATAACGACATTGAGTTGCCCTTTTGTGATCCACGCCATCGGCACGGCGCACGGCAGTACCGCCGCAAAGCGCGACGAAGGCTGTTGCTTTGCACAGGTGATCTACGGCGCGGGCGAAGGACGGCTGAGCGTGGAGGGCAAAACCTACGATATTCATCCGGGAACCTGTTTCTTTTCTGCCGCGGGACATGCCGCACGACTATTGGCCGCTGACGGAGGAATGGCGACCAACTGGCTCTGCTTTGACGGAACCTGCCTGCCGGAGACTGTGCGCTGCCTGGGCATGGAGCATTCCAGTGTGGTGGAACTGCCCGACCCCACGCGCTTTGACGCGCTGTTTAAGAACGTGCTGACGGAGCTGCATGCCGATCCCATCTTCGGTCAGCTGCGTGCCAGCCCTTATGTTCACCGCATTTGGTGGAATACCACTTGATCAAGCGGGAGCAGATCGGGCAGCAGTATCACCGCGCGCCGAAGCTCAAGCCCGTGCTGGACTACATTGAGGAGCATCTGGCGGACGTCATTACGCTGGAAGAGTTGGCGGGCTTGATGAACCTCACGCCGCAGCATTTCTGCCGCGTGTTCAAGGACTGCATCGGCGAAAGGCCGTTTCAGTATATCTTAAAGCGCCGCATTCAGGTGTCCAAGCGCTATCTGGTGCGCCCGGAATACCGCGTTTCGGAGATCGGCCGCAAGGTCGGCATCGAAAACAGCAGCTATTTTTGCTATAACTTTAAGCGGTTGGAAGGCATGACCCCCACCGAATTCCGCGCGATGTATGCGGAATAAATACGCATAAATACGACAGCCCGCGTTCCAATCAGAGGGAACGCGGGCCGTTTTGTATTGGAGAAGTGAATCAGCGCATTTCGGCAATGCCGTAAATTTCGCCGGTGTCATAGTTCCGGGCGCGGAGGGTCATGTGGTCGGGAACCGTTTCCACGCGCGCGCAGAGAACCGGTGATGCTGAAGTTGCCATCAGCATCTGGGAAACCGAATTCGCTCGAACCGTTTGCGGCTAGGGGGATGGAACTGCCGCTTTGTCTAGAAAATCAATATCCAGAAAATCGTCCGTCGCAGCATAGGCGGCCTTGTCCGTGATGGAGCAGTTCATCGTGTAGTAAAGCCCCATGGGGAAGCGGTCAGTTGCAGCGAGCGCACCGTCACGCCCGCCTTTTTTCAAACACGACGGGGCTGGTCAGGGTGACGGAGCTGTTGTTCTGCTCGGTGCGGTTCAGTGTGAAGGTGAGGCGGGTCTCGCTGCGGCTGGCTTCGTCGGGCTCGTCGTTTTCGTTCACCGGATAGGCAATGCAGGCGAGATCCACCGGCAGCGTGCCGCTGCCTTCGGCGCAGGTACCGCTGGTCAGGAACACGAGCGTTCCGTCGATTCAATTGCCAGTTCATGCTCTCGATAAGCGTGTGGGTTGCTCTCGGAAAAGAGCGAGACGCGGCAAAACTGCGTGTAGCCGTGAGAGGCGGCGTATTGCGCGATGGTTTCCGTGCTGTCAGGCCGAGATTGCCGGCAGGATCGCTCAGCAGGTTGTCGGGCCGCAGCAGCGGTGTGCGGATCGGTGGGCGAGACGCCGATGCTTGCGAGTAACGCCGTTGCCATCGCAGACGGCTTCGCGCAGCGCAAGCGTTACGGGAGCGCTGGGTACGGTTTCCTCCTGTTGGGGTACGGCGGTCTGCACAAGCTCCGTGGTTTTGGCAGGATTTTATCGGCATTGCTGCCGAAAAGATCGAAAAGACCCAGCTTGTTGCCCGCCGCAGCGGCCGCAACGGTGGAAAGAACCAGCACGGCGGCGGCAATCAGTACGCCGGTGCGGAATTTGGAACGTTTCATGGACAAAATCTTCCTTTCTTTCAAATCAGAACGGCCGGCTGCGGCCTGTGCGTTCAGATCGCGGAGCGTGTCCTGAACGCAGGCGCAGAAGCGATCGTCCGGCCGGGGAAACGCCCGGCGAAGCTCATCCTTCATAGGTTTCATGGGACAGACCTCCGATCGTATTCTCTGGCGCGAGCAGCAGCTTTTTCAGCTCCTGCCGCCCTTTGCGCAGGCGGGTTTTGACCGTTCCCTGCGGGACGCGCAGCATGGAGGCGGTTTCCTCCACCGAATAGCCCTCCATGTAATACAGCACCAGCGGCATGCGCAGCTTTCCGAGAGAGCCAGCAGCGCGTCGTGCAGCCGTCCCTGCCCCATGGGCTGAGGGGAGACGGTGCGCTCGGGCAGTTGCTCGGCGGGCTGAACACGGGCGCTGCGCCGCTGAATGCCGTGGCACTCGTTGAGCAGCACGCGCACCACCCAGGTTTGCAGATAGCGCTCGTCCCGCAGCTGACCGCGTTTTTGCCAGCACTTGCGCAGCGTTTCCTGCACCGCATCCTCACGGTCGCAGGGCTGGCGCAGCTGCGCGTAGCATACGCGGAAGAGCGTTTGCGTCATGGCGGTGATGCGCTGTGAAAATTCTTCGTCGCTCATTTCGGAACTCCGCGCCTCCTTTGCGTTTTTTTGACCGCTCAAATGTTAGATGAAAGAAAGACGCCCCAGGTTTTGGACGCCAAAGGGAGACAAAAAAGTTTTTCAAAGCAGGATCGATCTTCCGTGCCGCAACCTCTTGTCATGAGGCTGCGGGAAAAAACGGGTGAGAAAAAGAAAAAGCCGGATAAGACAACGGCATTTCAGCTGCCGTCTCATCCAGCAAAGCATTTCCGGCGAGAGATGGAAGAATATAGCCGTCCTTGTATCGCCTGTCAACCGCGCAGCAGGAGGAGCGACAGCGCAATCAGCGGCAGCAGGAACAAAAGGTTGACCACAGTGAAATAAGCAAGATAGCGCCCGCCGTTTGCGCCTTCTGCACGGAGGTACGCTTTATAGGAAATCAGTGAAGCGAGCGACGCCACCAGCGTGCCCAGCCCGCCGACATCCGTGCCCAGAATCATCGCAGCGGCGTTATCGGTGAAGGGACGCAGCAAAAGCGCCGCAGGTACGTTGCTGATGATCTGGCTGGACAGGAGCGAGGCGAAGAAGGCGCTTTTTTCCATTAGATTGGTCAGCAGTTCTCGCACGGCGGGGATGCGGCTGAGGTTGCCGGAGAAGATGAAAAAAAGCAGACAAAGGTCAGCAGCAGCGCATAATCCACGCGCCGGAAGATTTCGCGGTCAAAGAGCAGCAGAGCCGCCAGCGCCACGCCGAGCAGTATTTGCCACGACAGCACGGAAAACACGGCCAGCAGGCACAGCACAAACAGCACGCCGTGCAGCACGAGCTCCCGCCCATGGAGCGGACTGTATTCCTGCGCGTCGGCGGTGGAAACGGCGAAGGGTTTGCGGGGGAATCGTCAGCAGGAAGAGCAGCAGCAAAACAGCGAAACAGCGCAAAGCGGCACAGTGATCGAGAAGAACACGCCGGGCGATAGGGAATAGGCCGTAGAGATAAAGATTCTGCGGATTGCCCACCGGCGTCAGCACGCTGCCCAGGTTGGCCGCGATGGTCTCCAGCGTGACGACGGGGATCATCAGATCCGCAAGCCCCGCCTGCTGAAGAATCATCACCGTCAGCGGCACAAAGGTGATCAGCGATACGTCATTGGTCACAAACATGGCAAGAAAAAAGCAGCTCAGGCTCAGCAAAGCGCCAGATGCCTTCCGTCTTTTGCACGGGCGAGCAGGGCGGAAGAGAGCCTGCGCATCAACCCCGCTTTTGAAAGCCCCGCCACCGCCGCGATCAGGCAGAACAGCAGCGCCAGCACCCTTGCATCGATATACGAAAGATATTCAGCCGAGGGCGGAACAAAAAGCAGGACGCCGCGGCGCATGCCAGCGCGATGCACATCAACGGCCTCCCGGCGGACAAAAGAGAGAACGGCTTTCATGGCAATCAAAACCTCCCGAAAATCCTTATTAGACGAACAGATATGCGTGTTAATGAAAATTTAACGAAGAAATTGCACGCATATCACAAAAAATAGCTGCTTGTCAAGCAAGTTTTCCGATTGTTTACAAAACAACGGACAAAATGGGTAAAAAAGGCCATACGTCAATTGACGATGGTTGGGCGGCGTGTTACAATTATATTCTGCATAATGCGGAAGAGCGCACGGGTGCGCCCACTTCACAGCCTCTATGCAGTATTGTACAACGTTTCTACGGGAAATGCAATGCTTTTTACGGGCGGCGCGGAAAATGTATAAACGTGTATGGTGGATTAGACCTTCGGCCTCTTCTTCGGGCCGGGTCATGATTTTCTCCCCGCTTAGAATCTTTAGGAGAGGTGAGTGCTTACATGGTCCATGCGGTACAGATGGGAAAGCGCACAAGAATGAGTTTTTTTCCAAGATCGAAGAAGTCCTGGAAATGCCCAATCTGATCGAGGTTCAGAAGAATTCCTACGCGCGTTTTCTGAACGAAGATCTCCCTTGAGGTGCTCAGGACATTTCTCCCATTACCGACTTCTCAGACAAATACGCCCTGTATTTCGAAGGCTTCAAGTTTGAGGAGCCGACGTATACCGAAGAAAAGTGCAAGGAGCGCGACTATACCTACGCCGGAAGGTCTCTACGTTCACGCCAAGCTCCTCAACAAGGAGACCGGCGAGTGGACCGTGCAGATGCCCGGCGAGGAAGAAAAGGGCATCTTCATGGCCGAACTGCCGAAGATGACCGATTCGGGTACCTTCATCATCAACGGCGCGGAGCGTGTCATTGTCTCCCAGCTGGTTCGCCCCCCGGCGTTTACTACGCCAAGACCATCGATAAGACCGGCAAGCCGCTCTATGCCACTACCGTCATCCCCGGCCGCGGCGCCTGGCTGAATACGAAACCGATTCCAACGACGTGATGTGGGTGCGCATCGACCGCACGCGCAAGCTGCCCATGACCGTACTGCTGCGCGCCATCGGCTACGGCACCGACAACGAGATCACCGACCTGCTGGGCACGGAAGAGCACCTGCAGGCGACGCTGGAGCGCGATACCACCAAGAGCGTGGAAGCCGGTCTGCTCGAGATCTATAAAAAGCTGCGTCCCGGCGAGCCCCCGACAGTCGACAGCGCCAATACCCTGATCAGCGGTCTGTTGTTCGATCCCAAGAGATACGATCTGGCCAAGGTCGGCCGCTATAAGTTCAACAAGAAGCTGGCGCTTTCGCGCGCATCGCGGGCGGCATCGCGGCAGAGAACGTCGTGCATCCCGAGACCGGCGAGATTCTGGCTGCCGCGGGCGAGACGATTTCCCGCGAGCTGGCCGATCAGATTCAGCGGGCGGGCGTCAACTGCGTGGTGCTGCACACCGAAAACGAGCGCGGCAGCTTCGACATCAAGGTCATCGGCAACAATTTTGCCGACGCTTCCGCCTTCCTGAATTTCGATCCCGCCGGCGTGGGCATTACCGAAAAGGTGCGTTCTCCCACCCTCAAGCGCCTGATCGAGGAAAAATCCCGATGAGGAGTCGCTGAAGGAGGCCATCCGCCCAACATCAGCAACCTGGTGCCCAAGCATCGTTGTGGACGACATTGTGGCGTCCATGAGCTACTGCATCGGCCTGAACTACGGCATCGGCCGCATTGACGATATCGACCATCTGGGCAACCGCCGCCTGCGCTCCGTGGGCGAGCTGCTGCAGAACCAGATCCGCATCGGCCTGGCGCGCCTGGAGCGGTGGTGCGCGAGCGCATGTCCATCACCGAGGCGGACAACGCCCCAGTCCCTGATCAACACCCGCCCGGTTTCCGCGGCGATCAAGGAGTTCTTCGGCTCCTCCCAGCTGTCTCAGTTCCTCGATCAGCCCAACCCGCTGGCCGAACTGAACAACAAGCGCCGTCTTTCCGCGTTGGGCCCCGGCGGTCTTAACCGGGACCGGGCGAGCTTGGACGTCCCACGCACCACTCGCACTCATTCCCGTCTGTGCCCCCATTGAGACGCCTGAAGGACCCAACATCGGTTTGATCGGCGCACTGGCCACCTTTGCCGAATCAATGAATACGGCTTATCGAGGCGCCCTACCGCCGCGTGGATCAAGGTCAACAAGCGCGTGACCAACGAAGTGCGCTATATGACCGCGGACGAGGAGGATTACATCATCACCCAGGCCAACGAGCCGCTGGATGAGAACCACTGGTTCGTGGATGAGCGTGTTACTTCCTGCCGCGGGATGGTTGAGATCGACCGCAACCAGATCGACTATATGGACGTCGCCCCCAGCAGCTGGTCTCCGTGGCTTTCGGCCATGATTCCGTTCCGGAAAACGATGACGCCAACCGCGCCCCTGATGGGCGCAAACATGCAGCGCCAGGCGGTTCCGCTGCTGACCACCGACGCCCCTGTCGTGGGCACCGGCATCGAATACAGCCGCCCGAGATTCCGGCGTGTGCATGTGCTCGCCGCGACGAAACATCATCGAGAAGGTCTCTCGCCGACCAGATCGTGGTGCGATGGGCGACGACGGTGATGCGCGATACGCACAAGCTGACCAGGTTCACCCGCTCCAACCAGTCCACTTGCATCAACCAGCGCCCCATTGTTTCGGCGAGAGCGCGTCAAGAAGGGGCAGGTCATTGCGGACGGCCAGTCCACCGACCAGGCGAAATCGCGCTGGGCAAGAACGTGCTGATGGCCTTCATGACCTGGGAGGGCTTACAACTACGAGGATGCTATCCTGATTTCCGAAAAGATGGTCAAGGACGACATCCTGACCTCCATTCACATGGAGGAATATGAGACCGAGGCCAGAGAAACCAAGCTCGGGGCCGGAGGGGAAATCACCGCGGATATCCCCAACGTCGGCGAAGACGCGCGCGACCTGGACGACCGCGGCATCATCTCGCATCGGCGCCGAGGTGCATCCGGCGACATTCTGCGGGCAAGGCAGACCTGAAGGGTGAGCTGAGCTGACGGCGGGAAGAACGGCTGCTGCGCGCCATCCTGGCGAAAAGGCGCGCGAGGTCCGGGACACTCCCTGCGCGTGCCGCACGGCGAGGGCGGCACCATCGTGACGTGAAGGTGTTCACCCGCGAGAACAAGGACGAGCTGGCCGCCGGCGTCAATACGGATGCTGGTGCGCGTCTATCGCCCAGAAGAGAAAGACTTCCGATAAGTGGCCGGCCGCAATAAGGTGTTATCTCCCGCATTCTGCCGGAAGAGGATATGCCTTTCCTGCCCGACGGCACGCCGTTTCAATCGTGTTGAACCCGCTGGGCGTTCCCTCCGTATGAACATCGGTCAGGTTCTAAACGCACCTGGGCTACGCCGCCATGGCGCTGGGCTGCGCACGCCACCTCCCGGTATTCGACGGCGCAAACGAAGAAGACATTCAGAATTGCCTGGAGATGGCGGGTCTCGCCGAGAGACGGTAAGACGCAGGTCACGACGGCCGCACCGGCGAACCCTTCGAGAACCGCGTTACCGTCGGCGGCGTACATGCTCAAGCCCACCATCTGGTTGACGATAAGATTCACGCCCGCCCACCGGCCCGTACTCGCTGGTCACGC
>VOFG01002341.1_pt1 | contig 16629 bp, 28 predicted proteins | sample 5384171 | NCBI WGS metagenome assembly VOFG01 (sample SAMN12384726, study PRJNA508395) | human gut metagenome | isolation source: healthy gut F | host: Homo sapiens
CTTGCCGGTGTCGATGCCTTCTTTCTCAAAGTACACGCTTACTCCGCGAGCTTTCAGAGAGCGCACCGTTTCGAGGCACTCGGTGGTGTTACGCGCAAATCTGGATATGGATTTTTACAAGTATCCTGTCAATCAGCCCGCGCTCACAGTCTCGGAGCATACGCTTGAAGTCATCGCGCTTTTCAATTGAAGTGCCTGTGATACCCTCATCAGCATAGATATCTACAAGCTGCCAGTTATCCTTGTCGGATATAAGTTCTGTGTAGTATCGGTTCTGGGCTGCGAAGGAATTGAGCTGCTCGTCAGATGATGAACTGACGCGGGCGTAGGCTGCAACTCTCAGCCGTATATCTTGCGGCTGTTCCGTTGCCGCTATCGTTATGACTCTCGCAGTGTTTTCCTGTGCCATGCGCCGGTTCACCTCCCTCTGCAGCAACACACAATACCACAACACCTTTCACAAAGCTACTGAAATATCAAGAAAATGTGCAAGATAATAAGCAAGTTCCCTCCGTCTGCACTAACTACCCTCTGCTACCTGATACGCAAGAAAGTACGCAAGTTAATAAGCAAGATATTTCTTCCCAAACTTATTTCCACTTGATTTTATTCTCGATGAATGGTATAACTGACTTGAAAGTTGGGTAACATTTGCACTAAGTTTTAAGTGAACGGAGTTTGCCATGAGTAATATCATTAGAAGAGATTATTATCTTCAAAAAACTTATCGATCGAAAAGAAAACGGGTTAGTAAAAAGTCATAACTGGGATAAGACGGTGCGGGAAAAGCTTTCTGCTGTTCAACTTGTTCTATGACTATTTGATAGACAGCGGTGTCAAACCGAGCAAATCATCTCGATTGCGCTTGATGACGACACCTTCGTAGATTACCGTGATCCAGCCGAGCTTTCCAAGTATATTCGCTCCAAGTTGGTCAATCCGGATATGTATTATATCCTTATCGATGAAGTGCAGTATGCAATTGCTAAGGATGAGCTTAAGGATCCTGAAACGATTCGGCTTTATAACGTGCTCAACGGGTTGATGCGTCTGCGGAATGTCGATATCTATGTTACTGGAAGCAATTCTAAAATGCTTACAAAAGACGTGCTGACTGTTTTTCGCGGCAGAGGCGATGAGGTTCGTGTATATCCGATTTCATTCAAAAGAATATTACAGTTCCGTTGGTGGAGACAAGTCTGAAGCATACGAGGAGTACGCTTTGTATGGCGGAATGCCGCTGGTTTTTTTCAAAAAGGACCGACGCAGATAAAATGGCATATCTGCAGAGCCTGTTCACCGAGGTGTATTTTAAGGACATTTCTGAGCGTTATGATATTGAGCTTCCGGATGTGCTTGAAGAGCTGACCGACGATTTATGCTCATCTATCGGCTCCCTAACCAATGCAAGCAAGATATCGAACACTCTCAAATCTATAAAGGGTATATCTGTTTCTGGTACTACGGTCTCGAACTATCTTGGCTATCTTACAGAGTCTTTCCTGTTCAGCAACGCCAAACGCTACGATATAAAAGGCAAGAAGTATTTTGAGTATCCCTCAAAGTATTACTGCACGGACGTCGGGCTGCGCAATGCAAGGCTGAACTTCAGGCAGCAGGAAGAAACTCACATCATGGAGAACATCATCTACAATGAACTTCTTTGCAGGGATTACTCCGTTGATGTGGGGGTTATAGAGATATCTGCCCGTGCCGACGGGAAAGTCTCAAAGAAGCAGTGCGAGATAGATTTCATTGCCGCAAGAGGCTCTAAGAAGTATTACATTCAATCGGCGCTCAATGTCAGCGACCCAGGTAAAATGGATACTGAGCTCAGACCGCTTAAAAATACAAAGGACTTTTTCAAAAAAATCATCATCAGCAAAACCTCAATGAAACCTTGGACAGACGATGACGGTATTCTGCATTTGGGCCTTTATGAGTTTCTGCTGAATGAAGGATCCCTCGATTTGTGATCGGCTAAACAGAAATAATCAACGTCGCGCCGGTCTGTTTTGCAACGCAGGAAAGGATCTTTTCGGCCTCCTTCTGAGTTATCAGCCCGTTATTCCGAAGTTCTCTGAGGATCGTTGCTGTTACCCACAAGTCTATGTCTGCTGTCATATTGAACCTCCTTATATAAAATACGAGCACCGGATTTTACCCGGTGCTCTTAAGCAAATAAATATTTTTTGATCACACAGCAGTTAAGTTCTCTGTGATCTGTTTGAAGAAGTCTGCGCTCCATACATCCAAAGCTGAGATATCATGGATGAACGGCTCGACATCCGCTTTTGGCCTGTGAGAAGTCTATTGCATCAAAACGGTCGTTAAGCATTCTCTTGACATCTGAAAGAGTGCAGTCTGCTTCACCAGAAATATAGCCAGACTCAAGCAACCTTTCTCGCATATGCCTCAAATTTACGGATGCCCCTTTGGTGAGATAAAACACATAGTCGTAGAGGTCGCGGCCTTTCACCCGATCACGCCATGCTCTGCAGAGTACAGCGTGTATTTTCCCTGCGAACAGTGACGGCATATCATAAAGGTTGACCTCATACGGAGACGGAAGCAGTCTGTACTTGTGCTCAAAGCTTGCATATTTAGGCGGATTCACATCTATCTCAAACTTGATCTTTACCGCCTTGTTTTTAGCTACACTCGCGGCGACCTTTTCATCTGCATAGAAAATAAGAAGATGTTCTTTTGTGCTGCCCTTGAGGAATGCAGAGCGGATATTGCTCTCCTTGCTCTTTTCTTTTTCCTCTATGGTAACATTAAGCCCAAAAGACCGAACCTCTTTTTCCAGCGTTGGAAAGTATGAACTGAGGTCAAAGGTCTTGTCCGCAGTTTCAAGCGAAAAATCCAGATCTTCCGAAAACCGGTCAAGTCCATAGAAGATGCGCAGAGCAGTTCCGCCATAAAATGCGGCTTTGTCAAAAAAAGCCCGCACGGGACAACCCGCACAGAACGATCTCCTGTATGATCTCTTTCATGGCGTTCTCTTTATCATAGATATTTTCTACCTGATAGCTTTTCAGCATTTGCTCAATGGCCGAATTCATTTTATAGCCTCCTTATCAAAGAACAGAGCTTCTTTACGTTTGTCGAGTGATACTTGCCGCTAAGCTGCGCAAGCTTTGACTGATCCAGCTTTTCAGTGCATCCATATCAATTCGCAGATCGTCGGCAAGAAGTGCATAAAGCTCCTTAATGTTGGCCGTGGGTGACATCGTATACAGCTTGTCGCATACTGCTTTTTCCGGTGAAGCAATACGATAAAAAGTAATCTCCCTCCTGAACCAGAACCAATTCAAGCGGAAATGCTTCAGCCGGAACATCACAGTATGTGAACGTGCCAAAGGGCGTTTCATATCTTTTCTTCTTTTTCTTTTCGAATGTTGCCGATGTTACGGTATATACTGCCTCCGGAATCAATCCGTAATAGCTCATCGCATATTCGAAAGAAATATATGAAGGGCCATAGATGCTCCCCGCGAGCAAATAACCGGGAACGCTTTTATCCGTCTCATATAAGCCCTTTACGATCTGTACGCACTCTCCCCGTGCTGTCATGCGCGACAGCTTTGACGCAGGACTCGCATAATTATGAAGCTCTTCAAGAAGCATCGCAGTCGTTTTTATCATATTTTCACCTCGTACTACAATTATATGCAATTATCTGGTGAAAATCAAGCGAATTTTGCGATGCCGCATTGGAATCAACTTCTTCCATTCGACATATACGGTCTTTGATTCATCCGCCGCTCATCTGCGGCGGCTTTCATGAGCTTCTTCTGATACTTGCCGCACTGCGGCGGCGCACGGTAAGCTCCGCGCCCTTTACTGTAAGTCCTTCTTCTGCGCATACTCATAACTCTTTGTACGTGAAATACCCAGAAGTATAGTTTGCATACGCAGCATCAAGCTTCGTGTCGTCATAGCTGATCGCGCCCTTGATGTCTATTGCCCCGAGGAACATTTTGGAGGAGTCTGTGACCTTGGACGTGGTAAACGAATCAGTCACATATATGGTCTGAACATTGTTGCAGCCAAAGAACATCTCTTTCATGTTCACGACGTTTGCCGTATCTATACCGCGCATATCTATGCTCGTAATGTTCCTGCTGCCCCAGAACATCGCGCTCATATCTGTGACGTTATCTGTACACAGCCCGTGAATGTCCACTCCCGTCAGAGAAAAACAGCCGAGAAAAAGTCTGCGCATAGTCGTGACCTTTCGGGTGTCAAAGCTGCGGATGTCTATGCTGGGGAGATTCTCGCAGCCGGAGAATGTGCCGAGCATATTCGTCACGTTGGAAGTATTCCATCCACTCAGGTCCAGCGAGGTTATACCTTTGCAGTCGCAGAACATCTCCTGCATATTCTCAAGGCTCTGGGTGTTCCACCGGCTCACGTTTAATACGGGGACTTTCTTGCAGCCGAGGAACATATACATCATGTTCGTCACCTTGGATGTGTCAAAGTCTGCAATGTTCAGAGAGGTGAGGCTGCTGCAATAGGCAAACATACCGTACATATTCGTCACACCGCTCGTGTACAGAGTGTCCAGACCCTTTATGGTCTCCAATGCACTGCACATATAGAACAAGCCAGACATGTCTGTTATTTTCTCGGTATTCAGGCTGCTTATAGCCATGTTTTGAGACTTCTACATTCGTAGAACATGAAGCTCATGGACGTTGTATCTGAGGTATCCAGAAGGGAGAGGTTATTTATCTCGGTCATGCCCTTGAACTCGCGGAACATATGCCCGCTGTATGGGTTTGCCTTGATATAGCCGCTGTCGTTGCCAGCAATGATAAGCTCTGCACCCTCGCGGTAACACATAACACTGCCGTTCTTTTCTGCGGATGCATCCCACGACTCATCCACTGTATCTGTCGGAGAGTAACTGTCGACGAAAGTGACGGCAGTTATATTTTCTTTGCCTACACTGCCCTTATACCACTCATTCCATGGAGCAATAACGGGTTCGGGTTTGCTGACGCTTATGGCGGCAGAGGCGGTTTTGTGATGTTGCCCTCGGTGTAGGACACGGTCACGCTTGTTTTGCCGGTGGGGGGGCTGCGCCGTCCGTAATCGTGTAGCTGGTGACGGGTTGAGAGCTGCCGTCCTCATAGAATGCCGTGACCACCATGCTAGTAGGGTCAAAGTCCTCTCCTGTCTTATATGTGGTCTTATTTGGCGCTGTAGTGACTGTAATCCGTGACAGGAGATTATCTCTGAGGCTGAGCGTGAATGTGAGGGTATCTCTGTATTTGCCGGCAGTCCTCGGTGTACCGGTGAGCTTGAAATCTAAGGTGGCGGTTTTTCCTGTGTTGACCGCGGCAGAGTTTGCCGAGAGGACTATGTCACCGGGAGCCAACACCTTAGAAGCGGAAGACACGGTATAGTTCAAGGTGCTCTTCTCGTTTAGCTCATTCTTCATGACAAAGCCGTTCACAGAGGAGACGGTTACGCTGGCTATCTTGTTGACCGGGAGAGAGCCGGATATACTGATCGCCTTGCTGTGCGCCGCATCGGTGAGGGCTATACCGTCAGGAATCGTAACAGTGATACCGTCAGCTGTGAAGTCCGCATATGCCGGAACGGCCATCATGCAGCAGAGCAACAGCAGGGTCATTAAAAAGAGAAGTTTTTTCAAAATTTCCTCCTTTATAAGTACAGGCATCCGCAAAGTACGGATGCCTGTGTATTTTCTTTTTCAGCTTACTTTGCATCCACGAGGGTAAAACTAAACGTGAGAGTGTCTGTGTAAGTACCGGCAGCTTTGGGGTCGCCGACAGCAACGCCTATTTTGCCCTGAAAGCCGTTGAATGCGCTCTCTGCATTCACGGTCTCGAGTACGACCTTGCCGGAGGCAGAATTCGGATTCTTAGTCTCGCCTTTGTACGAAAGCACATAGCTGAGAAGCTGCCCGCCGGAGCTGTTGAGCAGGCGGTAGCTCTTTGCAGCGTCATCATAATGCGTACCGGCATTGACGCTCATCTGTATCGCTTTATCTCCGGGGATGATGCTGTCCTCTTTTATACCGATGTCCATCTCGCCTTTCTTTGTGTCGGGGTCAACGACGAGGTCATTGCCGCCGTCAGGGACTATGACTACGTAGTTTGCTGCTACGATGTACTCGACCTGCATGTCCTGCGAAGAGGGCGACGCAGCGAGAGCGACGGACGAGAGCGAGAGGAGCGCAGTGAGTGCAAGGACGAATGCGAGGGTATTTTTCATAAACTTCATATAGTCTTCTCCTTTATTTTTTATTTGACTATGAGCATGAGCTCAATGTCTGCATTATTTGTAGGCGTGCTATCCTGCACGCGATAGGGCTGGATATGTACAGTTGCAGGATACTCTCCGGCTGAGAGCGGATGAGTGAGATGCAGCTCCAAGGCACTCTCACCGCCGCGGACGAGACCTGTTTCGGCTAAGGGCTCGCTCTCACCGTCGAGATATATGGTGAACTTCATGTAGTATCTGTCTGCGTTATCTTCGGGATTGGTGAGGTTGACCTTAACGTCAGTTTTGTCTGCCTCTATCTCAATATGATCCCAGCCAGGGATAGCGATGCCGGAGTGTTCAGCTTCGTCTGCATCTTTGATCTCTGGCATGTATATCCCGGAGTTGGGGTCAAACGTCAGCCCGACACCGCTGCTCCCCCGCAGTGCGATCTATATGGGAGAGCACGCTGACGAGAACTACAGCGGCTATTATGACTGCGCATGTGATGGCAGCGCACAAGATCTTCTGCTTTTTTTAGTCATCAGCCTCACCGTCCTTTTTTCTGCGAATATAGACATACGTGCCGAGCCCCGCGAGAAGGCTACTGCCGCAAACGACGGCGAGCAGCGGCAAGTTGGATTCGTCGCCGGTCTTAGGAACAACGGGTTTTGGTGATGTTGTGGGCTTGTCTGACGGGGAGTGGATGGGTTTGCTGTCGCAGTCGGCGACGGTGTAGGTGTTGTGAGCATATTGGTGACGGTATACTCTATCTGCACGTCCTGCTCGCGATCCGCAAATGCCGACGATGGAACGGCTGCTGTCAACAGCATCACAGTCAGCGCTATGGTTATTACTTTTTTTCATAGGCATTCTCCTTCACATACTCATATTCGGTTCTTCAGATTCCTGCTGTTCAAAGGATGTGTCCGGCAAAACTTCAAACTTGCCGTTTGTAATGTTGAGGATTTCGGGCTGAGCAAAGAGCTGAGAGTACTTCTCTACGTACTCCGGCAGCAGGGATGTGAAATCTTCTTCACCGAGGCCGACGATCATAAAGTTACCGGCAATATAGTCATAGAGATTGCCTGACTCATCACGCAGCCCACGGTTGAACGGGAGCTGTTCGAGCTTGCCTTCTTCGTTGCAGACGATCGCAACAGGGTCATCGTAGGGTGCGATTGATTCTATATACCCGCCAACCACCTGCTGCAAAGACTTGAGATCAGCGCCGATAGCAGCCTGATACGGCGTTTTACCCGGCTCGACCATGAGCACGGTCAATGTGGATTTCTCATTTTCCATGTTTCCTCCTTGATAATGCGGCAGCCGATGTATAACACCGGCTGCCATTGTTCTGAATTTTGACTTTTTGGATTTTTGCTAACCTGTATTTGACACTACTTCCCCAGGTCGGGCGGACTACTGAACCGCAGCTGGCGCTGCGCACGGGAATTTCACCCCTCCGAGGATCTCTCCGAGCTGCCCCCATTGCCTGAAAGCTGTGGCTGGACAGGAGTACCTGTGTGAATGCTGTCATGGCGTGCGGCTTGCCAAGGCCGCTTTTGAATGGACTGACTCGCTCGTCACCTTATGGCCGTCGATTGATGCGGTTTCCCGCACAGGTGAGTTATGGCGCATCCTTCGTTTCGCTCGTACATTCACTGATGTTATTCATACTAGAATCTCATAAAACCTCATCGAGGTTTTATAGCCCGACAGGGCGTCAGATTCTGTATACAACAATAGTTGTAGTAGCCGGATATGACCGGTTGCCCCGGTGTTTGTCGAGGTTCACCGAGGGGTGATAATTTATCCCCTCACTTCTTAAGCGAGTTCGGAGACCATTTTCACGAAACTTTTTTCAGTTTTCTAAAATTTTCTTCAGTTTGCACAAAATCCTCGCTTTTCTGCAGGAGATTGTCATATAAGGCGTACCAGACTCTTTGGCTAACTGATGCACCGAATAGCCTTGAAAGTATATGGCGGTTATGAGTTCTCGCTCATCTTGCTGTAGCATTTCAATGGCCTTGTGCAGTTTGCGGTAAATAATGTTCGTTAATGCAAGCTCCTCAACACTCGGCTGCAGGAAATCGTATATCTGTTCCTCACCGGTAACCCCGCCATCAGCAAAATCTTCATACTTCAGTACGAAGTTGCGGGAATCTTTTTCGACCAGCGTACGTTCTTGCCGTCTCATTTGGCGGTAGACACTGTATACTTCTTCGGAAACACAGATTTTTTTTCGCCGTTGATGATTATGTAATAATTCTCTGCCATTACGCAGATCCTCCTTATTCTGAATTTTGGTGAAATCAAAATTCAGAACGGAGGTGCGCGGATCATATACCAAACATACGGGCAGCAAAAAACGCACCTAGTCGTGATTTCCTTGCAGCCGACGGCTACATAGTTCACAACTAAGTGCGTAAATATTACGCTATTCTGTTTTCTTGGATTTTTGTTTTGGGGTTATATCAAGAACATTCTGTTCGATTTATGTTTATACTTTTGGGGCACGCTATGCTAATAGCCATAGATTTGTCTCCGTAAAACCGTATTCGTTAAGATTGAAGTGCAAAAATGCAGAACATTACTCTTCTAAGTTCATTTTTCCCTTTACTTTTTTCGGAACATCAATCAGTCCAAAACGATAGAACATCGCATAGATATAGGACACACCTCGAATGTCACCCAACGCTTTCGGACGGCTAACCACTTCGCCAGACTCTTTTATATTATTAAAAGCCAGCAACACTGAGCTCCACGCCAGACTTTTGCTGCTTTTTCTGCGGTCAATCCATATTTCCTTCGTAAATTCGCCATCATGTCCGATTTTTAATTTATAGCTGAACGGTAAACCTGACATCGTTTTTAATCTACAATCGCGAAACATGACCTCACATTTCCAGAGCGTTTCTTCAGACAGACTCTTTTTCAACCTGGCAACAGCTTCCCGTTGCTGTACTGCAGTGAAATCTGTATCCCCTCGCAAATACTCATAATCTAGTTTTCTCCTCTATACCGTTTGAACAACCTGCTTTGTTTACGTGCTGCTCTTACCAACAAACGAATTCCTCAATTGCCTAGTAGAAAGCATCTTCCTCCTGACACACTCGTTTTTTGAGCGTATTATAACATCGTTTCAATAGATTCTTTTATTTGATAATATCGCGGTATCTATACTCTGTTATAGTTTCCTTGTTTTTATAAACAGCGGATAATACCTTCCCTGACTGTCAATGGGGATTTGCATCACATATGCTTCTTGACTACTCCTATTATATCCACCAACAAACAAATCGTCATTATTGGGTATAAATGTATTCGACGCATATACTACAGCCGCATTCAGTTGCTCTTGAGTTACTGTCAATTCGAAATGCTTTTCGCCATAACTTGAACGACACCCATATGCTTCGTAGGCACCGCCTATACTATAGTCTCTAAAACTACGCGGATAATTCGTCGCATTCTCCTGAGTTACATATACACACATTCTATATACATTTGACTCCCGCGTCTGTACTTCACAGGTGTCACTAGCGTCTACTCTAATAGTGCTCCAGTCGCTCCACATGCTATAATTAATTGACGGCACAGCGTCAGCAACTTCGATTCCTGCTGGTTTGACTAGAATAGCAGTCAATATTACAAACAGAGCAACAAAAGAAACTGCAAATATCGCCAGCTTTCTGCCTTTTAGCTTGCTTCATATAATCGGCCCTATGTATTGATGCATCTCAAACTTGCTATGAGGTTCTTCGCTCTTTAATTGGCCGGTTTTGTGAGTTGTGAGAATGTTCCGCACTGTTTAACAATCCGTATATTTATGCACTGCTCTTGCCTATTAACTCCAAAATTCATTCATCGCAACGCATCCCAGCATGCAGCCAAGTCCGTTATGGAGCATATCATCCCACTCAAACCAACCGAGGCGGAACACAAGCTGGCTTGTTTCAATCAGTGCCGAGAAGGCAAATCCGAGCAGAAAGCCTCGCCACGGGCTGATTCGCTTACCCGCTGTAAGTGGCAACAACAATCCCATAGGGAACAACAGGATGCAATTGAGTGTAATTTGTTTGAGCAGGCGCACATTGCCTTTGGTTATAACATCGTACCACGACCAAAACGGGATGTATTTAATTATCCGCTTGCCGGGATTTCGCGTAAGCAGTGTTGACGCAACAACAACATACATAAACGATAGGAGCAGCACCGTTGACGCTGCGCGAAGCTTGGTAAATTGCGGATTAACACGGTGTGCAATGAGCGCGCAAATGGACACCGTGATGATGACGGCAGCAAATATCTCCGCCTCCCGTGCCGTCCACTGGTTATGTTTCATTATGGTCTGGTATATATCCGTATAATCACCTCGTGGCAAGAATATTTGGCATAATTGGTCATTTAATTTCCAATACTGTAGAAACCTGTTGACCCTTTATTAATCATATCTTCAATTGATGGGTAAATTGTGGAAACGGGTGTCATCGTAGATTCAGTGGGGACAATAGATGCTGAATCGGTCAACGCCGAATCTGTAGGTACTTGATGCTCTATATTACTTACAGGCTTTATAGTCCCGTTTATGTAGCACCGCAGTGTAACTATAATTATTGCAACTAGTATGCATAAAACTATGTTCGATACAACAACCCATGCATTCCATTTTTCGCGGGGTTGATTCTCTACCATTCTCTGATTATTCGCTTCCTTTCTTTCTGTCTGGGCGGCTTCTGCATCTATATCTTTTACGTATTCCGATATCAGTCCACACGGCATATTACTTTATTTCAGCTTTTCGAGAATCTCATCTGCCGTCATACCGGATGCCAGCAGCTTTTTCAGCACAGCTTCGGCCTCGACCTTCTTAGCATCCTCGGCGGCCTTCGCCTCAGCGGCAGCCTTCTTGGCCTCCAGCTTTTGCGATTTCTTTCTCGGTCTGCTTAATCTCTGCCTTCTGCGGCTTTAGACTTTCACGCAGAGACTTGATGTCGGTTTTCAGCTCTTCAATGTGGGCGACAGTCTTAGAGACGCCCTCTTCCAAGAGAGCCTTGTCCTTCTGCAGCTTTGCCAGCTGTGCATCGAAGTCGGTCTTGGCGTGATTCTTACTTCCTTTTAGTTCTGGGCATGAAAGAACACCTCTTTTCAATGATAACTATGATTATTTTAATTGTTCATTTGGGATATGCGGAATTCCCGTACTTAATTCATGCTGGTCATAAGAAAGTTTGAGCATTTCTCGCAGTTCATTATAGCCTTGCATACAGCCTTGGCTTTGCAGAACCGGCAATGCTCACCCGGCACCAGTTCCCCGTCCGGTCCCGCCGCTTCGATGGCTTTGGGCTTTACGTAGGTTTCTGCCCATTCGATCAGTTCAGCGACGGAGATCTCAGCGCTGTCTACGTTTCCGATACGCGGCTGGTAGATCGTCATGACCACGCTCTCCACGTCCGGAAACAGGAAACGGAAATTGCTATATGCGCCGTAAGCGTAAATGCAGATCTAAGGCAATACCGCACAACTGCTACGATACGCATTACCGGGCGGCCATTTTGTAAGAATCAATTAGGTCGCCCGTGCTTTTTGCTCGCAGGAGCGCACTGATTCAAGCTGCCAGGCAGGGTCTGTCAGCCAGAATCAGATTCGCTAACGCGAACATGATATTGAATTTGGCTCTCTGCTTTTCGAGCCCTCGGTATCGTGTTTTTCGGAAACGCAGCTGTTTCTTGACGACACCGAATACGTGCTCCACTTTCGCGCGGACAGAGGACTTTGCGTGTTCTGCTTTCTTTGCGGCATACTGACCGCTTTTGCTCAGCTTTTTCACTTGGGATGGACGGCGGTTGATTCTGTATTTGATCTTGCGACCAGCCTTGTTGCGGATGATCGCATCGCCGCGCTTTTCTGCTCCGAGGTAACCGCTGTCGCCATATACTTCATCTTCATCTCCGGTCAGCAGCTTGGATGTTTCTGTGGCGTCATGGACATTAGCTGCTGTTGCCTCCACGGTATGAACCAGTCCGCTGTCCCTGTCAACGCCGATATGTGCCTTATAGCCGAAGTGCCAGGTATTGCCTTTCTTCACCTGATGTGCATCCGGGTCCCGCTTCTTTTCCTTATTCTTGGTGGAAGAAGGGGCGGAAATAATGGTGGAATCCACGATCGTTCCCTTTTTCAGAATGAGACCTCGTTCCATAAGTGCGGCAACCACCTGAGAGAACAACTTCTCCTGCAATCCGTTCTTAATCAGCAGATTGCGAAAACGACCAAGGGTATCTCCGTCCGGAACCTGATTACTGGAATCGATGCCGCAGAAATCCGAAAACGCACGGCTGTCGATCACCTCTGCTACGGTTGCCTCATCACTCAGGTCATACAAATTTTGCAACAAGTACAGTCGCAGCATGGTCTCCAGCGGATAGGGTTTGTTGCCGCGCTCTCCTTTGTAATAGCACGACTGGATCAGGCATAGCCATTCCTTCCACGGGACGATCCGTTCGATCTGAGTCAGAAACTCTTTCTTCTTTGTCCGCACCTGTGCCAACTCATCGCTGAATGCGGAAATCGTCATCTGCTTATCCATAATGCTATTATATCACATCCTGCCGTTCCTGGCACTTTTTGTGCGGTGTTGCCTTAAGTTTCTGCCTGGAAAAGAAAGCCGGATCATACCGGCTCTCCCCACAATACTGCCGTATTTTTTCGATAATACCATACATATCCCGCTCACGTAAATTTGATATAGCTTCAACCATGTGTATCAATTCACTCCTCAGTTCTGCAACTGAATGATATTTCATGGTAAAGGGAGCATCTGTTTCTAAAAAGTATGGATTCTCCTGGTATTGCCTTTATTGTTTCTTGACCTGACTTCGTTCTCAGCATTTTGGGGTTTATGGAAAACAAAGCACCATTCTCAATGGCCCGTTTTCGCTCCGAAGCATTTCCAGTAAACCAATGGAAGATGCATTTACATGTCTGAAAGGTCCTCGCTCTCTCTAGTTCATCTATAACAGCACCTGCTGCCTTAACAGAATGAATGGATAGCACTTTATTTCCTTGCTCCGTGCAGGCTTTTACAATTGCACGAAAACATTCTACCCGCTCATCCTTGGATGATATAAATGCAGAATTAAAGTCAAGTCCAATCTCACCGATGTATTGTACCTTTGGCATTAGGCTCAAGAATTCGCTAATCTCCCTGCCCGCTCCATTACCAATTGTGGATGAAATCCAAGTCCAACTCTGATATTCTTAAGCCCTGAACAGAATCGTAGCTCTCTTTCAAAAGCCTTTGGAGTCGTACCAACTGCTATGATTCCTATATCTGAAGAACGAAAATCACGTATTAGCAATTGCATGTTTTCCATCAGGTCCAAATGGAAATGGGTATCAATTAACATCTCTCTTTCTCCAGACTGTCCTGAATCCACTGATCTACTTCCATAAGACCACGATAATAAGTATCAGCAAGCTGCGTCAGATAAATATCGTCCATATCAAGCGGTCCAGGCTTATGAATAAGAGCATTCTTCGCACTTGGGTTTTTTTCAGTCTTTCTATTGCATACTGGAAAGAACGAATCTGCTCACCCTTTGACTCCCGATTATTCACCAATACCGTGACATTCGAATCCATATAATCTGATGGATCAAAATCATCAAATGCTTTATGCATTGCAGCTCTCCTGATAATACATGGAAGGCAATGCCCACAGTGGTTTGACTTTCCGCTTTGAATACTAACGCTATTAACAGAAGAACATGAATAAGACTGTCCCATAGCGATCTTGAGTACTTCTTTATTCAAGCATTCTTCTGCCATCTCGCCCTTTGTTTTATTCCAATAGGGGTTCGAGATAGAAAAGCCAAAAGATATCTGAGACTACTTCGTTCCATAATTTCAAATAAAAAGGATGCGTGGTCCTTGTACTGTGAGATCCAAGTCTCAAATATTCAAGCGGAACATTGAGTGCAATCAGACCATTTTCAGGCATAAACAACTGTGTGCATTCCTTAACACCACTCATGGCAAATAACGCAATGGTGATAAATAGGAATGACCGGCTCCGCTGATTTAAATCTGCACCTGCATCCGGAAATTCTACTCCATCAAGATTAGTCCAATAATAAGCGTTTTCGTGTGGAACATCGCTATATTTCTCGTCAAGAACAGAAATCAGGTCCGTCTGCCAATGTCTTACACGGCTTTCTCCTGCATGACTAACCAATAGCGTCGGCTGCCCCTGCTCCATATAATTGATTGCTGCAATGAGGCTATCCATTCCCCCTGAAAACAACGAGGCAATTCTATACTTATCTGTTCTATGCTCAAATTTGTCTTCATGCGCCAGTGTTAATTCACGCTTTGTGAACTCTATTGACCACAAATCACCCGTCAGGAATTTGAGCATACGCTCAAATGTTCTTTGATATGCACTCCAGTGATCATCGAAAACTGGGACAGAAAGAAGAATCTCCCTTGACCAAGAATCCTGAGCCTGACTTGTTCTGGAGATTTTCATATCGGCCATGTATACAAGAAGGCCTAAAATAATCGCATCAAATCCAGCCTCTGACGGATAGATATTTTGTTTCCTTAAATCATCAATCGTCCTTTGTAAGCCATAACGAAAAGAACCAGACGATGTCAAGATAGGAATTTCAACGTTTACCGTGCTATATTCTTGGATTGTTTCGGCTTTAAGAGCTTGTAGATCTTTATCGAAAGATGCGATTAAATGGTATCTATACATGCTCAATCACCTACCCCTTCCAGAATTTCAAACGTTGTCATGTAGACCCTATCCGTTATCTCCTTTGCCTTTTCATTAGTCAGTTCTGTATTATCTCTTCGTACTTGCGCAAACGCATCCGATACACTTTGTTCTATCAACTGCTCAACCGCATCCTCAATATGAGCAATTTCATCTAATGTGTCGGAAAACCTGATGGCGTTATTCGCGATGCCGTTCATTATTTGCTGCATCACAACCTTTGACATATATCTTTGCAGAACCGAATCGATTTCTTCTTGTGAAAGATTTTCTGTCGGTTTATTCATTAATTCCGGGTTGTCTGCAACCGTATCATAATAAGCAGACCTGGAAATACCTTCATCTTCTGGCCCGCCATCAGGGCAAATGAACTGCGCTACCTTGATGAAGAATTCCGCTGCTTGTAGGCCTTCAAGATTCTCTATTGACAGGAGCCTGGCTACTTCTCGCAATCCACCGGGGCCTGCAGAGTATGCAGGACTCCATATAACCGCGCTGTGCTTGTTCTGGAAGACCCTAAACGTTTCGTAGCATTAGAACTACCACCAAGCGATCTGCTGACATAATGCGAAACGCCCCTTCTCATTGACGAGCTATCTCGTCCGCCACCAGATGTAAAATGTGTAAACGATGTTCTGGGGCCTCTGAAACGATTAGGATCAGCATCTGGTGGTATAGGCTGCGTTGGCAGTTGAGGAGGAATTGTTGTTGGTTGTGCAGGCACGGCAATTGGGTCAGATCCTCCAGGGACAGGATCACCTTCCAGCCATGTAGGAACTAATGGATTATGCCCGTTTTGACCACTATTCCTTGTCGATGTCCCCATAGGTTATTACCTCATTGCACTAATCGCTGCGCTCTTCACCAACGGGTTAGTAGCTTTCTCCGATATTCCTTTACGGAACTCCTCAAGCTTTATTCCTGCATCAGAATCTTTGGGAATACATTCTTCCCATCCACTGATTGCCCACATTCCTAAATTTTCAGGCGGGAGAGTCAGCAGAAAATCCACTAAACTATTCTGTAGTTCTGTCCTGACCTTTACAAACACCCTCAGTCCTTCGATAATCTTGGGAACTTTCTGGGTAGAAAGATTATATGTATAAACAGCCTGAGTAACTACGTTGAATATGTACTTGGCATCGGGATTTTCCAGGTTTTTAATCTGATCAATTTTGCTTCCAGCCGGGAATTTTCCGCTGCGGACGGCATAAATCAGTTCTCTCAGCCTTTCCTCCTGTGTGCTAAAGAAGAAATCCTCCTTCTCAGTGCAAGCGAAGTAGTACGGTCTCAAATCTACTCCCGCAAGTGACGGTTCAATGTTCATCCACGCTTTTTACAGCATCATCTTCAAGTGCATCACTGAATTCTTTTGTTTTTAAATGTCACTTTCGGAGCCGTCGGTTCGACTTTTTGAATCCTGCTTCTTTGATTTCCCCTTCTTGATTCCCCAGTCCCAGCCTGTTCATCTGTACTTTCTTCTTTTCCTCAGGTTCAGGAATCTCATCAAATGCCGAACATGTTCCATCCTCATTCAGCTCTGCTGCTATCGCCTTGTAAAGTTATAATTGTATTGTTCAGCAAGCATCATCTTTGCAAGAACAGGC
>VOFG01004109.1_pt1 | contig 16560 bp, 28 predicted proteins | sample 5384171 | NCBI WGS metagenome assembly VOFG01 (sample SAMN12384726, study PRJNA508395) | human gut metagenome | isolation source: healthy gut F | host: Homo sapiens
TCAGAATATGGATTCTTATCCATTGCAGCTTTAAACTCCCTCTTTGTATGCATGCCTGATAGTAAAAATAGTGTTCAGATCGCCTGCCTGACATATGTCCTATCAGTATAGCATCCGCGTCCTGAAAGCAAACTCTTCGGACAAACTTACGATATAAAAACGAAAGAAAATCTTAAAGTTTTGAAAATATGTGCCTAATAGCAGGTATCAGCAGAATGATTTCCGAAAAATGTGACAACCGTTCAGTGAAAATCCGTGCTGTAGTATGGAATGATCAGATAATCTCCGGCGTGGATATCGTCTGCATCCTGTAGTGATTCATTTCGCAGACCTCGTCGATATAATCCTGACAGATGTATAATGATTATCCATATAGCGGCCGGAAATAGCGGAAAGCGTATCTCCCCGGAATATACCATAATGCTGCTGAAATACTTATAATGGACAGGTTCGGAGGATGCCTGCGCTCTGGATAAAAATCGGTTGTCAAAATACCGATAAAGACCGCGATAGGGTCGCTGCAAGGCTGAAAAGATCCGTTTGGTCAGTTGTCTGGTTCTGCGCAGGTGGTTGCGATAGGAACGCTCCTGATATGCTGCTACTGCTCTGGCGGTCTGAAAATAGGTGCTGTATGTTGTGTTCATAGAAATCCCTCCTGAGTACAATCGAACATACGGTTTCGAACATATGTTTCTATACATGGATTATATCGAACGTACTTTCGAATGTCAACAGGAAACGGTAAAAATCGAACACTTCTTCGGAATGTATGTTTGCTTTTTTATCAGGGGTATGTTATACTGAATTTACATTAAAATGCAGAAAGGAATTTTCTATGGCACAGAGAAAGATCACTGCAAAACAGCAGGAAATTCTTGATTATATAAAAGAAGAAATTTTAAAAAGGGATATCCGCCGGCAGTTCGTGAGATCTGCGAGGCAGTTCATTTAAAATCCACGTCTTCCGTTCATTCTCATTTGAGACGCTGGAGAAGAACGGATATATCCGCAGGGACCCGACTAAGCCACGCGCGATTGAGATTACAGACGACAGCTTTCAGGCTGTTCGCACAGAGATGACGAGCCTTCCGGTTGTCGGCAATGTTGCAGCCGGACAGCCAATCCTTGCCGAAGAAAATATCGAAAGCTATCTTCCGATTCCGGCAGAATCCGTGCCGACCGGTGAGCCGTGCTTTGTGCCTGAATGTCCGCGGCGATTCTATGGTAAATGCCGGAATTCTGGATGGTGACCAGATTTTTGTACAGTGTTGTCAGGAAGCCTATAACGGACAGATCGTGGTTGCGCTGATCGATGACTCTGCTACAGTAAAACGTTTCTATAAAGAAAGGATCACATCCGTCTGCAGCCGGAAAACGATACGATGGATCCGATCATCGTAGACGACTGTCAGGTAATCGGACGTGTGTTCGGAATGATGCGGATCTTCCATTGAAATCCTCATTCCGCAGGCGCTTTATGCCGAATGCAACCGCGAGCAGAACTTCCCCTTGCTTACGATATCACTGCTTAGACGCTGCGGCACAAAGCAGCTGTACAAAAAACAAGCTTAATATGTTTGGTGATTGCTTAATCTTACGGGTGTCTCCAGCCTTAACGATTGAATATTTCAAATGTGACGAATTTCGATATGATGTTTTTCCCGATAAGCTGTCCGGACGGATAAATTCTGCTGTTCAATCCATCGCAACCCGTGTGATAGAATGAATGCAGTGTTTCGGGATGGTACAGAATCATGGAGGGATGCAACAACCGATGTATTTGTCAATCCAGCCCGTGGCCGGGAAGCGGATCAAAAGTTGCTTTCAGAGCAGAACTATCGATCCGGGAGATCCAGGGTGCGTTCGGCTTTGAGAACCCGCAGGCGATCTACAAATGGGTCTCCGGAAAATCGCTGCCGAGCCTGGACAACTTTGTTATTCTCAGCCGACTGTTGCATACCAGCATTGAAAATATCCCGTCATTGACGGGGATATTCCTCGTTTAGGGGTTTTTTAAACCAAAGGTTCAATGACTTCCTCTCTCTCCGCCTTATAATCGTGTCACAAGGAACTGATGCGAAGGAGGCGAATACATCATGAAAATCACATCGGCTTATGCCAATAAACTGCTCAAAAGCCTGACGGACGAGAAATCCTACTGGGAAGCCAAGGAAGCCGCATCCCGCACTTATGTTGCCGCCGTCGGTGAGGAACCGGTTATCCCGGAGTATGACTACACCGATGTTTCTGCGACATTAAAAGAGATCGACCGTAAAACCGTCATCATCAAACATGCTCTGAACCTGGCCAACGCCACCGCAAAGATCCCTGGTCGGAGATATCGGAAATGAGCGTTGACAGCATCCTGGTAAGAATGGCACAGCTTAACTCTCGCAAAGTGACCTGGACGTTATGCGGAAATGTCTTCCGAAAATGAGGGAATCTTCCATGCATTCAGCTCCAGAAATGCTGTTCCTGAATACCGCTACACCAATTACGATCCAGAGCTGGTAAAACAGGATTACGAACGCATTTCCGGCGAAATCATGGAAATGCAGATTGCCCTTGACCGGTACAATCAGACGTTCCTGTTTGAAGCGGACATTTAAAGAATTTTCCGTACAGGGTCTTTAAAAAATGCAGATGGGATTGTTAACGTTCAGTGACATGGATTGTTTTCTTATTTTTTTATCCGTTGTATCTTTCGGTTCATGGTACGCTAATCAGCAAATATCAATGGGTAAATCCCCTGTAGAAAACCCGTGAGCGATCACACCGGTGCCGGGTACGGTTTCAGCACCACGGCTGCGGAATGTAAATTTTGCAGCCTTTTCCTTACAGACAGCTATCACAAAGGAGGATCCCATGAAAAATTTCCTGAGACTCGACGGTCTGTCCATCCTGTCCGTCCAATATATGTATATTGATTACAAAGACTACCTTTGCGGATTCCCTGCTCGCACAGAACCATGTTTCCGTAGCGGTTCGAAAACGAATTCTCACGGACGATTCCTCATACCGATCATTCTCTGCAAAGTCAGGAAGAAAGACACGGCGGATTTGAAAATCCATGGAATTGCTATGCAATAAGATGCTGCTTTTCGGACACAACGATTACATGGAATTCTGCAATAGCATCATGGAAACACTGAACAGAATCGGGTGCCGCATGAAGAAATCATTTGTCCCGATCAGCAAACAGAGTAAGAAAGCACAAAAAGCGTACCATTCCCCAGCGTTCCACCTGGGGCATCCTGAACCCGGCACGCGGACCATGCCGAACGGCAAGGCATACAACCGGAAGAAGCAGAAAGCGAACGACAGAAGCGGCAGGGAATCCTTCTTCGACTCCCCCGCCGCTTCCTTTTTTTCTTTGCAGTTTCATCCATTGCGGTTTTCTCCTTTCCCGTAATATCCCTGATACGACAGTTATATCACGGAACGGAAAAGGCCGCATTTAACCAACGGTTTCATTTTTCAGGAAAAAGAAAGAAGTGCAAGCTGCCTGCACTTCTTCTTCAAATAACCAATTTGAAAAAACGGACGCTATTTGTTTTGATATAAAAAGCATGTTTCATAAATAAAAGGAAAACTACAACTTCTTCCAGAAAAGCGTCCACGTCGATCTGCTAGCCGTCTCTCCAGATACGCTCGAGATCATAGAACAGTCGGTTTTGACGGTCAAACACATGTACGACGAGATCGCCGTAATCCATCAAGATCCAGTTTCCGGTCGGATAGCCTTCCATGCTTTTAAGGAATAGCCGGCTTTGGTGAGTTGTTCGTCTACATTGTCCGCCATTGCCTGCACCTGGTTTCGGTTGTTTCCGTTTGCAATCAGGAAATAATCTGCCAGAACGGAAACCTTTGCGATGTCGATCAGGGTAATATCCTCGGCTTTTTTATCTTCCAGCGCTGCGATCGCAAGCTGCGTCATTTTAGCTGCCTGTGTCATACGTTTCCTCCGTTTTTATAAAATCATAGGTTTTCTGTGTCATGAGTCGATCTCCATATTTCCGCCCTTTAAATAGCTTAAGGTGTTCTCCAGCGCCATGATGAGTGCTTTGTCAAGATCTTCAAAAGCGATCCTTCGATTTCCGGAAGATTTGGAGCCTGCTTTCTGCCGGGCTCGATATAATCCGACAGCCATACGATTTTTTCCAGCAGGGACATATCCGGCCGTCCGGTCGTATGGTTCAAAATCGCGTTCAGGATATCAGGATCTGTCACGCCGTATTTTTTGGAAGCAAGATAGCTTCCGACCTTTGCATGCAGTAAAAAAAGGATTCTTTTTTCTTCTGCAGGATTGATCGGGAGATCGTGCTTTTTACAGATTGAAATCTTTTTTCATTGTTTAAGCATTTCGCGCAGTCGTGGAGCATGCCGGCAATCAGCGCGCTGTTTAAGTCTGCGCCGTAGCACATTGCAAGGGAAGCCGCGGTATAGGCGACGCCGAGCGTATGTTCATAACGCTTCGGGTCGAGCTTTTTCCATCGCCTTACGTATTTTTTTTCAGATCCGGCTCTTTCATTTAAAAGACTCCTTTCCATCCCTGTAATACCCGTTTTTTTCCAGAAAGCTGCGGACGCGTTCCGGGACGAGATAACGGACGGATGTTCCTTTTGCAGGTGATCCCGCACCAGGGTAGAAGAAATTTCCACATGAAGGGACGGCATGAAACGGATATCCGCGCGGTAACGGGACGCGAGGGATTTTGCCTGCAGCATCAGCGCAGAATCTTCCCTGCCCTGCCGGACGGAGGCTGCCGTAATGCACTGAGTAAAATCTGCTCCGGATTTTTCCAGAATTCCATCTGAACAGCGTGTCCGCACCGACAATATAATAAAGTTCGCCCTCCGGATACTGCGCATGCAGTCGGGTAATCGTTTCACAGGTATAAGAATTGCCTTCTCTTACAATTTCCATGTCGGAAACGCAAAAATAAGGGTTATCTGCTATGGCGAGCTGTACCATCTGAAAACGAATTTCTCCAGGCAGGATCTCCTCCTGCCGTTTCATATAGGAACAGCCGCTTGGAATGAACAGAACCTGATCCAGTCCATAAAAGCACCTCGCCTGCTCTGCAAGCAGCAGGTATGCCGTTATGGATCGGATTGAAGGTGCCGCCTAAAATACCGATTTTGCTCATAGGCTACCGCCTTTATCCATGGGTAAAATAACTGTTACAGGGGAAGTTCGATTTTCTTGTGGTCTTTGCTCTCTTTGTAGAGAACGATTTTCTTGCCGATGACCTGAACAACGGTAGAGTGTGTGCGCTCTGCTACGATAGCCGCGATTTCTCTGGGATCGTCGAAACAGTTCTTCAGGACAGAAATTTTAATCAGCTCTCTGGTATTGAATGCTTCTGCAATTGCTGCCGTGCATTCCGGGGTCAGGCTGGATTTGCCGATCTGAAAAATCGGTCCAGGCTGCTTGCGAGCTTCATCAGATATGCTCTCTGCTTACTTTTAATTCCTTCATGGGAGTCCTCTCTTACTTATAATAATCAAAGGATAAGCCGTACATCCGAACCGTATCGCCTTCCTGGATTCCAAGCTCCTCCAGCTTGTCCAGAATGCCGGCATCTTTTAAAAATCCCTGGAAGAACGCAAATCCCTTTTCGGATTCGAGGTTGGTATAGCCAAGCATTTTTTCGATGCGGGGACCTTCTACGACATATTCCTGTTCGAGTTCGTCATAGGTAACGGTATAAGGTTCGTCAGAAACCGCAAGTGCCATTTCCGGGAAGTACTCCTGCTCAAATACAGTCGGCTTTTTCGTCGAGACCGTCCAGCATCTGACGGACATGATAGAGCAGCTCGTTGACGCCCTTGCCGCTGACTGCGGAAATCGGGAATACATCAATGCCCTTGGGACCAAATTCCCTGCGCAGCTGTTCGACCGGGGATTCTTCAAGATCGTAAATCGCATCGGTTTTGTTGGCTGCGATCACCTGGGGCTTTCTGGAAAGCTCCTCGCTGTAATTGGCAAGCTCTGCGTTGATCGCATAGATGTCCGTGATCGGGTCGCGTCCTTCTGTTCCGGCTGCATCGACAACGTGGATGAGCACCTTGGTACGCTCGATATGGCGCAAAAATTCATGGCCGAGACCGACGCCTTCGGAAGCGCCCTCGATCAGTCCCGGAATGTCTGCGATGACGAAGCTCTTCATATCCGGCAGATCGACAACTCCGAGGTGCGGATTTAAGGTTGTAAAATGATAATTTGCGATTTTCGGTCTTGCGTTGCTGACACGGGATAACAGGGTGGATTTTCCGACGTTCGGGAATCCAACCAGTCCAACATCTGCGATGACCTTTAATTCAAGTGTCAGTTCAAGCTCCTGTGCCGGCTGACCGGGCTGTGCATATTTCGGCTGCCTGCATCGTACTGGTCGCATAGTGCTGGTTGCCGTTTCCGCCGCGTCCGCCCTTTAATAAAACGACTTTACGGTTGTCGCCGGACATATCGGCGATGACCTTGCCGGAATAAAATTCTTTGATAACAGTTCCTTCCGGAACCTTGATATAGATATCGTCGCCGTCCTTGCCACGGCAGTTTTTCTTACCGCCTTCCTGGCCGTCTCCGGCTTTATATTTTCCAACATGTCTGAAATCGGTCAGGGTATTTAAGCCTTCGTCTACGATAAAATGACGTCGCCGCCATGGCCGCCGTCGCCGCCGTCCGGACCGCCTGCCGGAACATATTTTTTTCACGACGGAAGGAAACGTGGCCGTCGCCGCCCTTGCCGCTTCTGACATATATTTTTGCTCTGTCTGCAAACATACTCTGATTCTCCAAATGATATAATGAAACACCTGTCCAGCAGGGTTTTCATGTCTGCGGTTTGTCGCAAAAAGCAACTTCTTTTCATATTCGATAAAAAGACCCCAAACGTGCGTCTGGGGCCTTTTTGGAAATGCGGCCCGCCCATTTGTGCGTCCGCTTATGGTTTTGATAATGCTTACTGTTCTACGGGATATACGGAAGCCTGTTTCTTGTCTCTTCCCTTCTCTCGAACTTCAGTACGCCATCTACCTTAGCAAATAATGTGTCATCGCCGCCGATGCCAACATTGATGCCGGGATGAATCTTGGTTGCGCTGTCTGTAAAGAATGTTACCAGCCTTTACAAACTGTCCGTCCGCTCTCTTTGCACCAAGGCGCTTGATTCGGAATCTCTGCCGTTCTTGGTAGAGCCGACACCCTTCTTATGAGCAAAAACTGAAGGTTCATATTGAACATTTGTTTACACCTCCTCGAATTTCAGCCTCAGGAATTTTTTCCCGTACTGTTTTTCAATGCCTGTCAGACCAAGGATCATGGTATCAAGCAAAAGCTTTGCCCGATCGCTGACCGGGGATTCAAATACTACATCAACCAGGCCTGCCTCGTCGTTTGTCACTACATTCATTGTATCGTCCGTATAACTTTCGATCGCATTGAGCGTATTGAAAACGAGTACGGAAACCGCCGCACAGATAATATCTGAACCGGCATCCGCATAACCGGCATGCCCGATGCAGTTAAACCCTGATAGGAATCCTTTGTCTTTCGAATTAGAATCGTCGTCATAAAACATACCGTCGCAAAATCTGATGATTAAGCGTTGATTTTCTCGATTTTCACCTGAGTGTATGCTTGTCTGTGACCATTCTTCTTGTGGTAACCGGTCTTTCTCTTATACTTGTAAACGATGACCTTCTTGCCTTTGCCTTCGCCTACTACAGTAGCGGTTACGGTTGCACCTGCTACGTCAGCGCCGACCTTTAAGCCGTCATTGCTTACTGCGATTACCTGATCAAATGTTACAGTTTCACCGGCTGCTGCGCCAAGCTTCTCAACCTTCAGAACATCGCCCTCAGCTACCTTGTACTGTTTGCCACCTGTTGCAATAATTGCGTACATCTGGGACACCTCCTGTCAAGCGTTAAAATAATTAACGTTACTCGCTAACTTTGGTGGCGCTGTTACAGCGCACTTATACCTCGTTACGCGGCATACTTCAGTATAATAGCATTCCACCTAAACACTGTCAAGTATTTTAACTTGATTTTTTAAATTTTCTCGAAAAATGTTACTGTTCACATGTGCTATTCGCAATACAATAGAATGCGCGCTCTGCAATGCAGATTCTGCAGCTTATAAGAGATCGAGCAGTCTCTGGAAATATTCCGGCAGCGGCGCACTGGTTTCGATATACTCTCCTGTCCGCGGGTGGACAAAGACGAGGATCATCGCGTGCAGCGTCTGCCCTTCGAGCTTTGGAAACGGGCATTTTTTCGGACCATAAACGCTGTCTCCCAAAAGCGGATGACCGATTGACGCCATGTGGACACGGATCTGATGGGTGCGCCCGGTCTCCAAACGACATTCGATATAAGTAAAGCGTTCAAAACGCTTCAGGACAGTATAATGGGTGACGGCGCGTTTGCCATTCACCTGGTTGACCGCCATTTTTTTGCGATCGGCATTGTCCCTGCCAATCGGCGCGTCGATGATGCCTTCGTCGTCGGTCAGCACGCCGTGTACAATCGCCCGGTAGCGACGCGTGATCGTGTGGTCCTGCAAACTGCACGGCAAGCGCCTGATGGGCGGCATCATTTTTACAGACGATGACAGAGCCGGTCGTATCCTTATCGATTCTGTGGACGATTCCGGGGCGCAGCACGCCGTTGATGCCGGAAAGCTGTCCCCTACAGTGATACAGTACGGCGTTGACGAGGGTGTGGCTGTAATGCCCGGCTGCCGGATGGACGACCATATCCTTTGGCTTTGTTGACAACCAAAACGTCGCTGTCCTCATAGAGAATGTCCAGCGGGATGTCTTCCGGCTCGATATCCGGCTCCTGCGCTTTGGGCAACAGGAAAGATAAGTCATCTCCTGCTTTGACTTGATAGCTTGCTTTGACAGGCAAGCCGTTGATGCAAACGCGCCCCTCCTTGATCATTTTCTGGATAAAGAACGAGATAAAGAGGCGATCAGCGCTGCAATGCACTTATCGACTCTTTCTTCTTCCTGTTCTTCGGTAATCTGAAATCGAAATAAATCAGTTGTTTTCCTGTATCGGGTTTTCCATTATGCTTCCTTTTTTGAGTCCGGTTTCCTTCGTTTTAAAAAGTCAAAGTCCTTTTCCTCGAAATGCCCGAAAAAGGCGAGACAAAGACCTGCCGCGCAGACAAACGTCACATAGATATCAGCTACGTTGAAGATCGGGAAGTCGATCAGGCTGATATAGATAAAGTCCACGACATAATCCAGACGGATACGGTCGAAGAAGTTGCCGAGCGCTCCTGCCATCAAAATCGCCCCGAGGATATGGAGCATGGTATATTTCCGTGCGGCAGGCATGCGCCAGAGCGCATAGATGCAGGCGAGCAGAATCAGGCTCGTCATCAGTACAAAAAAGATTTTCTGATTTTGTAAAATGCCGAATGCGACCACGGTTTTCCAGATAGCGAAGCTCCAAAGCACCGGGAATCAGCGAAACCGGGCCTGATCCTTTAAGCGAAGGACAGCAAGGTGTTTTCGTGAACTGGTCAAACAAAACACCGATAATTGTGATCAGGAGATCTATAAAAAAACATTTTTTTCGCAGAAAAATTCATATCAGTCCTCATCCTTAAAGTTCAGTTCTTCGATGGCAGCTGTCATCTCTTCATCGGTTACGGTATCGTCGATCCGTGCATGTCCGATCCGATCTAACAGGACAAAACGGATTTTGCCGCCGCGCATCTTTTTATCGGACTTGGTCAGTGCTACGATTTTTGCAACATCCAGGTCATCTGCAGAAATCGGAAGGTTGAAGGGAACGAACATGTCGCGGATCTCGTAGTATTCTTCCATCTCGATGAGCTCTTTTTCCAGGAAATATAGGCAGCAGCAACGCAGCCGAGGGCGACGCATTCGCCATGCAGCATCTGAAAGCCGCTGTTTTCTCGATTGCATGACCGATCGTGTGTCCGAAGTTTAAGAGCGCGCGTTCGCCCTGTTCGGTCGGATCGTTTTCCACGACCGCTTTTTTGATCTCGCAGCTGCGCTTGATCATGGAAAGGAGCGTTTCCGGGTCGCGTTCGCAGATTTCATACATGTTAGAGATCAGCCATTCATAATATTTCGCATCTTTGATCAGACCGTGCTTCATGATTTCTGCAAAGCCGGAATAATACTGCCTTGCGTCCAGCGTCTGCAGGGTGTCGAGGTTCATGTAAACGAGTCTCGGCATGTGGAAAGCGCCTACCATATTTTTGTAGGAATCAATGTCTACACCGGTCTTTCCGCCGATGCTTGAATCCACCTGGGCGAGCAGGGTTGTCGGGATCTGGACAAAATCCACGCCGCGGAGATAGGTCGCTGCAGCAAAGCCGGTCATATCGCCGACCACGCCGCCGCCGAGGGCTGCGAGCATGTCCTTGCGGTCAAAATGATGCTCGATTAAAAAGCGTATAAAGTCTGGATGTTGGCGAGGGTTTTATTCTCTTCGCCTGCCGGAAATTCAAACACTTCTACCTGTGCAAAGGCAGAGGAAAAAGCTTCCTTGACCTGCGCAGCATAAAGAGAGCAACATTTGTGTCCGTAACGATGCAAATCTTACGCTCCGGTGCAGAAACCGAAAGTGCCGCGCCTGCAAGCTCTTCAAAGCCGATCGTCAGCACAATATCATAGCAGGGCTTTCCTTCACAGGATACCGTCAGTTTTTTCTTTCATGAAATTCCTCCTTCGGGAAAAAAGTTTCCGGGCAAACAGGGACAACCTGCCAGAATAGCAGGTTGTCCGCCTAAACAATAGAATGTACGCTCTGCGAGCATTCTATTGTCATGAATAAATCCGATGCTGCGCAGTCTTTGCGCTGGTTGCATCAGACATCCCTGACATCGAATGCGCCGCCGATAATTTCCTGAGAATCGCCGGAAATATCAACGCTTGCAGGGGTAATAATAAAAATAAAATGCGAAATCTTCTGTAAATGACCGTCGATTGCGTAACAGGACCCAGACGCGAAATCGATAATTCTCTGTGCAATATCAATGTCAAGCCCTTCCATATTGAGAACGACAGTGCGGTTTTCCAGAAGTGTTTCGGTAATTTCTCTGGCGTCTTCTACACTGGTAGGCTTAATGACCTGTACGTTCATACCGGGTACGCCGGATCTGCGCGGTGCAGGACGCATGGGAGTTACTTTCTGAAGCGCTTTTTTGGGCGTTCCTCTTCTTCATAAGAATCAGCCTTCTGAATGCTCTTGATTTTGGGTTTCTTCTCTACCGGCGCTTCGTCATAATCATCATATTCATCATCATAGTATCCATCATCTTCATCGTCGCCTAATTTCATATAGCCCAAAAATTTGTCCATCAATCCCATTTTCGAAACATTCTCCTTTTATTCCATATCGGCCACTGTCCGAGTACCGAATATCCCAGTACCGACTCTCACACAGGTAACCTTCTTCAATGGCTGTTTGGTAGTCGATGGTCATGCCCATCGATAAAACGTCCATAGAAACATTATCAACACTTTCCCTGTGCGATGTCAACAGATAATTTCTTCATCAGCTGAAAATAAACCCGGTTCTCTTCCGGCGTCTGCGTAAGCGGTGCAACCGTCATCAGCCCCGGATATGGACATTTGGAAGAACTGCGATCTGCCGCACCAGCGCGAGGGTATCCTTCGGGCGGATGCCAAATTTCTTCCTCCCCGGCACAGTTGATTTCCAGTAAAATATCTGTCTGCGCGTCTTTCTTGACGCTTTCTTTGCTGATTTCCTCCGCGAGGCGCAGGGAATCGACGCTGTGGATCATTGTCACTTTCCCGATCAGATATTTTACCTTATTGCGCTGCAGATGTCCGATCATGTGCCAGCGGATGTCTTTTGGAAGCTGGTCGTATTTATCGCACAGCTCCTGCACCTTATTTTCCCCGAAATCGCGGATCCCCACGTTGTAGGCTTCCTGCAGGGCGGAAAGCGGTTTTGTCTTGCTGACTGCAACCAAAAGGATGTCATCGGAGGTTCTCCCGGATTTTTCGCGGCTTCTGCGATATTGTTCTGTGTTTGTTTTAGATTTTGTGTAATCATGCTGTTCCTGCTCCATCCCTATCGTTCTGTTTTTGGTAAAGGGTCTGTATTTATTCATTGATCAGCTGATCTACGTCCACGCTCGAAGCGTCGAGCACGATATAATCGTAGGTGCTCAGACCGTAGGTGGTGTTGGATTTGATCAGCGCGTATTCGTCGTTCTGTTTTAAAATCTGGATTTCCTTAAAGTCGGCGTAGCCCTTGTTGATATTGAACACGCCGGTCAGGGAAGCCGTCTGGGATACTGTATAGCTTTCCGTCGATTCCGGTTTGATCAAATGGTCGCCGACACGCAGGGAGGAATCGTCCAGATAGTAATTCTCATCGTTTTCCTGATAAATCTGTGTCGCAACAAATTCCGTCGTCAGGGGAGCCGTTTTCTCCCGCCGTTTCGCGCAGGACACCGGTTGCGCCGTTGCTTCCGCCCTTTGTGATATAATCCTTCGGGATCAGGAAAAATTCCTGCGTCGTGATCGCGGGGGGAACCTTTAAACCGCTCTCGGAGTCAGATAAAATTTCCACGTCGAGAAAACGGTCGGTTGCAAAGGTGATCATGGAATTGTTTAATTCCAGCACTGCCAGGACATTTCCCTCGCCGCCGTTGTCGATGATGGAAACCTGTCCCCCAGGACTCATACTGGTTTTTGAGGAAACGCACTTTGACGTACTGCTCGTTCTCTAACTGCGCTGCTGTCGTGCGGTCGACCTGAATTACGATTCTCCAATTTTCGCTGGTGGAAAGTCGGTAGAGGGGGATCGGAGGCAGAGGTCAGCTCGTTGCTGATCAGCTGCGTTTTTTCGTAGTTGTCTTTTTGAAAGTCAGCGTCAGTCAAATCGGAGGGCGCTTTGTCTTCATAACCGTCGATCGAATAGGTAATAATGCCGGATTCCGGCGCATAACAGAGATTGACCGGTTGCGTACTCGCTGCATTGTTGATGACCTCGAGATTTTCCAGTACGTTAATGTTAGCGAGTTTTAAAACAGTGCCTTCCAGCTCATATTTGAAGTTGTAGACGCTGTTGAACTCATGGGGGGTAAAATTCGCGCAGAAGCCGGAAATACTTTGTGCGCAGCTCGCGCATATCGCTTTCCGACAGGGGAAGTGTTGTCCGCGTTCTGCTCGTCTAAGATTTCCTTGATCTGGACCGCTCTCATCTACGGTGCAAACAAGCTGATTGGCACTCGACACGTTCTTCACGGGCATAATAGTTGATATAGCCGTTGTAGGAGCTTGTCACAACCGTTTCATCGCGCAGGGCGATGGCCGTATAAATATTATCTACAGACAGCGCGCCCTCCTGTACGCGGTAGGCGACGACCTTCTGATCCCGGAGCAGATAACTCCCTGACGCAGATAATGATATAAACAAAAATCAGGAAAAAGATAAACGTCCCGAGATTGATATTGAAGGGTTTGCGGTACTGTCTGATATTTCCGTTATTCTGTCTTGCTGCCAAATAAAAACCTCCGGCTTTTTTTTCCAAAAATAAGCCCCGGCAGAGTTCCTCCGGGGCTTTTTTTCTTCAGAGTAGACCAGCTTCCGGCTGGCGGTAAGCTGAGATCTCCTGTTTCAATAAACTCATTTTATCAGATGGATACGATGATCTTGGACTTTAAGCTGTCGTCCAGTTCGGATTCATTCAGGGAAACGCTGAGTACGAAATCCACGCCAAACTTTTCGCTCATCTCATCCAGCTTTGCAACAACGCCTGTAATGTTCTGACCTTCCAGGTTTGCAATTTTCAAAAAGCTGTCAAAAATACATCTGCTCGAGGTCGTGATCCTGAGAGATGATGCCACTGACGAATCCGAGAAATGCGTCGCTGGAATCGATCATGTAGTCAGGAACTACGATCAGACGGATTTTGTTATTCAATTCATACATGTGTTTGGGACTTTGTCCAGATATACGATGCTGCCGTGCGCATCCTTTACCTCATTATTCACTTTGTCCAGAAGAAATTTTGTTTTACCCCTTGCCCTTTTCGCCTACGATTAACTGAACCATTGCAATCCCTCCTAAAGTATATTCCCTTTATATGTAAACATTACACATATAACATATAGGATATGTTTTATTATAGTGGATTTCGCCCAAAAAACAACCTTTATTTTCACTTCTGTTACTGTTCACTCACAGCTTTCCGAATGAACGGTGTAAGGGCTGAAACACCACACGCCACCCGATTAAGAAGTCGCCTGCTTCAGCAGGGCATTCATCTCTGTATACAGGATCCCGCGCTCCGCCGACTTTAAAATCACCGCAATATAAGGGTTCCCGGAGGTGTCGCGTGCAAGTAAAATCAGGCAGTTTCCTGCAGCACTTGTGGGCCGGTCTTTGCCGATTACCGTAACCCTGTCCGGCGCTGCGACATTGCCCGCCAGGTATTGATTGGTATTTTTGACGGAAAGCGTTTTTTCGTTGCCGTTTTTATCTGTATAGACGGTATCATAGCTCGTCATGCTGATGATTTCATTGACCGTGTCGTATTTGAGCGCCTCATTGAAAATCAGGTACATGTCGTACGCCGTGACGTAATGGTTCTCTGCATTAAGTCCGTGCGGGTTTACGAAATGGCTGTTGGTTGCACCGATCGCCTGTGCCTCTTCGTTCATCATATCCGCAAAGCCCTCTACGAACCGCCGATATGCTCTGCAATTGCAACGGCCGCATCATTGGCGGATTTGATCAAAAGTGCATGGAGCGCCTGGTTTAACGTCAATTGGTCACCCTCTGCAAGGCCGCAGACAACTGCTCCGCTTTCCAGGTTTCCCATATTGGAGCTGACCGTAATCACATCGTCCGGGTTGCCGTATTTGAGTGCGACAACCGCTGTCATCAGCTTGGTGAGGCTCGCAGGAGCCAGCCGTTCATGAATGTTTTTGGCATAAAGAACGGTACGGGAATTCAAATCAAAAGACCGGCCGATGTGGCATCCGTCATATCAACAGCGGAATTGTCCGTATTGATATCTCCGTTCACAACACAAAGGCCGGATGCAAAAGCATCTGCTGTCTCGAAACCGGTATCGCCGGAAATCCGAAACGCAGAAACCTTATAATCCGGATTATAGGAAAAGGCAATTGCCTCATCGCTGCAACCGGTCGCACCGAAGCAGACAGCAAGCGCTGTCAGTAGTGCAAGACATTTATTTGTACATTTCACGCCAGTCTAAATCTCCTCTGTCCAGGGACTTGATCAACAGTTCTGATGTCGCCAGATTGGTAGCAACCGGGATGTTGTGCATATCACACAGACGCAGGATGTTGTTTACCGTAGGCTCATGCATCTTCGGAGTCATCGGATCACGCAGGAAAATGACAAGGTCAATTTCGTTATGCTCGATCTGTGCGCAGATCTGCTGTTCGCCTCCAAGATGTCCCGCCAGATATTTGTGGACATTCAGATTGGTAACTTCTTCGATCAGACGACCGGTGGTACTGTTGCATACAGATTGTTCCGGCTTAAAATGCCTCTGTACGCAATGCAGAAGTTCTGCATCAGTTTTTCTTTGCATCATGTGCAATTAACGCAATATTCATGTTGCCTTTTCTCCCATACTATAAATTATACAGGTTTTTTCGCTGAAGCCCGACATTTAAGACAGAAGCCGATCCCTATATACATACTGACTAGCGAACTCAGCCCATAGCTGACAAACGGAAGCGGTAATCCTGTATTTGGCATCATCATGGTAGCGACTGCAATATTCATAAAGCCCTGGATTCCGATCAGGGCCCATTCCGGCAGCGATAACCATTCCGGCGGTATCCTTTGCGACCCGCGCGATGGACACACAGCGCATTGCAATCAGGATCAGCAGCAAAATGACTACTGCCGAACCGACAAATCCAAGCTCCTCCCCAATGACAGCAAAGATAAAGTCCGTCTGGGGATTCCGGGAGAAAATTGCCATTTTTGACGGATGCGATATCCGTATTGTTAAGTCCCTTCCCCAAAGCTGTCCGGATCCGATCGCGATGACGGAATTTAACTGCTGATAAGCTTCTGTATCCGCATAGGTCGCCGGGTCAAAAATGCCATAATACGGCCCCGCTGATAATCCTTATCAGCGTCTGTCCCTCCTGCATGACAATGGACAGAAAAATAAGAACGGACGGAACCGCCACTGCGAGAACGCCCCCGACGATAATCTTCCAACTCAAGCCGCCGACAAACATCAGGACACAGAATAAAAACAGACACCAGAATCGTCGTGGAAAGGTTGGGCTGTTTATAAATCAGGGTCAGAGGCGGGATGATAAAGAGGACTGCAAAGCAACAGTACCCGCATCGTATTGAATTGTTCTCTATACTTCATAATAAACTGTGCATAGAATAAAATCAACAAAATTTTTGCAGTTTCTGACGGCTGAAGGTCAAAAGCCCAAATCGAGCCAGCGAGCCGCACCGTTTGCCGACCTTCCGAAAAAAATGAACCAGAACGAGGGTCACAATCACGAACAGGTATCCGATCCATGCCA